>Ga0307997_10000044_pt1 | contig 49651 bp, 28 predicted proteins | sample Davwhametageno36_FD_203165 | JGI IMG/M metagenome (GOLD analysis project Ga0307997, IMG submission 203165) | Marine microbial communities from Davis Island wharf, Antarctic Ocean - #36 | ecosystem: Environmental > Aquatic > Marine > Unclassified | place: Antarctic Ocean: Davis Island wharf... | reverse complement strand
ACAATATTCCCCCGCTTCGTTCCTAGTGCTAAAGGGTTTTTATGAACTATGTTGTGTTTTTCGACTGCTAACAATTCAATCTATATCAACTAGTGAGCCCAATTTGTTTGGTGGCTTCCACACTCTGGTGTGTCAATCAATATGTACGTGTGCTCCTATACGGTAGCTTTTTCCACAGCGGCATTACTATCTGGCCCGCCAGCCTTATGTGTTAGATTGTTTTGCCTGTATGTGATGTTCTAGTAATGCCTGTTTGAGTTTGTCTGATCCACCGACTCTAACATTTATAATACCATTATAGTATTCATCTGTTTCAAGTACACGTCTATCAAACTGTTCTCTTGCCTCTATGTAGGACATTTCGCCCCTACCTTTACATAGGTATAGTATTTCTCTTGTAAATTTATCTGCGCCTAGTGCTGCAACGTCTGCGTTCAGTCTATCACTGGAGCCATAGTATTCTCTCCAGTCACTTTCTTTAGTTCCACGACGTTTATTTTTCTTGCCTTTAAGTGGTGGCTTAGTAGTTTTAAACTTTGCTAGTTTCTTGCCTATGTATTTCTGGCCTGTAGTGGTGTTGGTAATAAGATAAACAAATCCTTCGTAGTCGTCCGGTATTTGGTCAATCTCGTTGCCATCATATATCCACTGCATACATTATATATGTATGTAAATGTAGTTTTTGCCTAAGTTCTGGTTTGCCTTGTTGTATTATGATGAATATGTATTTCATCAGCTCTTTCTTTAGCTAGTGATCGAATATCACGTAAGCACTTTCGTACTGCGCGGTGTGTTCGTACACTATTTCTCTGTTCAAAGTTTTCGTTTGCTTTGAAATAATCAAGATATGCTTTTACAAGCAAGTCATGTGCATCATCTTCCATTAGTCTATAACCTCTAAGTCATTTGCGTAACTCGTAAAGCCATTTTCTTTTACTACTCGTAACACATGATTAACTCTTCCAATGAGTTCATCTTTGTGTGAGATAAGATAGATGTTCTTTTCACGTTCCCGTGCCATCTTTTTAAGTATGCTTAACGAATTTTCTACTCCAGCAGTATCCATACCACTGTCTATAAGTTCATCAATGAACAATAAATTAATATTCTGGTACAAGCTTTCCCAAACATCGCGGAATGCAAAGCTCAACCCTAATATAAGTCTGTTACGTTCGCCTCTTGACAAGTTATCAAAGTCTAGGTCTTGTCCTAGCTGTTGAATTTCAACAGTTAGATCATTTAAGAATACAACTTGATGCGGTAACCCGATCTTGTCAAGGTAATATGAAAGTCTGTTGTTTAAGTATGCTAGGTTTTGATCAATAATCTTCTTACGAATGAAACTATCTTTGTTTGTAAGTAGCTTTAACAAGAACTCTTGATGTTCTTTAAAACTAGTAAGCTCGTTAACAATACCCCAGTCAATTTTTTGAATAGCAGTTTCATTTAGGTCGGTAATTTGTGCAGTGTATGGGTCTTCTTCCCCTACTTTTGTTTCTAATGTCTGTTTTAAGTTGTCTACGTTGCTTCTATGCTCATATGCTTCTTTTGCACTATCGTAAAACGTTGTAGGCTTGCCATTAATGTCACCAATTGCTTCGAGATCAGTAACAACATGCGATAATTTGTCAGAAACTTCTACTTGATACGCTTTTGCATCGACTAGTTCTTTATCTTTGCGCTCTGCGATCTCTGCCTTCTTGTCTGCATGTAATTCTTGACCACATGTGTAACAAGTTGCATCATCAAGATCTGTAATGTCCTTAACAAGCTTTGCAACACTCTTATCTGCACGATGTAGTGCTGGTTCCAGTGTGCTTAGTTCTTTTCTCAAAGAAGTTATCTTATTATTGTGTTCAGTCCAATTAGCTAACTTTTCATGCGACTCAAGTTCTGATTCAATGTCTAAATGTTCCAGTTGATCAATAGCATTTGCTAATTTATCTTGGTCCTGTTTGTGCTTGGACACCCAAGCACGTTGTCTACCAGCTAATTGTTCAATACTTACTTCAATCTTTTCGTTTGCAGTCTGAATAGCATTAATCTTTAGTGTCTCTTCAGTGATAGCGTCTTTACTCTGACGAGTTTGCTCTTTAAGTAAGTCAGCCTTCTCAGATAGTATAGTAATACCTAACAACTGCTCAATGATCTGTCTTTGATCATTAACACGCATACTTAAAAACGGTTCGGTATAAGTGTTTAGCGCAACAATGTGCTTAAACATGTCATGACTCATACCCAACAGTGTGTTAACATCGTCTTGTGTCTGCCTACTGTCACCTTGTGACTCGTCTACTAATGATTCTTGGTTGTTAATGTAGAATTTAAAGAAATTAGGACCACGTCCCCGCTCGATGCGGTAACTATTGCTATCTTTTTCAAACTGTAGTGTAACTAACATACCTTTGCTGTTAGTTTTGTTGATCAAGTTGTTAGCTCTAATGTTTGTAAGGGCTTTCCCGTACAATGCATAGGACAAAGCGTTGATAATAGTAGTTTTACCAGTACCATTACGTGAACCACTGTCATCACCACCCTGGTCCAAGTTTTCACCTAGTACAAGTGTTAGTTGTTCACCTTCAAAGTCTACTGCTTGAGTCTGATTACCCACACTCATAAAGTTTTTTACGGTAAGGTCTTTAATCTTTATCATATTATGATTCTAGTCCATTATATATTTGCAACAACAAACTTTTATCAAAGTTAGTAGTGTCTAGTTCTGCAATTTCGTTACTTACAATCTGATCTACACTTTCAAACTGTGCAATATCAAGCTCTGTACTAATCTCTTCTAAGTGCTTTTGTGCAATAAGTGTAATTTCACGACAGTTGTACTGGGTAATGAATGTTTCCTTGATAAAGCTTGCTTCTTCGTAACTAATAGGAAGGTCAAGCGTTACTCTCAAGTACATTTTAGGTTTAATAAAGGTATCTGCGTTGTCAATTAGGTTACTAAGTGTTACAGTACGGTACTTAGGACAGTTGGGCCAGTTAATAAACTCTGGCTCTTTGTTATTCTCTTTATCAAGTATCATCATGCCACGGTCATCATCGCCTACGTCAGCATAGTTGTGCGGAAACGCATTACCAATGTAATGAATAGCACCTTGCTTCTGACGTTTGTGGAAGTGTCCACTGAATACGTACTCTTGATGCTTAAAGTGTTCAGGCTTTAGGTCACCATGATCAGGCATTCTAACCAATGCGTTCATATAGAAGCTAGGAAGTTCAAAGTGACCGAACAAATACTTTGTTTCGATATCTTTCATCTTCTTCCACTCATCGCCAACAAGCCATGGTACTAGTGCAACATCATCTTCAATGAAGATTTCGTCTATAAACGTAATACCTGGTATGTGTTTTGCAAAGGCAGTACTGTTAACATCACGCTTGTCTTTATAATACAAGTCATGGTTACCATCGAAGAAGTAAAACTTCTCAAATGCAGCACCTAGCTTTTCCATGCTTCTAATTGTGGCATCCATAGTGGTAAGGTTAAGGCTATTACGATTATGATGCCAGTCTCCGCAGAAGATACCAGTTTCGCAACCAGCAGCCTGAGCTTGTTCTATGTACCAATCAATAAATTCTTCGCAATCTTCGTTATGTATACGACTATTACCTTTCAAACCAAAATGGATGTCCGTAAACACCGCAGCTTTTTTAAACAAAGAGTATCCTCCATATATACATGTTATAGTATATAGTAATTATTGACACCTGTCAACCTATTTTTTGGTATCAGTGTATTGTGTAGGTGCAGCATCTTCATTGCGCTTCACGCTTGCTTCCCATTCGCCTTGATTCTGTCTTGTATAACTAGGAGACAAGTCGTTCATCTCTAAGATATCATCTCTAATGTTTTGATTACGCTTTTCTATGTTAATAACTCGTACAAAACTATTAGTAACAGCGGCAGTATAGTATGCAAATGGGTTATCTGACTTAGATTCGTCAAACTGCAAACCAATTTGTGATAATTGTAGTATTGCTTGTCCTTTCATTTCGTCATTATATGTGTAACCACGTACATTGCCTCGAGTTGCATAACGATCGACAAGTTTTAACCACATCATAGCAAGGTTGTTAGTTGCTTTACCGTGCTTATGATTAAAATTGCCGTTATCCATGCCGCCTTCCCAATGGCTTTTACCTACTAGGATAATTTCGCCTTCGTCATCATACTTGTAATGTTTAAATGGGGGAAACGGTAGCTTAACTTTTGTATCAGCAATAGTCTTAGGGTTCTTTTTGCGACCTGGCTCTTCTGGAATGTGATCAAATGTCATTACACGGAAGATTAGCTCTTCTTTTGTAATTTCAGATGCTAATGTTTCGCATTCTGCTTGTTTGACCTTCTCACCTAAGCCTTTCCTGCGCTCGTATTCTGCTGAAGACATCTTCTTTGCTTTATTACGCTTTGCTTCAGCAACAGACAGTCGATTTATTTTACCTACATCTAGTAAAATAATATCATATTGACCATGTTCAGGTTCTAAATAACTGTTGAACTGATTCTTTGATTTGTGTATTTCTTTAAGTATGTCTTTATTGTTTAGATAATTCTTGGGACGCATTTATTTCTCCTATAGTGTTAGTAACTAGTATACACGACAATTACAAGGATGTCAACCGGAGAATAATTATAAACTACTAACATAATTTTGTCAACTAAATAGTAGTATAGGAGATTCAATAATTATGCCATTTAAAGTCAATTTCGATTCAAGCAACTTTGTTAGTAGCATTGTAAACGATGTCAAGGGTGTTGTTAAAGGCGCTCTCGGCGATACTATAAATCAAAAGTTAGGTAGTCTAGGACCACTAGGCAAACTTGCTGCGAATTTTATTAATCAAACTGGTGGATTTGGCGCATCTAATAACAGAACAATATCAAGAGCCATTATTTCACAAAATAATGCCGATATAGGTGCTGAGGAAGATTGGCGTGTTAGTATTGAAGTTCCAAAAATCTTACTTAATGAAGGAGATATTCTTGCTCCATTAAGAGAATCAAAAGAAGCTTCGGTATTTAACACTAGAAATAGAATGATATTTCCGTTTAACCCAACAGTACTGCTAAGCCATAGTGCAAATTATTCTCAAATACAACCTACACATACAAACTATCCATATAATGCATATGAAAATAGTCAGGTAGATGCAATTACTATTACTGGTGAATTTTATCAAGAAAATGAAAACGATGCAAGGTATTGGATTGCGTGTTTGCACTTTTTACGAAGTGCAACTAAAATGTTTTACGGAAACAGCAATCCATTAGGTAACCCACCTGTTGTTTGTAGATTAAATGGATACGGTAAACACATATTAAATAATATGCCAGTTGTGATAACAAACTTTACAACAGATTTACCAGTAGACGTTGATTATATACAATGTAAGGTAAAAGGACAAGTAAACTATGTTCCAACATTTAGTTCAATAACAGTTACACTACAGCCACAATATGCAAGACGATCACAATCAGGATTTAGTTTAAATGAGTATGCTGGAGGCGGTCATATTGGCGGTTCCGAGGGATTTGTATAATGGAAAAAAATAGTTTAAGCCCGTATGCACGTACACCAATTAATCGATCCGGATATTTGGATATTTTAAGTCCTCGTCCTGTACCAATTAACAACGACGATATTTTATTTGAAATAACTTCTGAATACACATACCGTCCTGATTTATTAGCACACATTACATACGGCAGAAGAGAACTGTGGTGGGTATTTGCACAGCGTAATTTAGATATACTAAAAGATCCTGTATTTGATTTTGTTGCTGGCACTAAAATTTATCTACCTGACCCGTCTGCATTACGTAACACATTAGGATTCTAATATGCCAGCTATTAATTTAAAATCAGCAGCCAAAAAAGCTGCATCTAGAGCACTTGCTACAACTAATCCATTAGAGGCATTCGGCGGAGCAGGTCCAGATATTAGTTCTAAAGCAGGTGCAGTAAGCGGCATATCTTCCAAAGCTGGGCAAATAGGCGCAGCGGCGTTAGGAGGAAGCATTGGCGGATTTTTAACAGGTAAAGCAGATGCAGCTTTTGGTGATCTTATGGGAGCAACTGTAGGAAACGATTTACTTAATAATCTCCAAGCTAAACTTGGAAGTATAATTTCTAACTCGCCTGAACTTAATAGCCTATTTGACAATCCATTAAAATTAATAGAAAAGGGTGCAGCAGATCTCGCAGGAATTACAGGCGGCGAATTTGGACCTACAATTGAACAGTATAACAAACTAAAAGACGGAAGTGCATATGATGCGTTCAATAACGATGAATTTGCTCCTTCTTATCTCGGCGATGATTCTGCAGAAAGTAAAATACCTAATCCTTTAAGAAATCATAATGGATGTAATTATGTAATTACACTTGGAGTACTTGGTTCAGCAGAATATAATGATCCAAGTAAGTACAGAGATTCAGGAGGCTTTAAAAATTATATAATAAAAAGCTCAGGCGGCGACCTTGCTCGAAGAACACAAGTTCTAGATGAAACAGTTGGCGGCAAAAGTGACCATGCAGAATATTATATTGAGGACCTTGAAATAGACGCAGTAATTTCTCCAAATGCTAATACTAGAGTTACAGCAGGTACAGCGTTATCATTTACAGTTATTGAACCATATAGTATGGGTAACTTTATACAGTCTATAATTACTGCAACTAAGGCTGCGGGATATGATAGATATAACGAAGCTCCGTTTTGTATAAAAATTGATTTTGCAGGATGGAACTTAGGCGGCGAAACTAATGCTAATTTTGTACAACAACCAATGTTTATTCCTATCAAATTTATTAATATGGAATTTAATGTTACTGGTACTGGTAGCACGTATGCTGTTAAAGCAGTTCCTATGAGTGAAACAGGACTTCGTGATAACATTAATAAAATTAATACTCCTGTAAAAGCAGTTGGAACAATAGTACATGAAGTACTTGAAACAAATGATAAATCTGTAACAGGTGCAGTTAACTCACAAATTGAGGCTTTAGAAGAAACTGGAGCAATAGGTCCATATGATAGATATGTTATCTGTTTTCCAAAAACAAGAGCTGAAATAAGAAAAGTTTTACAAACCGGAACAGTTACTGATACTGCATTTATTACTACACCCGAAGAACGAGAAGCTCAACGCATTGGCACTGGAGAAACAAATGATGAATTAAATAAAGCAAATAATTCAAAAACTATTACAATTACTCCTCCAAACAACGTGTATGCAATATTTAAAACTTTTGCAGAAGATACTTCGCTAATGAATGAAATTGGGCTAAGTCCTCTTAATGTAGATACAAATGCCGGCGGAAATACTAGTGCAGCAGATGCTAATAATGTAACTGATTCAGAAACTGGCTTAGTAGATACTGCTAATGTTGCCGCGCAAACATCTGATAAAGCACGAGAGTTTCAGTTTAGTCAAAGTCAACAAATTACATCTATTATTGAAAAAATATTATTACAGTCTGAATATTGTGCTGAGAAATCAACTGAAGACGCTAAAAATGGAATGAATAAGTGGTTTAAAATTGACACACAGGTATTCATAGGCGAAAGTCCAATTACTGAAGCACAGATGGGACGTAAACCAAAAGTGTATGTGTATAGTGTTATTCCTCATGAAATTGACGAAGCTGTTACAGCGGCAGGAACTAGTAAACCAAAAAATACTAAAGGAATACGAGAATCTGCTGTTAAAGAATACAACTACATTTACACTGGAAAAAATGAAGATGTTTTAAACTTTGATATTAATTTTAATAATGCATTCTTAATGACAGCAAACTCAGATCTTGGTATGAGTAATGCTAACATAAGAGGAAAAGACGGCGACAAAACTATGACTTCTGGTAATGACTCAGATAGTGGCGTTGTTGTAAATGTTCCAGACAAAGATTTAAAATCAAATGATGACACTGGGCCTGAAACAGGTTTTGTAGAGAAACCAAAAGAATCTGCTGGTGCACATAGTAACGATGTTCGTAGAGTAGTTGCAGAAATGTTCCATGATAGAATTACAAATATGACTATTGATATGGTTAGTGCAGAAATGGAAATAATGGGAGATCCTTATTATGTTCCGCAACAAACAGGCAACTATGTGGCAGACATAGCTAATAAACCTGCTATTAATAATGACGGAACAATGAATTATCAAGATGGACCGGTATATTGTATTGTTAACTTTAGAACGCCATTTGATTACCAAGTTACAGGAGCAACAATGGAATTTCCACAAATTGTTCCAGGGTTTAGTGGACTGTTCCAAGTAAGAGCAGTAACTAATAAATTTAGCCAAGGAAAATTTACCCAAACTCTTAAGATGATTAGACGTAAAGGTCAAGACGATAAAGAAACTACAGGCAATAGCAAGTTTTTATCAATTGATAATACAGCTAAACTTAATAAAGACGGAACAGTAACAGATGGTACTGTAGGACAAAGTGGACAAAACATGATAGATTGTTTCCCTGCATCACAGAATGATGATGTTAGAAATAAATTACCTGCAATTGATTCTAAAACTGCAACTGCACTTGCTGCAACCGAAGCAGCTAAAGAAGCAGCAGCGCAGATTTCAGCACCAAGTTTAGAATCTGTAGTAGAAGGTATAGATTTTGGCATTGCAAAACTTCCGGATTTAAGCAAGATTATTCCAGGTGCAATCTCAAGTGGATTAAAAGACGCAGCATTCAGCGCAGTAGCAGGTAAGCTTGGCGGCGTAGCAGGAATTGCTGCCGGCTCACTAGCAAGTAATGCAATAGGCGGCATTGGAACAGCTTTAAAAGGCGGATACAACCCTACTGGTCTCCAAGCTGGACTTGCAGCAGGACAAAAGGCAACTGATGCAGTAACAGCTTCTCGCGCCGCAAATGAAAAAATTGCTAGTGTGTCTGGCGCAGCTAAATCTAAAGTTAGTTCACTATTAGGAGGCACGTAATGGAAATGAACGAAGACGGTGGCGTAGAAGATTTTAAAGGTTTTAGCGAACAATCAAACGCGGTTGCTGTAGAACCAGTTGGACCGTGGAAGAGACAAGACCTACCTTATCGACTAAAGTATAGACAGATATTTCAAAACACTGATGATATGTGGGAATATGGTTCTGATATTATATATAATGCTGCCCGCAGCTATCAAATTATTATAGTAGTTGATAATTCAGATGAAAGTGATTTGTTGTATCCTAACCAACCTAACTTCTGGGTAGGGGAACGTTATCTTTCTCCTGACTATGTTGGTGAAGATAAAGAATTTAAGGGTGACATTGATTTTTATCCATTATACAAACAAATGCAAAACTGGTATGAGGAACGCGGCGGTCCTAAAGATCTTAAAATTAGAGGTTCAATACAAGCGGGCAAGTATAAAAATGTTCCTGTTCTTCTTCCAGATCCTACAATGGACTATAGCCGACCAATTGTACAAACCTCTGCATCTACAGGAAAAACAAACGGAACTACTTTAATAACAACTACAGAAACACCTCCAGGAGCAGCAGGAAGTACAACAAAAAGTGAAGTTGTTGCTGCTGATGTTCAACAAGGTGACCAAAAAGTATATGACGATGCTATACTAAGGCAGTCAGCTGCAAGCAAAGCAAAAAAAGAATATACAACTGTTGTAACTAAAGGCGTAGACGAAGATGGATTTAGTTACACAGAAACAAAACGTGTAGAAGTTGTTCCAGGACAAGTTGGACCAAAAGCAATAACAGCTGAAGACCCGTTAGATGCATTTGGCGGCGTTGGTGATGTTGTTTCTCAGAAAACTATGATGCAACTGATAGCAGGAGGCGGCCCAGAAGTTGGTGAAAAACCATGTATACCATCTAACCCACCAGCAAGTGACGGAACAAGCGGCTCAGGAAGTACACCTCCAAAAGCAAAAGGCCCAGATGCTATTATAGCAGAAGCTAGAGCTAAAGCAGCAGCACCTAAGTCGGTACTTGTTGATAAAGCAAAAGAGTTAGATCCGTTTGGCGGCGCAGGCGACGATGTTACTGACACTGCTCCTACTACAGTAACTAACCCACCGTCAACTCCAACAAGTTCAGCAACGACACCAGATCGCCCACCCGGAGTATATATATATGAGCCACTGACTCCTGGATTTGATAGGTATGATTTTAATTCAGGCAAAAAAGTTTATACTCCCAACATTGGGCCTAGTAGAACTAAAGAAGCAATATCAACATGACCGAGGTAACATATGTCAGATAGTAATTATACAAGAACAACATCTAATCTTAAAGCAGGATTTAAAGATTCTGGACCTTATGAAGCTATTGTAGTTAATAATTTAGATACAAAGTATATGGGCGGATTAACAGTTGAGCTTTTAAAATATACTAGCGCAGGCAGCGCACCAGAACGTAGCGGACAGTTAATGAACGTTAGATATCTAAGTCCGTTTTATGGAGTAACTCCTAATGCTGCCCTTACAGCAAATGATGGGTATGAGCATACACAAAAAAGCTATGGTATGTGGATGGTGCCGCCTGATATAGGCACAAAAGTTCTTGTAATATTTGCTGAAGGCAATGCAAACTTTGGATATTGGATTGGATGTATACCAGCAGATTATATGAACTTTATGGTTCCTGATGGCAGAGCATCTACCGAGAACACAACAGGTATTACTCCTCCTCCGTTAAAAGGAAGAAAATTACCAGTAGGTGAATATAATAAAGCAATAGAAGCTGGAGAAAAGGTTGATCCTACTTTATTTGCTAAACCCTATAACAAAGACTTTACTGAAACTTTAGAAATACAAGGTTTACTAAATGACGAAGTGAGGGGCACAACTACAAGTAGTGCAAGGCGAGAAATACCTAGTATGGTATTTGGTATTAGTTCCCCAGGTCCTAAAGACCGCAGAGATGGCGCACCAGGTGTAGACATTGGCACTGATAAATCTAAAGTCAATGTACCGTCTAATAGGTTAGGTGGTTCATCGTTTGTAATGGATGATGGTGATGACAGATTTGTACGTGCAACACACGCAGAAGACGGTCCTCCAATTTATAAAAATATAGGTGCTAGAGAAACAGGCGGCGATAGAACTATTCCTCAAAATGAATTATTTCGTTTTAGGACAAGAACCGGCCATCAAATACTAATGAATAATAGTGAAGACTTAATTTACATTGGTAACGCCCGTGGCTCAACTTGGATAGAAATGTCTAGCGATGGTAAGATTGATATACATGCACAGGACAGTGTTAGTATAATGACTGAAAATGATTTAAACATTACAGCTGAACGTGATATAAACATGGAAGCTGGTAGAAACATCAATTTGAAAGCCACAGGCAGAACAACTGGTCCTACAAGTGGTAGAGTGCAGATTGAATCTTATAGAGACTTTAATCTATCTGTCGGAGCAAATAGTAAAATCACTGTTGGACAAAATCAGCACATAAAAGTAAAAAAATCACAATATATTGACACAACAAAATCATTGCATATTAAATCAGGACAAGATAACAGATTAACTGCTGGCGGTTCGACACATATTAATAGTGCAAAAGAACATAGAGAAACAGCCCAGTATGTACATATGAATGGCCCTAAAGCAGCTCAAGCAAGTGTTGCTAACCCAGTTGAAACATTAAGCACACAAACATTGCCACGTATTAAACCAGGTGGTGTTATATCCCGCTACGAAAGTATATTAACAAGATCACCACAACACGAACCTTGGCCACATCACGAAAACTTAGATCCATTAGCATTTAAAAAGATTGAAACAGATAGAGAATCACCAGGTTCGCTTGCTTCTGCAGATAGAGTAGTTACACCAGATACGTTTGATAAAAATTTACAAGGTAGAACATCTAGTGCGTATATACAAGGTAGTGGAGGAAATGTTAGTACTGGCATTATTTCAAGAGGTCCGGGAAATGGACAAACACCTGTAGCACCAGGAGATTATAATAGTAACTTTGACTTTGATCCAGAATTAGGTTCATTAAGTGCAAGATACGAATCAAGAGGAAATCCTGCAACTATTGGTTGGGATAGCACCGGCGGCTTTAGTTACGGTACATATCAGCTTGCAGCTAATCGAGGTGTTATGGGAGAATTCCATGCATGGTTAGGCAGAAACCATCCAGATTTAGCAAGCGGATTACTTCAAGCAGGTGGTCCATCGGCAGCAAAAGCCGGTACAGCAGCTTATAAAGCAGCATGGGGACAAATAATGTCGTCAGCAGAAGGCGCAGAAGCACAACACCAATATGCTGTTGTATCTTATTATATTCCAGCTTCCAGCCTAATTGTAAAGAAAACTAATCTTGATGTAAATCAAAGATCGTTAACTTTGCAAAACACTGTTTGGTCTGCTGCTATTCAACATGGACCAGGCGGAGCAAGAAACATTTATAAACGAGCTTTAGGACGTCTTGGCTACCCTACAAATAGTCCAACAACTACTGAGCCAACAGATGCTGCATTGATAAGAGCAGTATATTCAGAACGTCGAGCAAACAATGGTAGTAAGTACTTTAAAAGTAGTACAGCTTCTGTTAGGGCAAGTGTTGTTAATAGATTCCATAACGAAGAAGCAGATGCACTTAGAAGCCTACAACAAGAAGTTAAAAAAGCACAGGAAAATCCACCAAAAGCGTCACCAACAGATAATAGTGCCGCTACACAAACAGTAGCGCCGCATCGCACAGCAGCAGAACGGGGTAAATAAAGTATGAGCCAATTAGAAAAAAATCTTTATAAACGTGTAACTGTAAGTCAGCCTACAAAAATTGCAAGCTCTAATAGAAAATACAGAGGGTTTTCGACAGTTGCTGATGCTAAAAGCTTTAGCGTTTATGATTTTGAGCTTATTAAGCAAGATTTAATTAATCACTTCCATATAAGACAAACTGAAAAATTAAGCGATCCTACTTTTGGCACAATTATTTGGGATCTGCTATATGAACCTTTTACAATTGAAGTTCAAGAAGCTATAATTGAAGATGTTACTCGTATTATTAACTACGATCCTAGAATAAAAGCAGATGATGTAGTAATTGACACTTATGAGCAAGGTATACAAATTGACTGCACAATAACTGTTCTTCCGTTCGGAGTAACAGACCAATTACGCTTTAAATTTGATAAAGAAAACGGACTTCTTTAAATTTAAAAATTAAATACACACATTATCATTTCAGGTAAATACATTAGTAAACAAGGAAAATGATATGTCTTCAAATGATAGACAGTCCAGGCTATTAGTAGCTGAGGACTGGAAACGAATTTACCAAAGCTTTAGGAACGCAGATTTCCAAAGCTACGATTTTGATAACCTAAGACGCACAATGATTAACTATCTGCGTCAAAACTATCCAGAAGACTTTAACGATTACATTGAATCGAGTGAATATCTTGCGCTAATTGATATGATTGCTTTCCTTGGGCAAAACTTATCATTCCGTATTGATTTAAACGCTCGTGAAAACTTCCTTGAAACAGCAGAGCGCAGAGAAAGTGTATTACGTCTAGCACGTATGCTGTCCTACAATCCACGACGCAATCAAGCAGCTAACGGCTTGCTTAAATTTGACACAATTAAAACAACTGAAAATCTTTTAGATAGTAATGGTTTAAACATATCAGGTATTACTGTTAAGTGGAATGATCAAACTAACACAAACTATTTTGAGCAGTTTGTTAAGATTATGAATTCAGCATTACCATTGTCTAACTCAATTGGTAATCCTTTAAAAACTTCGTTGATTGCAGACGTGCAAACACAAAAATATCGCTTAAACGCTACAAACACTGGGCAAGCAATTTACCCGTTTACTAAACGTATTGAAGGTGTAAGCACACGCTTTGAAATTGTAAGTACAGACATATCAGCAGATAGCATTTTAGAAGAAGCTCCCTTACCTGGCAATAGTCCTGCATTTTTGTTTAGAGATGACGGCCAAGGCGCAGGCAGTAATAACACAGGTTTCTTTATGCACTTCCGGCAAGGTAAACTTGAAACAGGAAACTTTGCAGTAAGTAATCCAACACCAAATCAAGCAGTAGCAATTGATGCTGAAAATATTAACGATAGTGATGTGTGGTTGTTTGCACTAAACAGTGCAGGCTTTGAAAGTAATGAATGGTCAAAAATTGATGCTGTAGAAGGCAACAATGTTATCTATAATAGTTTGTTTAATAAAACTAGAGATGTATTTGCAGTAACAACACGAGTCGGCGATAGAATTAATTTGGTATTTAGTGACGGTGTATTTGGTAATTTACCTGCGGGAGACTTTAGATCATTTTACAGAACTAGTAATAATTTACGCAGTGTAATTACTCCAAGTGCAATAAACACAGTAAGTATTGATATTCCTTATCAGTCAAGAAACGGATCACAACAAACTCTTACAATTGGATTAAAATTAAATTACACAGTTAGTAACGGCACAGCAACTGAAACTAATACAGAAATTAAACAAAATGCGCCTGCTACATATTACACTCAAAACAGATTAATTACCGGTGAAGACTATAATATTGGTCCACTTGCAATTAGTCAAGATATTATTAAAACTAAAAGTTCAAATAGAATATCAAGCGGTATTAGTCGCTTCTTTGATCTAAAAGATGCTAGTGGAAAATATTCAAACACTAGTTTGTTTGCAGACGATGGAATAATTTATAAAGAAGAATTTACTGAAAAACAATCATTTACGTTTGCAACACAAACAGATATTGAAGGTATTATATATAACACTATTGAAGGTATATTAGGTAGTGCAACCGGACAAAACTTCTACCTTGGTAAATTTCCAAAAATTATTGTTAGCGATCTTAACGCAGCTTGGACACAGTCAAGCACTAGTACAAACCAAACATTAGGTTTACTAACAGACATTGATAGCAATGCATATACAGTAGGTACATTCACTGCAAATAGTTTACGTTTATTAGAAGCAGGAACAATGTTAAAGTTTGTTGCTCCTACAGGTAAACATTTTATGCCTAATGGAACACTAATGACTGACGGCGCAGGCACTGACCACTTAGGAAAAACATCATACAAATGGTGTAAAGTAATTTCTGTTTCTGGCAACGGAACAGTAATAGACGAGGACGGTATTGCTCCAATTGCACTAAATGATGTTATACCAACAGGTGCAATATTGCAGCAAGTTATACCAACTTATTCTAAAGTATTAATTAATGATGTAAAAGTACAATTAATTGATCAAGTATTTGAGTACAAAGATTTTGCATTAAGATATGATCAATATGATAGACAGTGGAAAATAGTATTAGCTGAAGACATTAACACACTTAGCGAATTTGCTACAGGTAAGGCAGGTGATAGCACTAGTGCAGCACTAGATGCAAGCTGGGTATTATACTTTAAAACAGACGGCGAAAAGTACACAATTACATATCGTAACTTGAGATATGTAATGGAAAGCTCAGACGAAATTAGATTCTTCTTTGACAGTGCTGATAAGATTTATGATCCATCATCCGGTCAAATTGTTAGAGACAAGATTGATATTTTAAACATCAACAGACAGCCTGGGCAATTAACACCATTTACAAGAGATTTTAACTGGACAATTACAGATGCATATAGAGATGTAGAAGGATATTTAGATAGCCGTAAAATACAAGTTCAATTTATTGACCTCGATGATGACGGAGTAATTGATGATCCTGATATCTTTGAACAAATTGTCGGTGAAGAAGATGTATCTATTTTAACAAAAGATAAAATTATATTCCAAAAGAAATATACAACAACCGATGCTGTAGAAGATTTTAAATATTTTGCAAACACTACTTCTGAAATACTTGTAATAGAAAATGAAGCAGCAATTGCTCCGTATAGCACACGTTTAGAAGGACAAATATTCTATTTGATTAATGAAAAAGTATTTAGAAAGCTTAATAAGGCGTTGAACAACACTGCAATTAATACAGATTATAAAGCATACTTTGGTCGAGCAGATTTAAAATTCCATTACACACATGTTGCAGATAGTGGATACAGAATTGACCCAAGTGCAAGCAATATTATTGACACTTATATAATGTCTAAATCATACGACACACAAGTAAAACAATATATTGCAGGAACAATTTTAACTAAGCCCAAACCTCCAAGTAATGATGAGTTGTTTAGAAGTTACGGCAGCTCAATAAACAAAATTAAAAGTATAAGTGATGAGATAATTTATCACCCTGTAAAATATAAGATATTGTTTGGTAGTAAAGCAAATCCAGATTTACAAGTTAAATTTAAAATTGTTAAAAATGCTAGTATAGTTATTAATGACAACGAACTTAAATCAGATATTATTGAAGCTATTAATAAATTCTTTGATATTGAAAATTGGGACTTTGGCGAAACATTTTACTTCCAAGAGCTTAGTGCCTATATTATAAACCAGCTGTCTCCTAAACTGGTAAGTATACTAATAGTACCGCGCCAAACTACACAATCGTTTGGTAGCCTATTTGAAATAAAAAGTGAGCCAGATGAAATATTTGCAAGTGCAGCTAAGGTGAGTGATATCGAAACTATAGACCAGATAACAGCAACTAATTTACAAGCAAGCGGTACAGTAATTAATGCTGTTTCGACTAGTATAACTTCAGGGATAACGAGCAGTGCATCAATACCAACAAGTACAAGTACAAATACAACAACTACTACAAGTAGTTTGTCAAGTAGCGGCTCGTCAAACAGCGGCTCAGGTGGAGGTTATAGTTACTAATGGCTAAGAATGATCAAAACGAAAGTGCATTACCAGTACCGGGTCAAAATAATAAAATAACTTCAAGTGACTTTTTACCTAAGTTTTTTAGAACACAAGCAAACAAAAAGTTTTTACAAGGCACACTTGATCAACTTATACAACCTGGTGTTGCTGAGAAGATAAATGGCTATTATGGTAGAACAACTGCAAAAGCTTATAAAACTTCAGACAACTATATAGATGACGTTACTACTGATAGAACTAATTACCAATTAGAGCCTGCTACAGTTATCAAAGACAACTATGATAATGTAACTTTTTACAAAGACTATAATGATTATATGGGCCAACTTAATGTATTTGGCGCAAACACAGATAATCACAGTCGTTTAAACAGCCAAGAAACTTATGCATGGAATCCAAACATTGATTGGGATAAGTTTGTAAACTTTCGTGAGTATTACTGGATGCCAAATGGTCCTATTAGTATTCCTGTAAGAGGACAAAGCAGAGATATTGTTAGTACATATACTGTTACTACAGAAGATCAAGGCGATAATATTGCTTATGTTTTTAATGACGGACTAACACGTAACCCTAACTTAAAATTATACCGAGGTCAAACATATCGATTTGAAATTGACACACCTGGTCACCCAATGGCTATTGCTATTAGTAGAACATTTACTCCTGGCACCTCTATTTTAACAGCAGGCACAACAGGATTACGAGCTAGTGGATTATTTGATGCAACACTTTATGGTAACGAATATGATCAAGGTGAGTATATTGTTCTTCCAAGCGGCGGCAGTGTAACATTTGCAGCTGATGATAATGTTTCAACACTGTACCCAGATGGTATCCGTAAGTTAGGTGAAGAAGGCGAAGAAGTAGCAATTGCATATGTTGAAAAAGGAACAATTGAATTTACTATTCCTTTTAATGCTCCGGGTAGACTGTACTATATTAGTAAAAACGCAGTTGATACTAGTGGACAAATTAGAATTTTTGACATTGAAGAAAATTCTTTCCTTAATATTGGCGAAGAATTAATAGGTAAGAAAACCTACAAAAGTGCAAACGGTGTAGAATTATCTAATGGAATGAAAATTAAGTTCCAAGGCGATGTATTACCAGCTATATATGAAACTAATGATTGGTATGTAGAAGGTGTTGGCGACAAAATTAAATTAATTAAAGACCGAGATTTAATTATTCCAGCAGCATACAGTGATACTAAGCTTGTAGCATTTGATAGTGACAACTTTGATACACTACCATTTGGTGATGCAACAGCGTATGCAACTAATAAAGATTACATTGTTGTTAATAGAGCATCTCCAGATAGAAATGCATGGAGTCGATATAATAGATGGCACCATAAAGATGTAATTTTACAAAGTTATAAATTTAATAATCTATCTAGGGATGTAGATGAATCTTCTCGTGCAAAACGTCCTATTATTGAATTTGAAGCAGGACTAAAACTAAACAATTTTGGTGCAGTTGCTAAACAAGATGTTGATTTAATAGATACCTTTACTACAGATGCCTTTAGCACAATTGAAGGGCAACTTGGTTATAATATTGATGGTGTTAATCTTGCTGATAATATGCGTATTTTGTTTGCAGCAGACACTGATACATTAGTAAGCGGAAAAATATACCAAGTTAAATTTGTTAAAATTGGAAACAATAGACAAATAAGTTTAATTGAAACTACTGACACACTACCGATTGATCTTGAAACAGTTTTAATTACACAAGGTGTAAAAAATGCAGGTAAGAGTTACCACTACCATGCTGCAAAATGGGTAACTGCACAAGAAAAAATAACACGTAACCAAGCACCTCTATTTGAAGTATGTGATGTAAATGGTAATAGTTTTAGTGACATTACTTACTATGGATCTACTACGTTTAAAGGTACTAAGTTATTTTCGTATGCAGCAGGCGAAGGCAACGTAGATACTGAATTAGGATTTGCATTAGACTATAAGTCTATTAATAACTCAGGTGATATTGTATTTGATTTTAATTTGTTAAATGATACATTTGAATATCAAACTGAATCTGACTTGTTTACTCAAAAAACTAATAGTGGTTACTTAAAGAAATACACATCACTTACTAAATTTGCAAATGTAAATGGATTTAGTAGCACTCCAACAATTAGTAAGCAATTTGTTATAAGAGAGTATGCAGCAACTACTATACAACCTAATAACTTTGCAATTGACGTTTACAATAAGTCAAGTAGTGTAACTGATTTAAAAGTAGTTGTATTTGTAAATAATAAATTGCAATTAATTACTACTGATTATACAATTAATAAAACTGGTGATAATGCAGTTATTGTATTTGTAAAAGATCTAGTAGATACTAATGTTGTTAAAATTAAAACAGACAGCAAGACTATTAAAAATTCTAAAGGTTATTATGAGTTTCCATATAACTTAGAACGCAATCCTCTAAACGATGATGTTAACCAATTTACACTTGGTGAAGTAATTGACCATGTTGATAGCATGCTTGAAGATATTCCAGGTTATACTGGTAGGTATCTTGGACCAAGTAACTTACGTGACTTAGGTGATTTAGATCGTTATGGCAAACGTTTTGTCAAACATAGCGGACCAATTAACTTGCCTCTATACCACGTAACTAATAAAGATTATAATATCGTAAAAGCATTAAAGTTTGCTAAAAGAGAATATTCAAGGTTTAAGAAAACATTTTTAGATACTGCTTCAACATTAGGCTACGACGGTCCAACTAAAGGACACGTTGATCTTCTTCTAAAAACAGTTAATAGTGATAAATTAAAGTCGCAGCCTTTTTACTTCTCAGATATGCTTCCAACAGGCACATCTAATAAAATTGATTATACAGTACTAGATTCAAGAACAACAGAATATCCAATTACTGCTGCATTTAATTTAACTACACTAAGTTCAACGAGTGTAATTGTGTACTTAAACAATGTACAACTAACACATATTAAAGATTATAATTTTAATATTCCTGGTTACGTTTCAATTAGCGCAGGACAGGTAGAAACCGACACAATTGATATTCACGAGTATGAGAATACAGACGGTAGTTTTATTGCTCCTACTCCTAGTAAACTAGGATTGTTTCCTAAGTATTATCCTGAACTAACAATAGACGATACTGTGATTGCAGCAGAGCCAGAAACAACAGGCCCGTTTAAGATATACGGCGAAGATAGTGCAACTGGTACTAGAGGTTGGTTCTATCCTGTGTACACTACTAAGAGTGCAGCAGGCACTGGCGCATTATCTAAGTCTTATACATTTGCAGGAATGAACAAACTGTTTTATATTCCTGCAACAGGTGCAACACTTGCTGGCATTGATGATATTGAAGTTACTGAATACCCAGTTGGTGTTGCGTTTATTAGAGGCCACGACGGCAGCTATATTAAAGCGTACAAAGACTTTAGAGACGAATTACTATTAGAATTAGAAAAGAGAATCTTTAATAATATTAAAGCAGAATATTCAACTGATAGACTAGACATTAATAAATTTATTGGCGGCGAGTTTAGAATTAATGAATTTACAAAAACTGAAATTGATAATACACTGCTTGGTGATTTTACGCAGTGGTTACAGCAAAACTTAAATAACCAGACGTATACAAACAATACGTTTTACAATAGAACTAATAATTGGACATTTAGTTATGCACAAACTACTTCACCAGACGGTAATGTAAACCCGGGTTTCTGGAGAGGCATGTATGTTAGAGCATTTGATACTGATCGTCCGCATAGCCATCCTTGGGAAATGTTAGGCTTAACAACTAAGCCAAGCTGGTGGAATACAGTTTATGGTCCGGCTCCTTATACAGGTGATAACTTAGTACTTTGGAGAGATTTAGAAGCTGGTCGAATTGCAGATCCTAAAAATACTAGAATTGATTTAAACTATGTGCGTACTGGATTAACTAATTTTATTCCAGTTGATAGCTACGGTAAATTACTATCGCCACTAGATAGTAGATATGCTAAAGATTTCCAAATTGGAAATGCTACACAAAACTTTAAGTTTGGAGATCACGCTCCAATTGAAAATGCATGGCGCAAAAGTTCAGACTATCCGTTTGCTGTACTAACTGCAATGCTATTAAACAAACCTGCAACAACAATGGGCTTAGGGTTTGACGTTTCGAGAATTAAGAAAAACTTAGCAAAGCAGTGGGTAGATATAGATACAAATAAACCTATTGTAATTAAAGATTTAAAATTACCTAATACATTTCAATCAACTGCACGGACTATGACATCAGGATTAGTAAATTATATTTACAATCTTGTAGCAAGTGATATTCTTACAGTTTACAATGGATACAAAACTGAACTTGCAGGAATCAATAACCAACTTGGTATTAAAATTGCAGGATTTACAAGCAAAGAAAAGTTTAATTTAATACTTGATAGTAGATCACCAACGCAGACTTCAGCACAAGATGGTATATTTGTCCCACAAGAAAACTACCAAGTATTCTTAAACACAAGTAGTCCTACTGAACTTGCAATCTTTAGTGGTATTATTATAGAACGTACTGAATTAGGTTATATTGTAAGAGGTTATAATTTAGAAAAACCTTACTTTGAATATTATCCACCACAAACTGGATCTAGTTTTTCAACTGTTACAGTTGGCGGCATAGCAGAAAAAGTACAGTCGTGGATTGCTAATACAGCTTTCCTAAGCGGTGAAGTATTAGAACATAATAATGTATATTACAGAGTTATTAATTCCTTTACTAGTGGCGTAAATTTTGAGCTTGATGACGTTGTTAAATTACCATCATTGCCAATTGACGGCGGCAGAACAGCACAGTTTAAGAAAGACTTTAATACTAATGAAATTAATACAGTACAGTACGGAACACGTTTAACTACAGCACAAGATGTTGTTGACTTTATATTAGGATATAGTATCCGACAATCAGAAATAGGATTTAGTTTTGATAATGTTATTAAAGGATCTAATTCAGTTGAAAACTGGCCCCAGAGTGCTAAAGAGTTTTTATTCTGGACAACACAAGGATGGGCTAATAACTCATTAATTGCAGTTAGTCCAGCTGCTAATTTATTAGAATTTAAAAGAGACTATCATATAGTTGATAATATTAAAGATGAATTTTATGGTTACAGTATTCTTAAAGCTGACGGATTATTTTTAGATTCAGAGTTTAATAGTTTATTAAGAGACCAAAATAGCTTTGGTATTGAAACAGTAGGAACAGAAGAAGGACTATATCACGTAGCATTGCCATTAGTACAAAAAGAGCATGTAGTATTAATTGATAATAAAACAGACTTTAATGATAATATCTACAATCCAAGTACAGGTTATAGACAAGAAAGAATACGTGTTAATGGTTATAGATCAGATAATTGGAATGGTGGATTAAACATTCCTGGATTTGTATATGACGATGCAACATTTACTGATTGGAAACAATGGAAAGATTATAAGATTGGTGATATTGTAAAATATAAGCAGTTTTATTATGTAGCAACATCTAATGCGTCAGGCGAACAAAACTTTAATGCTTCATCGTGGCATAGATTAAACGAAAAGCCAGTGTCAGAGTTAATAACAAACTTTGATTACAGAATTACGCAGTTTACAGATTTTTATGATTTAGATTCTGATAGCTTCGATATTGAACAGCAAAAAATGGCACAGCATTTAATAGGTTATCAAAAGCGCCAGTACCTTGCTAACATTATTAATGATGATGTAAGTCAGTTTAAATTCTATAGAGGTGCAATAGCAGACAAAGGCACAATGAATGTGTTTACTAAATTATTTGATGCACTTGGTAACACAACTGATAACTTGGAGTTCTACGAAGAATGGGCAATACAAGTTGGACGCTTTGGCGCAACCGATGATGTTGAACAAGTTGAGTTTAACTTAAAGCAAGATGAAATACAAGAATCACCACAAGCAGTTGAACTTGTAGATACTATTCCTGAAACTAACTTTGATAAGATTTACAGAATTTTGCCAAATAATGTATATGATAAGCCTGCTGGTTATACACATGCACCATTTCCAACCAAAACAATAACTAATGAATACATTAGGACTGCTGGTTATGCAAATGAAGATGATGTTGATTTTATTGTTGGGAACTTTATAGATCTTGCAGATGTTGATACTAATCAAATTAGACTAGGCGACACTATCTGGATAACCGATACTGATAGCAAGTCTTGGACAATTCAACAGTTAGTACGAGCAAATGTAAATGCACTAGATTTAAATGCACTTATTACTGCTGTTTCAGACAATGGATTAAATATTGTTGAAATAACTCTTGATAAATGGGTAGATGGTTTATTTGCAGTTGGCGATTATATTGGTATCCGGGGAGCAGAGCAATTTTCAGTTAACGGTTTGTATGAAATTGATAGTATTAATTTAAACACTGTACGTATAAGAGTTCCTGTAGGTAATGAAATAACAAACTTTGAAGAAGAAAAGTTTGCAATATCTATATTAAGAACTATAAGAGTTGACACAGTTGCAGGAGTTAATGCAGCAACAAATCAAGATATTTATAGCAAACAAAAATTATGGATTGACAAATATAACAACGAATGGGCTGTATTAGAAAACACTCCTGTTTATCTAAATTCGCAAGCAGTTACAAATCCAACAGAATACGATAGTACTGATCAAGGATTTAGTGATAGTGTAGCAGTAACAAAGAATAACAACAACGTCTTTGTATCTTCTGCAAATGACGGAGATGGCAAAGTACATGTTTATAGGAGAACTAGAGAACAGTCAGAGTTATTACTAGATCAAGAACTTACTATAGAAACTGATGATTTATTTACTAGATCAGATAGTGACTTTGGAAAAAGTATTGCAGTATCGCCAGATGGCGAATATCTTATTGTAGGTATTCCGCAAGCAACTTCTGTTAAAACACAATTAGCTTATAAAACAAATGCAGCTACTAGTTTAAGCACATTTGATTTCCAACCAGATGCAACATATGTTAAAAGTGACATAGTGCGTTACAGAGAAAGCCTATGGAAAGCAAATAGAGAAGTGTTACCGCAGATTGCAAATCAGCCATTTAGTACATTTGACACATATGTTAATTTAGCATCCGCAGCAGATGCTGATAGTACAACATTAAATCTTTTAGTTGCAGGTGATTCGGGATTAGCAACTAACACAACAAGTCACATGTTAGTGCGGGCGCCAAAAGATATGTATATTGGAACAACAGCCGGCGACACAATTAACTTATTTTGGAACCAGCGTAGTTTTACATTCCCAACATTAGATAACTATATTCCGTTTGAAGGGCTTATTCCAGAAATTACTGGAGCATTTTTAAGTCAAGATCATACTATTGTTGAAAAAATTGATCATGTAATGTTTGTTGAAACTTTTGTATCATTGCCAACAGTAGGCAGTATTGTAACAACTGACACTGGTAGTGCCGAAGTAGCATATGTAGGATCTCGCAGAGACAGTGCAGTTGTTTACCTTAAAAACACAAATGGTGTCTTTCCTATTACAGGTGAAATGTTTATTAATGAATTAGACTTTGTAGGATTTTATTCAGAAGCAGATACATATGCTACAAGTACAGCAATAGGCGGCTTCTGGATGATTAATACAGGATTTACTTATTCAAACAACAGTGTGTATTTTGAACAAGGTCGAGGCTTAGTGTATGCTGATGTTAAACTACAAGGCTCAGTAAGAGCTATTAATAACTATTATAATATTCAAAACACAGTTGGCACAATTGGTACATATGTTACTAACAAAAATAATGTAAGCTATATTGAACAATTGTCATATCGAGGTGATCCGTCAGGTGCTGATGCACAAGACGGTGTTGAGAGAGATCTTCCAAGTAATAAATTTATAGTTAGAGTAGGAAAATTATTTAGTGATTATGTAGCGCAAGGTGAAGAACAGCAATTCCGTTTATACAATCTTGACAACAGAATTATTGATGTTGCAAGTGCAGGATTTACATATGATATTTTAAACAAATCACAAACTATTGTTGATCTATGGGACGGCTATATTGACTTTACATTAACAGAATTTGACTTTCAAGGATTTGCATTTGAGCCACAAATTGGAGATGTAATTGAAGATATTCAAATTCCAAGAGATGGTCAGGGCGGTTTAGCACTAACAACTATTAGCACAAGTACTGCTGAAGTTACATTTATAAAACGTAATTTTAACTCTGTAAGAGTTTACTTAAAAGTACTAACAGGTCCTTGGGTAGAACAATCCAACATAGGACGCTTCCAGCTTCGCAGAAAAGCAAATGTTGGTTTACGTGGAGCAGGCGATGCTGATCGTACAATTGGTACTATAACTAATGTTAATAATAGCATAGTATTAGGAACATCAGAAGTTGGTAAGTTCTTAGTATTTGAACATTCTAGTAACTTTGACATTGTTGCTACTCCAAGGATTATTGATGAAGAATATTGGTTCTTTGATGAAACTACTGAGCAAGGTGTTGCCAGATTGTCTAATCCTCCGTACAGCTTAAACAAAGACTACACTCAAATTTATAATATACCTGCTGTAAAAACAGGAACAACTCCAACATTAGCAAATGAAGGTGCTGTTGCAATATATCGCAGATTGCCAGATGGTACATATAGAATACAACACACACTTATATCAGAATACAGGGCAGCAAACAGAAACTTTGGCTCTCAAGTTGCAATAGTACAAACTAATAATCGTTATACAATGTTAGTTGCTAGTGACAGTATTGTTAGTGCTAACGAAACTGATAGCACAGGTAGAAGAGTACACCCTGGATCAATTGAAGTGTTCCGTCATGGTACAACTGCATCTGATAGTTTCCAAGGCGATTATCAAATAAGAGCATACGCACTTGATGATATTGTAGTATTCAAAGATGATTATTATATTTGTCGTAAGGCAACAACAGCTTCGCAAAATGTTATTGTTGATCCAATTTACTGGGACAAAGTTAGCTGGCAGCATGGTAAAGATGCAAACTATCGTGGCACATTTGATAATACATATTCTTATGCAAAAGGAAATATTGTTGTACAAGATAATGCGTTATGGAAAGCAGCAACTAACATATCAGTAAGTGCAGCTATACCAAGTTCAACAAACAATTCTTGGACAAGCATTACTACAGATGTTGATTACTTAGGATACTTGCCAAACTTAACTGCAAACGCATTTTATAATGAATCAGTATTTGATCCTATTGAAAACATATTAGAGTTCAGTAAGAGTTTTGATATTAGTGACGATGCACAAGTTTTAGTTGTAACAAGTTTACAGCAGACTAGAACAGACAGTACAACAAACACAAAAATTGCAATTTATCGTGCAGTTGGTGAAAAATTCCAATTGGATCAAACAATCAATGCCCCTGATAATGTTACAGGTTGGGCAGATAACGTTTCATTAAATCCTGCAGGAACACAACTTGCTATAAGTTCAATGTTAAATGATACTGGTAAAGTTAATCAAGGCGTTGTTTATGTGTATACACAATCTGCAGGAACATTTAGTTTAACACAAACACTTACTCCTCCAAGCAATGAAGAAAGTGAAGGCTTTGGCTTTGGACTATCATATGGCGCAGATAACTTAGTAGTGTCTAGCTTAAATGGTGATCAAACAATTCCAACAACGTTTGATGTTAAATTGTTTACAGATACTGAAGATACTGCAACTACCTTTGATTTTGAATTTACAAACTTTAGAAATATTAAACTTGACAAAGGTTCAGTATACGTTTACGAAAATATTAATAGTAACTTAATATATTCAGAGCAATTTATATATCCACTAACACAAACTACGTTTGGCGAAAACATTTATACTAACGGTAACCATGTGTATGTAGGACTTCCAGATCAGCTTGCTGGTGAAACAGATAATTTACCGGGCAACAAAGGCCAATTACTTGACTTTAGAAAAAATGCAACTACATTTGCATGGAGTGTAATTAACGAAGGTGTTACACCAGTAGACGTAGATAACATTAGGGGTATGTTCTTATACAACAAGCGCGAAAACCGTATTGTAAGTTATATTGATTATATTGATCCAGTGCAAGGTAAGATTGCTGGACCAGCTGACCAAGAAATTACATTTAAAACTCCATCAGATCCAGCAGTATATAATACAGGTAACAGTGCAGACAGCAATGTTGATGCTAATAGAGCATGGTGTGAAACACATGTTGGCCAAGTATGGTGGAATATTAGTACTGCTAAATTTACACATGCATATCAAGGCTCAACAACGTTCCAAAAAACTAATTGGAATAAACTTACTCCGGATGCAAGAATTGATATATTTGAATGGGTAGAAAGTAATGTTATTCCAAGTATTTGGGATAGTGTTGCTGACACACCTAATGGTACACCGGCTGGCATTAGCGGAACAAGCTTATTTGGTGACACTAGATATTCAACAAAAATAAATTATAATGAAACTAGTAAAACATTTAGCAACACATATTACTTTTGGGTAGTTAATAAAGTTACTGTTCCTGTAGTAGAAAACAGAAAATTGAGCATTATTGATATTGCAGCACTTATTGAAAATCCAAGAACACAAGGTTATCCGTTTATAAGCTTACTTTCAGATAGTAAGTTTATACTTAACAACTTTGATTCATTTGTTAACAGCGATGATTTAGTGTTGAATATTAAATATTCAACTGGTGCTAAGAAAACACAGAACGTACACAGTCAGTACAAACTAATATCAGATGGATTAGATGTAAGTAAGCCTGATCCAGATATTGAACGTAAATGGTTTGATAGTTTAATTGGGTTTGACAGCAATAATAGAATTGTTCCAGACCCAACTATATCCGTTAAAAATCGTTATGGTGTACAAAATCGTCCAAGACAAAGTATGTTTGTTAATAGATTTGAAGCACTAAAACAAACCATTGAAAGAATAAATTTAAAGTTAGCTGAAAATCTTGTAGTTGACGAATACGATATTGCAAAATTGTCAACTAAAGATATTGCTCCTAGTTTAATTTCAAAGCAGTATGATTTAAAAATTGATACACTAGCAGATCTTACATATGTAAGCACAAATAAAATTACTCCTGCTGTGCTAACACCTATTATTACTAACGGCAGAATATCAAGAATTAATATTACTGATTCAGGCAGAGGTTATAAAGTAGCACCTAGTTTTACTATAAACGGCGAAGGTGCAAATGCTGAATTTTCTACTACTATTAATGCTTTAGGACAAATTGAATCAATTACAATTACTAGTGCAGGCAGCGGATATGACCAAACTACTACTATCACAGTTAGACCGTTTACTGTATTAGTTGTTGCAGACGAAAATGTTCAAAACAAATGGGCATTATACTCATGGAGTGGAACTGCTTGGTATAGAAGAAAACTACAAAGTTATAATGTAGACGTTTATTGGGATTATGTTGATTGGTATGCCCCTGGCTACAATCAGTTTTCAAATATTAACGACACAATCAAAGGTTCATATCAGTTGCCAAGCTTAGATAACACTATTGGTAACATTGTAAAGATTGAAACCGTTGGATCAGGCGGTTGGTTATTACTACATAAAATTGACGATCAGGATACTGAAGATTATACAATTAACTATAATACTATTGGTAGACAGAATGGCACAGTTCAATTTAAAGATACTTTGTACGATTATGGTAAAAACACTGTAGGCTTTGATAACCGTAGTTTCGACAGTAATTTTTATGATAATAATCCTAGTGTTGAATTGAGAATTATACTTGAAGCTATTAGGGATAATATTTTTGTAGGCAAGTTAGAAGTTGAATACAATCAGTTGTTTATGGCTACATTACGATATGTAATGACAGAACAACAGTCAGTGGATTGGATGTTTAAAACTAGTTTTGTAAAAGCAAAGCACAATAGAGAAACATTAAACATACAAGACATAACATTTAATAATGATAATTTAGCAAGTTACCAAGAGTTTGTTGAAGAATTTAAACCTTATTCAACAAAAATAAGAGAATTTGTTAGTGAATATAATGCAATTGATCCTACAAATAGTAGTATTAGTGACTTTGATTTATCCCCAACATATAATACTCTTACTAACACAATTGACCCAAGTACTGCAACTATTGTTGATGGCGTAATTAAAACTGAAAACTTAGATACTGCAAAATATCCTAGAAAAAATTGGAAAGATAACTTAGGTTTTCAAATTACTGAAGTTAAACTAGGTGGAGGCGGCACTGGATTTACATTTGAACCCACTGTTAAATTAATAGGCGGCGGCGGCGCTGGCGCAACAGCAAAAGCATACTTAGGATATGGTAAAATTACTAAGATTAAAGTTACCAATCCAGGAACTGGTTACACTAGTTCTCCAACAGTTGTTATATCAGGCTCACAATTAGAGACCGGAACTGTAGCAACTGCTACTGCGGTATTAGGCAATGGAGTTGTAAGAAGTCCAAGCGTTAAAATTAAGTTCGACAGAAACAGCGGCAAGTTTACATTTAGCACATTAGCTAAGTCTGAAACATTTGCAGGAACAGGGTTTGAAACAAGATTCTTCCTAGCATGGCCAATGGACCGGGCTATGAAAAAAGTTAGCGTATATGTAGATAGTGTATTACAGTTACGTAGCAAGTATACTTTTACTAACATTGTAAATTTTGATAAAACATATACTAGGGAGCAAGGAAAAGTTATATTTGCAACTCCTCCTAAAGTAAATGCAGTTATAAGAGTAGACTATAATATTCCATTAAGTATGTTAGGAGCAGAAGATAGAGTTAATCTTGCATACAATCCAATTGCAGGAATGTACGGTAAAGACTTAGCACAGCTAATGACAGGTATCGATTACGGTGGAGTTGAAATACGTAGCTTTGATTTTGCAGGTCCTGCAGGATTTGACACAGACGGCTGGTATACAGATGCATGGGACGAATTTGATAGCACGTTTGAAGATGAAATTTTTACATTAGATGGATCAACAATAGCACTTCCATTATTAACTCCATTAGAGAATGGTGTTGTATATAATGTTTATTATAAAGACACTGGAGTTAATGCAAATCCAGTAAGAATTGACGCAGGCGATTATATAGCAGGCACTCCAGGAAGCTCTGCAACAAATGCTAATGCAACTATGTTGAGTATTACTGGTGACGGTACAACTAATATTATATATACAGATGACTTTAATCTAACAGCAAAAACAATGTCCGATGGTGATACAATCATTATTAGAAAAGCAACTAGCGATGGCGCAGCAACTCCTGATACTAACAGTTACGATACTGCACTTAGTGGCGGAGATCTAGCGTATGCAACTGCTAAGGGTCTTGCAGCAGAAGAAATTATTGTAGACGGTGACGGATTTGTTACTCCTACTACTTCAAGCGGTCCTGAAGAATTGATTCCAGGACAAGTACTTGACACATTAGATATTAAAGTATTTACGAGAGATAGTGCAGGCCAAGGTGTTATTAACAGTCAAAGCTATATTATGGATAGCACATTAACTTATAACTTAGGTGTTACTCCAAATAGTAGTGACGCAGTTATTATAAAAGTTGCTAATATTATATTACCACAAACTGATTATACAATTAATTGGGCTGCAAACACTGTAACACTTAATACAGCAACAGTAGGAGCAGAGCTTAGTATTGTAGCAGTTGCACAAGGTACACAAAATATACTAGACTTTGGAAAGTTAACAGGCGACGGTTCAACAGTTCAATTTGAAACTACTGTTGATTGGGAATCTGGTGCAACTGTATATGCAAGTATTAACGGCATACAAAAAACAGTAGTAGCATTTAAGTCTGAAACAACTCCTAAGACATCTATTAGGTTTGACGAAGTAGTTGCTTTAGATGCAGTAGTGAATTATACTGTATTTGCAGCTGATGCACAAATTAATTATAGTCAAATTACTAAAGATACGTTTACTGGTGACGCAGCAACAACAGCATTTACTTTAGCAAATGCTCCGTTATACGCCACACCAACCGAACATAATGTAATTGTTAAAGTAGATAATACTATTTTAAGTGCAGGATACAATATACAGTATATAATTCCTGAAAATAGCCAAAGAGAATTTCCATTAGAAATATTCCAAATGCCAGCAGGTAGTTTAGCTGTTGCAGATCTTAAGGTATTCTTAAACGGTCTTCCAATTACAACTCCGCTATTTTGGCGCTTTGAAGCTACAAACAGTGCTATTACACTAACAGACGAAGTAGGAGCACCAGGCGACTTACTAGAAATGTATGTGATTACAGATGGCGATTATAGATTAGATGGATCTACAATAACATTAGATACAGCACCAGATGCAGGAGCAGTAATTGAAGTAATTCAGTTTACTAACCACAACTTGCTAGGCCTTGAGCGTATGACTTATGATGTAGTCAACAGATCTACGCTACTTGAAACACAGGTTGATTATGTTACATACAATAGATTAACTGTTGGCGAAATTACTTTACGTAAACCTGCAATTGATGCACAATATGTATGGATAAGTGTAAACGGTGAGCTATTGACACCTAGTGTAGACTATTCTGTAACTGACGACAGGCTAAAAGTTCAATTAGTAAGAACACCAGCAGCTAATGATATTATAGAAGTTATTCACTTTACTTCTGCAGCAAGCACAGCTAAATTTGCATATAGACAGTTCAAAGATATGTTAAATAGGACACATTTTAAGCGTCTTGATACAGCAGCTACTAAACTAGCACAACCATTAAATTATTATGATTTAAGAATTGAATTAGATGATGGCACTGAATTAGCAGAACCAAACAAACAGCAAAACTTACCTGGCGTAATTTTTATTAATGGCGAGCGTATTGAGTATTTTGTAAAAGAAGTTAATACCTTACGCCAGTTACGTAGAGGCACATTAGGTACTGGGGTTAAGACAACTTACCCAGTTAGTACTAAAGTTTTTGATCAGAACATAAGTAAAACTGTTCCGTATAAAGATAAAACTCTAGCGTATAACGCTACAGCAGACGGTGTTACAAGTGTGTTCACAGTTGGGTATACAGTTGCATCAATCAACGAGATTGAAGTGTTTGTAGGCGGTACACGTATGCGTAAGACAGCATTAGATGTGTTTAACCCTGTAACAGCGTTAGATAGCCCAGAGGGTGATACTAGTGTTGTAGCAGACTTTACATTCGATGTAGATACTAATGCAATTACATTACTTGCTACACCAATAGAGAATGCAAAAGTATCAGTAATGAAAAAAGTAGGTCAAAGTTGGACTTCAAGTGGCACAACTTTGGGCAATACAGAAAATGGCATTGCAAGATTCTTACGTGCCGGAACATCTGAGCTACCTGAATAAATACAGTATAGGAAAAAATTAAATGAGCGATAACATGCAAGATACAAACGGAGTACTAGTTCAGGGACATATTAAGATATTTGACCCTGAATCACAAAAGGTATACATTGACAAGCGCAATGCAATTCATTATGAAAATATGAGTCTTGCACTTGCTGAAAGTTTGTCTAATGCAGGCGAAGGATTTATATACGATATGAGCTTTGGAAACGGCGGTACAAGCGTTGATCCAACTGGTATTATCACGTATCTAACACCTAATAGCACAGGAACTAATGCAAGTCTATACAACCAAACCTATACTAAGGTTGTTGATGACAGAAGCGTAAACAACACTGATCCTGCAAGAAACAAGCTAGAAACTAGGCATGTTAGCGGAACAAACTATACTGATATTGTAGTAAGCTGTTTACTTGATTACGGCGAGCCTAACGGACAAGATGCATTTGATACTGCAAGCGCAACTGACAGTCCTTATGTGTTTGACGAATTAGGTCTACGTAGTTATAGTGCTGCTGGTACTGGACGACTAATTACACATGTTATTTTCCACCCAGTACAAAAGTCACTTAACAGATTAATCCAAATTGATTACACAGTGCGTGTACAAAGTTTGGCAGGGTAAGGAATAAACTATGCCATATACAATAAATTATACAGATACTGATAATAAAGGTAGTATAACTGTTGCAGACAGTACACTTAACAATGAAACTACTTTAAGATTTCCTGGTCGTGGCACAACAGCATACGGTCAAGCAGTAAATGAAAACTTTTTACACTTATTAGAAAACTTTGCAAATACTACAGCACCGTTACGTCCAGTAGAAGGACAACTTTGGTATGACAGTACAGCAGGAGTAGATCAACTTAAAGTGTATGACGGAACTAACTGGGTAGCAAGCGGTGGACTTAAAAAAGCAAGTGCTGCTCCAGCAGTAGCAAACTCAAGCGCAGGCGACTTGTGGGTTAACACAGAAAGTCAGCAGCTATATTTGTTTACAGGTAGCGCCTGGGTACTAGTTGGACCGGATTTTAGTGATGGTCTACTAACAGGAGCACAAGCACAAGCAATTGTAGGTACAGATGATATAACATATAATGTACTTGCAATTAAAGTTGAAGATCAACCAGTAATTATTATTAGTAGTCAAAGCTTTATTCCAAAAGTATCTATTAAAGGATTTAGAACTGGTATTAATCCTGGTATGAACATTGCTGATGAAGCAATTGTAGGCGTACAAGCACTTAAATATTATGGAACTGCTGAAAAAGCAGAAGCATTAGTAGTTGGCGGCACATCAATTGCAGCAAGTAACTTTTTAAGAGGTAATGCTGCAAGTAGCACAGACTATCAATTAAGTGTTAAAAGCAATGACGGAATTAAAATTGGTACAGGCGGACAGCTAAGTTTAGGTATAGACGGCGAAACTGGAGTTATACAACATAACACAAGTGGATCAAGTATTGACGTTAGAATGCGTAACGGAAACTTAACGCCAACTGTTGTAAGTATTAATAGTGAAGGTAATGTTGGAATCAACAATAGTGCTCCTGAACAAGCAATTGATGTTAAAGGTAATATTAAAATATCTCCTAAAACAGGAGAAGCAGAAACAGGTGTGTTACAGCTTACTAGTACTATTAATTCAACATCAATTGGTACAGGTAGTATAATATCAACAGGCGGCTTAGGTATTGCACTTAATGCATACATTGGCGGAAACGTTGATATCGGCGGTGTACTACAAACTGGAAATGTTGCACCAGATGCTAACAGCACAAGAAATATTGGTACATCAATTAACAAATACGATCAAATACATGCTACAACATTCTTTGGAAATATACAAGGTAACGTAAGCGGTACAGTAAGCGGCAGAGCAGGTAGCTCAGACAGACTAGCAAGTGCTACAACGTTTGCACTAAGTGGCGATGTTGAACCAAATAGTTTTGAATTTGATGGACAAACAGGTGGCAGTACAAAAACCTTTGCTGTAAGTATTGCTAATAGTTTTATTAGTAACAAGACTGTTACTTACGATGCAGGCAATGCAGATGAATTACTATTAAATGTAACCACAGGAACAACTGGTGTTTACAAAATTACAAAACGTAACTTCTTAAAGACAATACCCCTTGTACCAGCAGGCGCAATGATGCCTTTTGGTGGAGTAGATTCCCCAACAGGTTGGCTACTATGTGATGGTAGTGAAATTGCTAAGTCTGATTACAACGAATTATGGTTAGCGATCTCGCATAACTTTAAAGATGCTAGTTTAGTTAGTGACAATGGCGTTGCTAAATTTACATTGCCAGACTTTAGAGGCAGATTTGCACTAGGTCTTGACAACATGGGCGGTCCAAGCGCAAACAGAGTTGCAAATATTGCTGCTGATGCTATAGGCGGTAACGCAGGTGCAGAAACAACAGGTATTGGTACTTCTAACTTGCCAGAACACGAGCATGATTTTGAGGGAGCAAGTGGTACACAGTTTTATGGTGTTAGAGTTGGCGCTGGCGAACCAGTAGATGCAAACGCTATTTCACTTCCAATTGAATCTGGATTAGGTGGCACACAAGGTATTGCATCAAGCGGAGGCATTAAAACAGATGCAACCCTAGGAACACCATTAAATGTTATGAATCCTTTCTTAGCAGTTAACTATATTATATATACTGGAGTATAACATGAGCTATCAACTAAACAAAACAGACGGCACATTGCTACTAGATTTAATTGATGGACAAATTGACACAGCTAGTACAAATCTTACATTAGTTGGTAGGAATTATACGGGCTACGGTGAATCTTTTAACGAAAACTTTATTAAATTACTAGAAAATTTTAGTAATACTGCTGCACCTAGTAATCCACTAACTGGACAACTATGGTGGAACAGCACAGATCAAAGATTGCAAGTGTATGACGGATTAATTTGGAAATCAAGTGGTGGTCCAATTGTACAAAACACTCGACCACAGATGGTTGCTGGCGATCTATGGATTGATAACCTAAACAACCAAGTATATGCGTTCGACGGTACTGACTTAATGTTAATGGGTCCGCAATATACTAAAACACAACAAAAAAGTGGATTCGAAATTGGTAGTATACTTGACTCACAAAGTAGGTCACGTACAGTTGCAAATTTATATGTAGGCGGAACACTTACAGCGGTAATTAGTAGCATTGAATTTACCCCAATTTATGCACAACGAGTACTAGGATTAGTTACAGCAGCAAATCCAAATGGTATTATTAAAATTGGTATGAATATTGTTGATACTGCTAACTTTAAATACAGAGGTATTGCAGATTCTGCAAACGCACTTGTTACAGCAGGCGGCATAGTTAGAACTGCTGACAGTTTCCTTCCATCAACTGCAACAGGTATTACAACAGGTACACTAACAATTCAAAACTCAGGTGGTTTAACAATTGGACTATCACAAAATAACGTACAAAAAGTTGTTGGTCCACGTTTTTATATTGAAAACCAGCTTACAGATCACGATTTAAGCTTACGAGTTAAATCAAGCACGTTTGGTGCTATTTCGGTAGACGCAATTTATGTAGATGCAAGCACAGCTAGAGTGGGTATTTTTACAACCAACAGATTACCAGCTTATACACTAGATGTTGAAGGCGATATACGCTGTACAGGTAATTTAATTGTTGAAGGCACTAGAGTTGCACTAGACGTACAAACACTAAGAGTCGAAGATAAGATTATTGAAATTGGTGTGATGAACGATAGTACTGAGCTTACAGATGCCCAGGCAGACGAATCAGGTATTAGTGTTAACAGTCTTAATGGTAGTAAAGATATAATTTGGAAAAATGCTACAAATGCATTTACTTCAAACGTAAACTTTGATTTGTTAGACACTGGTAAAACATATAAGATTGGAGGTGTAAACAAACTTACAGATACTAGCTTAGTAAATGTTACAAACGCACCAGACTTAGCTCAAATAGGCACACTTACTGTACTACAAGTTGATGAAATTAATGTTAATGGTAAGACCATTACTTCAACTAATGATATGGCATTTGTATCTACTGCTGGTATAGCAATTACAGGTGGTGGCGATATTAATGTTACTGATGCACAAAAAATTACAGGTGTAGGCAAAGCAGTTAGTGCTAAACAAGCAGTAATACTAGGAGCAGCAGAATCTACAGCAGGTACAGTTGCAACTAAAGCATACACAGATGAAGAAATTGCTACATCAGATCTTGCATTTAGTATGGATATTACTGGTATGGGAACAAGCACAGCATTACAAAATGCGCTTGCGTCATATTTAGGTGATATGTATCCTGCTGCAACATTAAACAATCATAAAATTGCACGTATACACACAACATCATATGCTGGAGCAACAGTTGAAGGTGTGGATGTTGAAAGTGCTAAAAATGTAAGTTACATTGCTGTTGATAGTAATGGAACACAAAACGAATCAGTCGTACAAGACGTTGTGTTTGCTGCTGAAGGCGCAAGCGGTTCGGTTGTTCTTACACCGGGAAGAACTTTAATGGCATATAAATCGAATGGAACGGCATGGATTTATCAGTCAACTACGGCGTACTAAGAAAAACGATAAATAATATAATAGCACTAGGGGTTACATAATAATGGCATATGCAATAGATAGATACAATAACACACTGTTAACTACAGTGGAAGATGGTACAGTTGATCAAACAACTGACCTTAAATTCATCGGTAAAAACTACGCAGGTTACGGCGAAATACAAAATGAAAACTTTTTGTTTTTGCTGGAAAACTTTAGCGGAGCAAATCAACCAAGCAGACCAATTAGCGGTCAGGTCTGGTTTGATAGTGCAACAAGCAAATTAAAGTTTTATGATGGAACAAAATGGCGCACAACTGGTGGCGCTGAAATCGGCGCAACACAACCAACTGGTTTAGCTATTGGCGACTTTTGGTGGGATAGCGGCAATGATCAGCTATATGTATTCAACGGTACAAGTTTTGTACTTATAGGACCACAGAACGCAGGCGAAGGTGTAACCCAAATGCAAAGCCTCGAAGTTCTTGATACTACAAGTGCTACAAGAGGAATAATTGCTAGTGTTATTGAAGATGGAACAATTTTTGTTATAAGTCCAACACAGTTTGACTTAAAGTCAACTGAAACAGCATTAATTGGCCAAGGTTATGATAGAATTAATAAAGGTCTTACATTAAGAAATACTAAACTAGCAACAGCAGGTGTTACTAGTACAACTGATAGATTCCACGGCACAGCAACAAATGCTGATAAGCTAGGAGGAGTTGCAGCAGCAAACTATGTACAAACAGGTATAGGCAACACAGTCTTTACAAGTGCAGTTGAATTTCCAGATGCAGGTGCATTAATTGGTGATTCAAACGATCTACAATTAAAAATTGATTCAAACGGTTATGACGGCATAATTCAAAACGTTACGAACAGTGGCGCAATTAAACTAAAAGTTACTAGCGGTGCAGGCGTATTAACACACGTAGCTACAGTTACAGCAACTGGAATAGTTCCAGCAGTTGATAACACATTTACACTAGGTAGTGCAAGCGTAGGATTTTCAAATGTATATGCAACTGCATTTACAGGTGAAGCATCTAAAGCAACTACACTACGAGTAGGAAGTGACTTCCGAAGTGCTGATGCAAGTGCTACAAATAATACAATTGCTGTTAGAGATGCAACAGGCAACATTGCTGCAAACTTATTCCAAGGTACTGCAACACAAGCACGTTATGCTGACTTAGCAGAAAAATATACAACAGAAAAAGAATTACCAGCAGGCACAGCAGTTGCGGTATGCACCCATGAAGGTTACGAAGTAGAGCCAGCAGGCACAAGTAATCATTGTATTGGTGTTGTATCAACTGATCCAGCATATATGATGAACAGTGAAGCTGACGGACAATACATCGGCCTTAAAGGACGTCTTCCAGTAAGAGTTAAAGGACCTGTAAATAAAGGACAGGTGATTTATGCATGGGCAGATGGTGTATGCGGTACTGTTGCAACAACAGCAATGGTAGGAATTGCACTTGAAAGCAATGCCGAAGAAGATGAAAAGTTAGTCGAATGTGTATTGAAGGTATAATAAAAAATGGCAGATATAACAGCAGCACGAATTAACAATTTACAGTCTAGTATTTCACTTATACTAGGAACTGGGTCTGGCCAAGATGGTTACGGACAATCAGTAACTAGTGTACCTGTTAATAATACAGGCGATGTAGTTGAAGCAGCTGATATGAATGCAATTTATGCTGATATTCTTAAAGCAAGAGTACACCAAGTAGGCGCAGGCGACATTGGTATTGCTGAAGTTGTACAAAATCTTAATACAGTAGCAGAAACTACAAGTACATTTGTTAGTGATGCAGGTGTAACAACTGTCGATCCAGATGGATTTAAAAAGGGCGTACTAGACTTTGAAAGTTTAATGACGCAAGTACAAACTGATAAAGCAGTAATGCACCTCAGTCAGTCTGCATTAGAACCTGCAATAGCAAGTGCAAGATCTAGTAACTGGAACGGTTTAATTTATCATGAAGTAGCAGTTACATTTACATCTGCAAATACAAGAAGATTCTTTTTTAACACAGGCGGCGAACTTAGAATAAGCGCAAACAACACAGGTGCTAGTACTCCAAAAGGACTTGATTGGGCTGCATTATGTTCAGAAGTAGGAACTATTAAATTTAATGCAGAAACAACTACAGCAACAGGCGGTGGCGGTTCGTCAATTGGTAATTATGATTTAACAAGCTCTTATCAAGACATTTATACAAAAACTGGTTCTGGTAGCTATAGTGGTGTGTATGCAGGAAACCTTTATACTGTTAAAGCACGTTCAGATATTCCAACACGTATTATATTTAGAATTGATTTTAACGATGTAGTTGTTGATAACAATGTTGATAACAACGTTGATGGCAGACTGGAAAGTACTTTACAACATCTCCGCGCAGACAGTGGTGTAACAGTAGTAGCACCGACTTACTTTAATAATCAAGCACTAGCATAATCAAACATAACAACGCAGTGATATTTTTAAATAAATACATTGACAGCAAAAGAGATTGATTAATGCCAACAACTATACTAGCAGATGAATATAACGCCCTCAGAACCGTAGTAAACGAGGTACTCGGCGTTTCTGACATTGTCAGTCCTAGTTATGGCTATGGACAAACAACTAGTACATTGTCTGTTGCCGGCTCACGAGCCTCAGTTCCAAATGCTGATAAAGTTACAGCACAAGATTACGAAAACCTATATATTGACTTAATAAGAACACGATCACACCAAGTAGGTGCTAGTCTTGCTATTGATGAATTTGTAATTGGCGACTATGATACAAACACAGCAACCGCTGACAAAATTGAAGAATCGTATATACAAGGATTAGTAGCTTTAGGAAATAATATTATAACTGACAGATTCCTAGTTGATTCTGCTAATTTAACTGTTGAAGCTTTGCCAAGTGCGTCTAGCACTAGACCCGAAACAGGTACATGGTTAACTGAAATTAGTACTATTTTTAAAATTGTATTTCCAACTGCTGAACAAAGGCGTCATTATTTTAACGCAGGCGGCGAAATACGCTTTAGCGCATCAGTAGGATATACAGGTAGTCAACCTAAATCAGTTGATTGGCAAACAATATTAAACAGTATGGGAACAACAAGCTTTAAAGGTGAAAACACTGTTAATAATGCAGGTGTTGGTACAGGATCTAATATAGGAAGTTACGATCTTAATACAAGTTACCAGCTAATTTATTCAAGAAATAGTAGTGCTGTATATGCTAATAATGAATACAGAATATATGCTGCTGAGTCTGCAACAAGTGACGGAACGTCTACGATAATTTTTAAAGTACAATACATAGACGGTACTCCAACTGATCCAACTTACGGAACTGATGAAGTTGTATATGGAAGATTTAACAGCATTATAGAAACTGCAAGAGCAAACAGTTCAATAAACATTAACGGCACACAGCATAATGCAGTAGTTATTACTACAACACCAACAGCTATACTAACTCGACCACTTTCCTAACCAATCTCCGCTTGACAAACCCTTAATTTTAATATATACTAGTAGTAATAATAAACTAGGAGTTTAACTATGGATGAGCGTTTAGAGAAAGCACTAGACTTTTCTAATTACATGCTAACACTCAACAATCAGAAACGATTGTTAGCAGAAAAATACCAAGAATCATTAATACACTTTTATAGCGGATCACAGTTTACAATTACCCGTGAACTAATTACGTTTGTAAGTACAATGGTACATGCAGAACAAGATGAAATTATTATTACTGATGATAACGGTATTCCGTGTATGGTAGAAGACTTGAGTGTCTTTTATGGACACATTATGGATATTTATACTACATCATCTAATGATTATCATACCCAATACTTAAAGCTTAAACAGAGCAGAAGCGTAGAGAAACTTGTCAATTATGAGTAAAGGCGTATTTTTAATTGCTCGAAACAACGGTGAAATTGACTATGCAAAACAAGCAGTATTCCTTGCTAGACGAATAAAAAAATATCTAGGTGTACCTGTAACTTTAGCTACGGATAGTGAAGAGTACATAACATCAGATTACGGCACAGATGACTTTGATAATATTATTACATTACCGTATGTTGATGATAGAAATATGCGATATTTCTTTGACGGTTCTTTAACTAAAAAAACAGCTAGTTTTAAAAATAGTAACAGAGCAAATGTATACCGGCTTTCGCCGTATGATGAAACATTGTTAATGGATACTGATTACATTATATCAAATGATTTATTAAAAGGATGCTTTGGATCTAAATCAGACTTTATGATATACAACACATCAGACGATATTGCAAAAGTGCGTAATGAAGCAGAGTTTGATACTATTAGTAATGCTAGTGTTGACTTTTATTGGGCAACTGTTGTGTACTTTAAAAAGACAGAAACTAATCGTGTATTTTTTGACTTAGTTAAGCACATTGAAGACGAGTGGAATCATTATAGGCGTGTGTACCAAATAACTTCTAGTTTGTTTAGGAATGACTTTGCTTTTAGTATTGCAATTCATATGATGAATGGATTTCAAACAGGAACTTTTGCGCAGCAATTACCAGGTAGTATGTTATATACTACAGATAAAGATATTCTGTGGCAATTAAATGAAGATGAAATGATGTTTTTAGTAGAAAAAAACGGATACCTTGGCGAATTTACTGCATTGAAAACAACAGGACAGAATATACACGTAATGAATAAAATTAGTCTTGATAGAATAATTGATCGGGAGTTTGCAAATGACTAAAGGAATTGTAGTTCTTGCACAAAACAATGAAACTGATAATTATGTAGAGCAAGCTGCTTTATTAGCAATGAGCTTGCACACGTACAACGATGCAAAAATTAGTTTAATTACTAATGACGAAGTGCCACAAGAATACATACGTCTTTTTGATAAAATTATTCCTATTCCGTTTGGGGACAGTGCTAAAGATAGTGCGTGGAAAATAGAAAACCGTTGGAAGATTTATCATGCTAGTCCGTATGATGAAACAATTGTAATGGACACTGATATGTTGGTGTTACAAAACATCGATGTATGGTGGAATTTTCTTTCTAATTACGAAATGTTTTTTACTAATAAAGTATTAACATATAGAGGCACAGTTGCTGACACTAGTTATTACAGAAAAACGTTTATAGCAAACAATCTTCCTAATTTATTTGTAGGATTACACTACTTTAAGAAGTGTGATTTTGCACAAGAGTTTTATACTTGGTTAGAATTAGTAGTTAACAACTGGGAAACATTCTACGAACAACATTTAGAGGGCGCCACTCGTCCTAAGCATGTAAGTATTGATGTATGTTCAGCAATTGTAGTAAAGCTATTAGATTGTGAAACATCTGTAACAAACAAAGTTTCTAAATTTCCAAGCTTTACTCATATGAAACCATATTGCCAAGGCTGGAACGAAGTACAATCTAGCTGGCAAACTCAAGTAGGTGTTTATATTTCAAAAGACGGCAGTATAAAAGTTGGAAACTATGCACAGACTGGAATATTGCATTATACAGAAACGGATTTTATAGAAAAATCGCCAGCACTAGAAAGATACGGGAATTTAATAAATGTCTGATTTACAAGACTTACTTAAAAAAATTAAAGCTGGACCAGTTAGTACACAGTCGTATGTATACTACAACAAAGAAGATGGCAAAATACATAAAATTAGCTCAACTAATGTTTTACAAGAAGGGCTTGAAATTTTTGAAATTGATAATGAAGAAGTTAAGCCTATTCTTTCTGGACAACGTCGAACTGAAGAGTTTACTATAACATACGATATAAGTTCTAAACAAATAAGATTAAAAGAAGTATCGTATGATGACAATCAAAAAACAGCAGATACAATGACGTATCAGTTGCCTGTTATTAAGAATACATTTGACGGTCATTTTTCAGTAACAAGTGTATTTGAAGGAATTGACATATGTATCTGGGATATTACAAAAAGTTATATTGAAGGTGAGTTCGTTTGGCATAATGAAATAGTTTACAAACTTAAAACTAATATTGAGCTAGGCACAGAATTTGATACTACTGCGCATAACATATTAGAAGATGATGTAATGTTAACAAACTTGCCAACACAAAGCCATAGTGCAACAAAAATAGTTATGAAACCTGAGTATGAGGGTGTTCATGTTGATGTATGGTATAAAGCCTTAGAGCATCAAGCAGGTCAACATGTATGGCTAAATGGCAATGTTTATAAAATATTAGAATACGCAGAAGCAGACACTGAATTTACAATGAAAAATGTAGAAGTTATTATTGGCGATGTAAATTTATATGCTGACGAAAATAAATTATTAAAAACTGTCAATAACATTAATCCAGGCGATATTATACTAAAATATAATAGTATATACAGTATTCAAGAAGAAGAAGAAAAATTTGATAAAGATAAAAGTAGTATTTTCTTTTATAATTCACTTTCTACTTTGCTATATTACAACAATAAAAACTGTTTAGAAATTGATTTAACTGGAGAAACTGGAAGTGTTGATTCAAACGACATGCGATTAATGCTATCTGAAACTACAGATTTAAAAAACGGCCAAACAATATTATGTGGCAAATCTTTGTATCAAATTGCAGTAGACAAAGAGTACGATATTATAGTGCAACAAAATACACTTTCTAAATCATGGTCTTTATCACTTAATCCTTATACTAAAAAGTTTTTACAAACTAGTGGTTATAGATCTGATGAAACATTATATTTTAGTGTTACAGCAAAGTATGATCCTAATGTGTTATACCGAAGCTTAGAGTTTACAGTAGGTGATTTATTATCAGATGCTTCATCTGTCATTCCGTTCATATTTGAATCAGAGGCAGACTCTAAGGATGTAAGTATATACACAGCAAAATATTTTGACAGTTACGCACACGAGGTTGTATGATGTCCCAGAAATTTAAACCAATTGACTATGATATCATTTATCTTAGTTACGATGAACCTAATGCAGAAAAAAACTATGCAGATTTATGCAAGAAAGTTCCTTGGGCTAAACGTGTACACGGGGTAGATGGCAGCGATGCTGCACACAAAGCTTGTGCAGAACTAAGTGAAACAGATCGCTTTATTACAGTAGATGGCGATAATAGAATTCGAGAAGAGTTTTTAAATCAAGAAATAGATTTTGAAGAACATGCAGATTTAAAAAATACTGTAATTAGTTGGTGTGGCCGCAATGAAATAAACGGATTAATGTATGGCAACGGTGGATTAAAATGTTGGCCCAAGCAGTATGTACTGAATATGCGTACACATGAAAATGCAGATCCTAATAATGCACATGCACAAGTAGATTTTTGTTGGGACGCAAAATATATCCAAATGAATAGTTGTTATTCAGATGTATACAACAACGAAACTGCTGGACAAGCGTGGAGAGCAGGCTTCAGAGAAGGTGTAAAGCTTGCAACTGACCGTGGCGCAAGAATTAGTAAAGACGAACTTAAAAACAATCACTGGCGCTGCTTACATTGGCTGTACATTTGGACTATGATAGGTGCAGATGTAGAAAACGGTCTATGGGCAATATACGGTGCTAGAGAAGGCTTGTATATGACAATGTGTACAGACTGGGATTATGTTCAAGTAAGAGACTTTAAATATTTAAACAAGTATTGGGATAAAACAGTTAGTGTACATATAAATGACGACAACTTGTTAGAATCAATTCAACGGTTAGGTAATAGTCTTATTGATGAATTAGACGTTCCTATTGCAAGCAATCCATTAGATGCCCAGCAAAGTAAGTTCTTCAAAGCAGTATATCAACATCCGTCGAGGACAGATCATCAAAGGTTTATAGAAAAGTTATGAGCAACGAAACCGACAGAATACAAAATGTAAAAGACATTACTAATACTATAAGTCCTACTTTTTGTTTAGCCAAGTGGCATCACACTACAATTTATTTACATACCGGCGACACACACAGTTGTTATCATCCATCACCTCATCATATACCGCTTGAAGAAATTGAAAAAGATCCTTCGGCACTTCACAATACAATAGAAAAGAAAAAAGAACGTGCATTAATGTTAATAGGTGAACAGCCTAAAGGATGTCAGTACTGTTGGAATGTTGAAAAGCTTAGTGACACACATATTAGTGATAGACATGAGCGTAATGCAGGCATTTACAATCAACACAGACTAGAAGAAATTGTTAATAGTCCGTGGGACTTTAATATTAACCCTGAATACATTGAATTAGCATTTAGTAATGAATGTAATTTTAAGTGCGGATACTGTCATCCTATGGCTAGTAGTTCATATGACGCAGAAATAAAGAAGCATGGTCCTATGCCAGTTAAAAATCACACATTAAATGTTGATTGGTTTAAACCTTATGCTGAAGATGAAAATCCTTACATAAAAGCTTGGTGGAAATGGTGGCCAGAAGTAAGTAAAACACTAAACATTCTTCGTCTTACTGGCGGAGAGCCTCTAATGCATAAAAGCACTTGGAATTTATTTGAACGTTTAAAAGAAGATCCTAAACCTCAATTAGAAATAAATTTGAATAGTAACCTTGGCATTAAAGAAGCAATGGTTAAAAGATTAGCAACAAATGTTAAAGAATTAAAAGATGATAAAAAGATTAAAAACTTTAAATTATTTTCTAGCTTAGATTCGTGGGGTGCTCGGGCAGAGTATATACGCACAGGATTAAAACTAGATTTATGGGAAAAGAATTTAAATCATTACATATCAATAACAAATGCTCCAGTTAGTATCATGTGTACATTTAATATTTTAAGTGTAACTTCGTTTACACAATTTTTACAGAAAATTTTAGATTGGCGAACACAGTATCAAGCAACAATGAATCCAGGAGGATATGGAAGACGTATTAGATTTGATACTCCTTATCTAAAAGAACCATTACAATACGATATGATGATATTGCCTAAGGAAGAATTTTTGCCGCACTTTGATAAAATATTAGAATTTATTAACGATAACAAAGATGACAACGATGCTACTAAGTTTACAGAACTAGAGTATCAAAAGTTTCGTCGTGTGCGTGATTACTTTGCTACAGCTAACTATGATGAAAAAAGAGTTAAAGAAGGTCGTATAGATTTTTATAATTGGTTTAATGAGTATGATCGTAGGCGCAATGTAAACTTTTTAGAAACGTTTCCTGAAATGGAAAACTTTTATAATCACTGCGGCGAATTAGCAGAAATTGCAAAGTCTCAACCAGAGTCAGATTAACGATATGTTTTACTACTAAATACTATTATATGCTACTATAATAGAAAGGACGTATATTGGAACATGTAACAGACGTATTTGGTACTGAAATCTTTAAGAACGCTTCTGAGTTTAAATCAGCTAAGCCAATACCTTTAGGTATTATGGATAACTTCCTCCCAAAAGATCTTGCACTAAGCATGTACAACGAAAGCCAAACTATTCCTGACGAGCATTGGAAGACGTTTACAAGAAACGGCAGCCATATGATGGAAGTAAATAAGATGGAGTTAGCGCCAATTGCGTTTAACACACTTAATTATTTTCATAGTTCAAATTTTTTAAAATTGCTTTCAGAGTATACAGGAATTACAGGACTAATTCCCGACCCGCATTTAATAGGTGCAGGCTATAGTAAAAGTTTTAACGGTGATATGCTAAACGTACATACTGATTTTAATTGGAACGATCAACTTCAATTACATAGAGTATTAACATTTACTTTGTACTTGACACCTGATTGGCAAGTAGACTGGAAGGGTGCATTAGATTTTTATGATAATAAAAAAGAAAATATTGTAACAACTGTAGATACGTTGTTCAATAGATGTGTAATTTGGCAATATAATAGATTTGGATATCATGGTTATGCTGAACCAATAGAGTGTCCAGTAGATAAAAATAGAACAACTTTTAGGTTATTTTACTATACTAGTAACAGCACACATTTACCAGACGATCCACCTCACAGAAGTTTATATTGGATTGATGATATATCAAAAATACCTTATGATAAAAGGACACAAGAATGAAAATATATACTAAGACAGGAAAAACAAGCATGTATTTTGACAAAAGTATAGTAGAGGTTGTTCACTCTAGGCATCGCTTTGAGCAAGGATCAGTATTTTGGCATGATCAACATGACGCCGCGCAAAATCGTTTATATTTTAATGACTTTTTAGATTACTCTATATCTAAACACCTACGTCGTGATCCTACTTCTAAAATTCTTTTATTTTACGGTGATGAGTATTTTAATAAACTTGACATAGAAATTATAGCTAAAGCTTTAATAGAAACAAAAGTACCAGCTAATCAACTTTACATTATATGCATTGACGAAAACTTTAAAAAATGGGCTGGCGATATGTTTACTGAACTTGGATTGCCTAATGTAAATATTACTGTACTAAATGTGTTAATGAAAAGAGTTGTTGCACCGCCACTAACACCTACACCAATGAAGTATAGGTTTAGTACTTTTAGTAGAAATTATCTTAAATTTAGATTACAACTTTTTTGTGAGTTAATTAAAAAAGATATATTAAAAAACTTTGATTATACATTTAACAACATTATGCCTTATGGTGAAGTTATTACATTTTCACATGATGAGATGCTTACACATGCAGAAGAAATGGGCTACAGTCGTACTTCAGAATTAACTAACTGGATGTCTAAAGTGCCGTATACTTTAGAATCAACTAACCAATTTGGCAACGGCTGGCAAGATAAAATGGCAACAGGAATATACGATAAACTTGCATCAGCAGGTATTAGTGTTATAATAGAATCGCATTTTGATCCTTTTTGGAACTTTAAAGGTCATTCATACGAAGATTTTAGAAAATTTAGTCCTGCATTTCCAACAGAAAAAACATACAAAACTATAGGATGTACTAAACCGTTTATGGTAGTTTCTACCCCAGAATTCTTAAAAGAATTTAAACAACTGGGATATAAAACGTTTCATCCGTATATAGACGAAACATACGATACAATTGAAAATGACAATGACCGTATGAAAGCAATTACGTCTGAAATAGAAAGACTATCGAATTTATCAGATCAAGAGTTTGCCGCAGTGGTTACAAAATGTACAAAGATTGCTAAACACAATGCACAAGTTATGCAAACTAAGCAAGCAAACTATTCTTTTCCACTAGAATTTAAATGGGCAGAAGAAATAATGGTAGATACTTTTGCAAAACCTAGAGTAACATAATATGCACATTTTTATAACAGGTATAGCTGGCTTTTTAGGAAGCCATTTAGCAGATCGCATGATTGAATTAGGTCATGAAGTTTCAGGCAATGATACTCTTATCGGCGGCTATGAAGATAATGTAAATCACAAAGCTACTTTATACAAAGTAGATTGTTGTGATAGAGAGCGCATGGCTGACATAATGAAAGGCGTTGATATTGTTGTACATACTGCTGCAACTGCTCACGAAGGACTAAGTGTAGTAAGTCCAGATTTTATTACTAAAAATATATTTCAAGCAACTGTAGCTACAGTTAGTGCAGCACTAGAAAATAAAGTAAAACGATTTGTGTATTGCACTAGTATGGCACGATACGGCGGACAAACAATTCCATTTCATGAAGAACAAACTCCTGCGCCAGTTGATCCTTACGGCATTGCAAAAGTAGCAGGCGAACAGGTATTAATAACACTTAGCGAAGTGCATGGAATGGAGTGGAATATTGCTGTTCCTCATAATATAGTTGGACCAAGGCAACGATATGATGATCCGTTTCGTAATGTAATGAGTATAATGATTAATAGAAACTTACAAAGCAATCCTTCTATTATATACGGTGACGGCTTACAAACAAGATGTTTTAGTTATGTTGATGATTGTATACAGTGTCTTGAAAAACTTACATTAGATAAAACTATTATAAACCAAATTATAAATATTGGACCAGATGAAGGAACAATTACTATTAAAGATCTAGCAAAACTTGTAGCTAACAAAACAGGCTGTAACTTAGATCCTATACATGTAGATGATAGGCCTCAAGAAGTTAAACATGCAATGTGTAGTGCAAACAAAGCAAGAGAACTTTTAAATTATAAAACAACAACTACTTTAGAAACAGCAGTTGAACACACAGTTCAATATATTAAGAACCGCGGCACAAAGCCTTTTGATTATACTTTTCCTTTAGAAATAGTAAATTCTAGGACACCCAAAACGTGGACAGACAGGTTAATTTAAATGCATTTTACTTTCGACACTTTAGACTATGGTGGTCAATTTCAGACTGTGCCAAGAAACTTAACTAACTGTAGAGATAAAAATCTATCAGGTATTTCTAGATTTACTCCTAGTCCTATAGTAATTGGATTTATGCTACACAGCGATAAGTCTGGCCATACATTTGGATCAACACATGAACGCGGCCAAATTCATGTTATTGCTACTGGTGTTGCACATGCTCCGTGGGATTGGTGCGGACCTGATAGTATAGGACAAGGATTTAATAACGATGTTCGTAATAGAAAAAGTTTATTTGATTATCTAACTAAAAAACAACGTAAAGCATTGCGCAAGGGCGGAGCATACTTATTAATAGATCAATCTCATGAAGGGTATCAAACTAAATGGTTATGGAGTTGGTTCCATAACAATTGTAAAACTCATAATATTAATCCTAAACAAATTATATATGTTACTGGCAACTTAGATTGCACAGACCAGTATAACACTTGGGCAGACAGTTATGCATTAGAAGATAGAATATTAACAATTCCTTATCCCCATTTTGAACCTGTAATTTCTAATATATTAAACGACAACTTAGAAAAGTATCCAACATTTGAACAGCA
>Ga0307997_10000043_pt1 | contig 49806 bp, 44 predicted proteins | sample Davwhametageno36_FD_203165 | JGI IMG/M metagenome (GOLD analysis project Ga0307997, IMG submission 203165) | Marine microbial communities from Davis Island wharf, Antarctic Ocean - #36 | ecosystem: Environmental > Aquatic > Marine > Unclassified | place: Antarctic Ocean: Davis Island wharf... | reverse complement strand
AACATCACTTAATACAGGTCAGCCCATTCATCAATGGCTGCAACACAGCCGGAACCTCAATCGATCCATCTGCCTGCTGATAATTCTCCATCACCGCCAACAACGTTCGGCCCACAGCCAAACCAGAACCATTAATCGTATGTAACAACTCAGGCTTACCCTCGGCATTTCTAAAGCGCGCCTTCATCCGTCGCGCCTGGAAATCAGCAAAGTTACTGCACGAAGAAATCTCACGATACTTCTCCTGTGAAGGTAACCAGACCTCAAGATCATAGGTTTTCGCCGCAGAGAAACCTAAATCACCACCACAGAGAATCACGGTGCGATAGGGCAAATCGAGCTTCTGCAAAATAGCTTCCGCATGACCAACCAATTCCTCCAGTGCATCCCAAGATTTATCTGGGTGCACAAACTGCACCATCTCAACCTTCTCAAACTGATGCTGGCGAATCATACCGCGAGTATCACGGCCATAACTGCCCGCCTCACTTCGAAAGCACGGCGTATGAGCAACAAACTTAATGGGTAAAGTATCGACGATTTCATTGCGGTAGATATTCGTAATCGGAACCTCAGCCGTCGGGATCAGATAGAACTCACGTTCATCATCCAGCTTAAACAGATCTTCCTCAAACTTAGGTAACTGACCGGTGCCGTAAAGCGACTCACGGTTAACGATGTAAGGTACATAGACCTCCTCGTAACCATGGTCATGAATATGGGTGTTCAACATGAACTGCGTAAGGGCTCGGTGCAGGCTCGCCAGTCCACCGCGCATTTGCGAGAAGCGTGAGCCGGTAATTTTAGCCGCCGTATCAAAATCTAAACCATTCAGCGCATCGCCCAGATCCACATGATCCTTAACCTCAAAATCAAAGGTCTTCGGCGTACCCCAACGGCGTACTTCCACATTGTCTTCTTCGTCATTGCCCGCAGGCACAGACGCATGGGGAATGTTAGGAATACCCTGCAACAGCGTATCCAGCTCTTCCTGCACAGTGGCTAATGCAGCATCGGCCGCAGCAGAATCATTCTTAATCTGCTCGCCTTTCGCTTTTAGAGGCTCAATGTCTTCGCCCTTCGCTTTGGCTTCACCAATCAGCTTACCCATGGTTTTGGAGTAGCTATTGCGCTCGTGCTGGAGGCTTTCAGCAGCCAACTGCAACGCTTTGCGCTGGGTTTCCAGAGCAGTAAAGGCATCGGTATCAAGATCGTAGCGCTTGGTTTTTAGGCTAGTGGCAACGGCATTTAAATCCGAACGTAATAGCTTCGGGTCTAGCATGGTAACTTCCTTAAAATTAGATCAACAATAAACGTGTCAGCCAGACCGCAATAGTAATTGCCGCCAAGCATAAAACAACAGTACCCAGCGCATAAACCAACGCCAGAAAAAGGTGGCCATTTTGCCACAGACCAAGGGCATCAAGCGAGAAGGTTGAGAAAGTAGTAAAGGCGCCGAGAAAACCAATCATCAAGACCCCGCGCCATTCTGGCGGCAACAGGCCCTTCTCCAGAATCAACACAAAGAAAATGCCCATCACAAAGCTACCCAGCACATTCACCGAAAGCGTGGCATAGGGAAACTTGTGGCTCGTAGAATCAAAGATCCAGGTACTTATCGCGTAGCGTGCAACTGCGCCAAACGCGCCGCCTACTGCGACTGCTATCCAATGCATTACTGTTTATCCTTTTCTGAACGACCGTCCTTATCTAGCGACCGCAGATAACTCAGTTTGTCGCCAATCTTCTTTTCCAGCCCATTGTCTGTAGGAAAATAATACTGCTTACCCTCCAGCTCCTCGGGCAAATAGGTTTCTCCGGCCGCATAGGCGCCATCTTCACTGTGGGCGTAACGGTAATCTTTACCGTAATCTAGCTCTTTCATCAGAGTGGTCGCCGCATTGCGTAGATGCAACGGCACCTCGTAACTCGGCAGAGATTTCACATCAGCCATGGTAGCCTTAAACGCGCTGTACACCGCATTACTCTTAGCCGCCACCGCACAGTAAGTAACAGCCTGAGCCAAAGCCAACTCACCCTCAGGGCTGCCAAGCCGCTCCTGAACCGACCAGGCATCTAAGGCTAAAGCCAGCGCCCTAGGGTCAGCATTACCAATATCCTCACTGGCAATCCGCGCCACACGGCGAGCAATATACAGTGGGTCACAGCCACCATCCAACATACGACACAGCCAATACAGCGCCGCATCCGGCGACGAACCACGTACTGACTTATGCAGCGCAGAAATTTGATCATAAAAATACTCACCGCCCTTATCAAAGCGCCGCGTATCACCCACCAACACCTGTTCAAGCACCGACGCATCAATCACAGCGCCATCCGCCTGCTCACTGGCAAGGTCATTAGCAATCTCTAGCAGGTTCAATGCGCGGCGGGCATCACCATCCGCCGCATTGGCCAACAAATCTAACGCCGCGTCATCTAATTGCAGCTTACGCTGACCAAGGCCAGACTCAGCATCCGCCATCGCCTGGGCAATCACCGTCTTAATATCAGTGGCATCCAAACTCTTTAACACATAGACCCGACAGCGCGAGAGCAATGCATTGTTTAACTCAAACGACGGGTTCTCGGTAGTCGCACCAATAAACACCACCGTGCCATCTTCAACAAAGGGCAAAAAGGCGTCCTGCTGAGACTTGTTAAAACGGTGCACCTCATCGACAAATAGAATCGTCTTACGACCGCGTAGATCTCGCTGTTCCTGAGCCTTAGCAATCGACGCTCGAATTTCCTTAACCCCAGACAGCACAGCCGAAATACTTTCAAAATGCGCATCCGCCGACGCCGCAATAATCTTTGCCAAAGTGGTCTTACCCACCCCAGGCGGCCCCCAAAAAATCATCGAGTGCAGAGATTCACTTTCAATCGCCTCACGTAATGGCTTGCCCGGACCAATCAAATGCTGCTGACCATAAAAGCCATCCAGCGTATCTGGGCGCATACGCGCGGCCAGAGGCTGATACACCTTTTGTGCAAACAGATCAGTCATTGCGAATCACATCAACATCCGTGGGAATCTCAAACACAAACAGATCATCGGCAAGCACCGGGTTATAGGCCACCTCAGTAAAGGTGATGCGTGTAACCTGGCCAAGCCCATCGGTCAGCGCAATCGACGATGGCACGCCATCCGCAAACCCAATCTCCAAACCAGTAAACAGACTACCGCCCTGCTCCGGCGTTAAGGTAAAAACACCCGCCGATAGCTGTCGAATAAAGTAAGCGCGATCAAGGCGCTCTAAGTCACCGGAAAATAGAATCGCCGGCGTAGACTCAATGTTGGCATCAAAAGGCTGGATAACTACCTGCTCCAAATCCGGATCAAACAGCCAAAGGGTCACCCCATCCGAAGTCACCTGCTGGGGCATCGGCTGGGCAACAATCCAGCGCAACTTATTGGGCTGCGCAATCTGAAACAGACCTTCCGAAGCCTGCATCTCAAAACCATCGGCATCGGTAATCTGCTGCTTAAACTGGGCAGACAGGCTAGTAATAGGCTGAAGGAGATCCCGCAGCTGCTGAATATCTTCAGGGATGCCACCGGCCTGGCTAGCGAAGCTGGTAACTAGGGCGAGGATGGCGGCAATTGATTTGATGAGGCGCATAGTCTGTGTATCTCAAGGTCGCGAGGTGACAGTAATTAAGAGCTGCGATTCTACAGGGTTTATGGGGAATGTTGGAGGGGTTGTTGGGGAGGCTTTTGAAGTGACTATCTACAAGCAAGATTTACCAAATTCCACATAAATATAAAACCTATATTTAACCTCTCATCACCCCATACACAATCCCGTCGCCATCTCGTCACCCCTGCGAAGGCTGCTGTCTTACACACAGATTCCAGCCTGCGCTGGAATGACGGTAGTTATAATTGCTGGAATGACGACATTTATAGCTACTGGAATGACCGCACACATAATTAGCTGAAACCACGATGCTTATAACTTCTGGAATCACATGTTGGGTGCCGAGGAAGAATGCCATTGAGAGAGATCTGCGAGCTGACAAAATAAACTATTCTGTCAGCTCGACGTTAATTCTTTACGAATGCGGTGAGAGTATTTCTCGGCTGCCGTTACTGCTCATTGGGCTGACTACACCGGCCATTTCCATCTGTTCGATTAGCCGCGCGGCACGGTTGTAACCCACTCTTAATTTACGCTGTACGGATGAGATTGAGGCTTTGCGGCTTTCTAGTACAAAGGCAACAGCTTCGTCGTACAGTGGATCGGCTTCTGGATCGCCGCCCTCTTCTCCGCCTGAATCAAATCCTGGTACGGGTATTGTTGAGTTTGTGGCTTCGTCGGTTATCTCGGTTAGGTAATTCGGTGTGCCGCGACGTTTCCAGTCGGCTACAACTTTGTGGACTTCGTGGTCGTCTACGAAGGCGCCGTGAATTCGTTCTGGCACGCTGGTGCCTGGTGGCAGGTATAGCATGTCGCCGTGGCCGAGTAGCTGTTCTGCGCCGCCCTGATCGAGAATGGTTCTGGAGTCAATTTTGGACGAAACCTGAAAGGCGATTCTGGTGGGCACGTTGGCTTTGATGAGGCCGGTGATTACGTCTACTGAGGGTCGCTGTGTGGCCAGTATTAAGTGGATACCGGCAGCACGGGCCTTTTGCGCAATACGGGCGATTAGCTGTTCTACCTTTTTGCCGACGATCATCATCATGTCGGCGAATTCGTCTATCACTACTACTATATAAGGTAGTGTTTCTAAAGTGGGTGCTTCTGGGACTTCTTGGGTTTCGTCCCAGCCTACGGATGCGGGGTCAAATACCCACAGCGGATCGGCGATTGGCGTGCCAGCTTTGATGGCGTCTTCGACTTTGCGGTTGTAGCCGGCTAGGTTACGTACGCCCATGGCGGCCATAAGTTTGTAGCGGCGCTCCATTTCTCCGACACACCAGCGCAGGCTACCTGCGGCGTCTTTCATGTCCGTGATTACCGGCGTTAATAGATGGGGTATGCCGTCGTAGACGGAGAGCTCCAGCATCTTTGGATCGATAAGGATTAGGCGCACTTCTTCTGGTGAGGCTTTAAACAGCAGGCTTAGGAGCATGGCGTTTATGCCTACCGACTTACCGGAGCCGGTGGTACCTGCTACTAATAAGTGCGGCATGCGCGCAAGATCGGCGACGGTGGGTATGCCGGCGATGTCGTTGCCCAGGGCTAATGTGAGTGGCGAGCTTGAGCGATCGTAGGCTTCTGATGAAAGTACTTCGCTGAGACGCACCATCTCGCGTTTTTCGTTGGGTATTTCGATGCCGACAACGGATTTACCGGGAATGACTTCTACGACTCGAACGCTGATCACAGCCATGGAACGGGCTAAATCTTTGGCGAGGCCGCTGATACGGCTGACTTTTACACCGGCTGCTGGCTGGATTTCAAATCTTGTAACCACGGGGCCGGGCAGTACTTCAACAACGTCAGCTTTGATGCCGAAGTCTAGGAGCTTGAGTTCTAGTAGGCGTGACAGGTGCTCTAGAGATTCTGCTGAGTAGCCGGTGTTTTCGTTTTTGTCGGCGGGATCGAGCAGGTTAATCGGCGGCAAGGTACCGACGAGTTCGCTGTCGGTAAATAAGGTCTGCTGCTTTTCCCGTTCGATTCTGGGGCTGATAATAGGCTTGGCTTTTGGCGCGGCGATAGTCGGGGGTATGCGGTCTTTGATACTTTTGGCGACTGTTTCGACTTTGGCGATACGCTGATTTACGGCTGCGTCTGCTTGCTTCTTTTCTTGAACACGAATTTTACGCTCGTTCATAAACGTGCGGAATCTGTTTATGCTACCTAGGGTAAACCGGCCGAGCTGGTCGATTATGCGGATCCAGGAAATATCGGCAAATACAGTGAGGCCAAAGAGAAACAGGGCCAACAGAATAATGGTGCTGCCGGTGTAGCTGAATACGGCGAGTGTGGCTTCGCCTATTTTGCTGCCAAGTATGCCGCCTATACCTATGGGGTAGTCGGTGGCGAGTTCGCCATATTGGATGCTGGCCAATGAGGTGGCGCTGATCATTACCAGCACAAAGCCAATAACCCGAAGAATAAAGGTCACGGAGTCGAAGCTGTCGGCTTCGCGCAGATAGTAGGTGCGCAGTATCTGTACGGCACGCAGCGCGAGTAATACGGGAAACAGGTAGGCCATGGCGCCAAATAAGGCGTAGAACACGTCGGCTACCCAGGCGCCAGCTGGGCCTGCTAGGTTGCTTACGTCGGTTCGTGATCCGGTGTGAGACCAGCCCGGATCGCTTGATGAGTAACTTATCAGTGCTAGGAGCAGGATAACGCAGAGGATTATCCAGCCGAACAACCCACCTTCGGCAACCACACGTTTGGTACGCGAGTCTGTGTTGTCGTCAATTTCAGTGGATCTTTTAAATTTTGTTTTGTCGGTGCTCAACGGGTGAGTTCCCTGTATTTTTTCCGTGGACAATTGTAGCTGATTCTCTCGTAAACGCCATGCCACTGGGCCTGATATTGGGCAACTATCTGGTGTATATACAAAACCTATTTGGCGATGGGGTGAGTATTCATTATGATAGCGCCCATGTTCGATTAGTGTCCTAGATTTGTATTAGCCGCTACCCCTTAACCTTTGTTATTTATTGAGATCCTATATGTCTGAGTTACAACATTATCCATTGATTATTCTTGGTTCTGGCCCTGCTGGCTGGACCGCTGCTGTTTATGCTGCCCGCGCTAACTTAAGCCCGGTAGTTATCACGGGTATTCAACAAGGCGGCCAGCTGACCACTACTACTGATGTAGATAACTGGCCTGGCGATCCTGACGGCGTTCAGGGCCCTGAGTTGATGGAGCGTATGCAACGCCATGCGGAACGTTTTGAAACCAAAACGATTTTTGATCACATTGATAAAGTTGATGTGTCTGAGAAGCCGTTTAAGTTAACTGGCTCTGCAAACTATACCTGTGATGCACTCATTATTGCGACGGGTGCTTCTGCTCAGTACCTAGGCCTTCCCTCTGAGGAAGCCTTTATGGGCAAAGGAGTTTCGGCTTGCGCTACCTGTGATGGTTTCTTCTACCGCAATCAAAAAGTAGCGGTAATCGGCGGTGGTAACACGGCTGTTGAGGAAGCGCTGTATCTCTCTAACATCTGTTCTGATGTGGTTTTGGTGCATCGTCGTGATGCTCTGCGCGCTGAGAAGATGCTGCAAGATAAGCTATTCGAGAAGGTCAAGAACGGCAACATTACAATCGAGTGGAATCATAATCTCGGTGAAGTGCTGGGTGATGATGCCGGTGTGACTGGCGTTGAACTCTACGACACAGATTCTGGCGACAAGAAGCAGATTGATGTGACTGGCGTATTTATTGCCATTGGCCACAAGCCCAATACTGATATCTTTACCGATAAGCTGGCCATGAAAGACGGTTACTTGACCATTACTGGCGGCCTGTCGGGCAATGCCACTGAAACCAGTGTTAAGGGTGTGTTTGCAGCAGGCGATGTGGCGGACCATGTCTATCGTCAGGCAGTTACATCTGCTGGCAGCGGCTGTATGGCTGCCCTAGATGCTGAGCGATACCTAGACCAGTAAATGGATCTGCATTTTTTAGATCCAGATTCACCGCAATTTCCTGATCCTTGCACCGCTGTCGAGGAGCCCGATGGGCTTCTCGCAGTAGGTGGCAATCTTGAGCCCACCACTATTTACGATGCTTACCGCCACGGTATATTTCCTTGGTTTAGCGACGATGACCCTATTTTGTGGTGGAGCCCTTCTGTTCGCTGTGTAATTCGCCCTGAGCAATTTCATATCTCTAAAAGCCTACGCAAGTGTATGCGTAAAAACCCTTATCGAGTGACTACCGACACTGCCTTTGAGCGAGTGATTGAGGCCTGTGCTGCGCCCAGAGCCGACGATTTGGGCACTTGGATTATTCCTGAAATGATTGATGCCTATTCGGCACTGCACGGTTTGGGTCAGGCCCATTCGGTGGAGGTGTGGGACGAGGATCGTTTGGTGGGGGGTATTTACGGCATTGCTGTTGGTGGCGTTTTCTGTGGTGAGTCTATGTTTAGTCTGGTGCCTAACGGCTCTAAAATTGCGATGGCGTATCTCTGCCGTTGGATTCAAAGCCAGGGGTTTGAATTGCTAGACTGCCAGATTGAGAATCCCCATTTGATGAGTATGGGTGCCGTGTTGATTCCCCGTGAGGAATTTTTGGCTCAGCTTGCGGGCTGTAAAGATAAGCTGCTTGCCTGGCCCGATAGTGAGGGTTTAGGTTCGTTGCCAATTGCTGGAGATTTCTCCCTCCGGTCGAAATGACAGATTAGTTGTCGCAATGGAAGCAAATCCGAGTCATCCCGGCAGAACCCTAAAATGCGACATCCCGAATCCGCAACTGTCATCCTGAACGCATTGAAGGATCTCTCAACATTACCAGCAGACCCTATTCAATCAGTGCCGCAACAGCCTCTGACTAAGACCCTTCGCTAACGCTCAGGGTGACAAGCTGTATGTCATCCCGGCAGAGCATAGCGACGAGGGATCTCCGCTTTAACATTGAGTAACCCCTCTCAATCGACTAGGCTTAGTGCTTATCAGAATTGATTCCATCAGGAACCTATGACGAGAGATATTTCACCAGACATTAGCAAGATTCGCCTGCTGCTCACGGAACCCCATGAGTGCAGCTATCTTGAGGGCCGCCAAGCCACTACGGCCTTTGTCGACCCAGATATCTCTGTGGATACTGAACTCTATGGCCGTATGAGTGCGATGGGCTTTCGTCGCAGTGGCACTTATCTTTATTCCCCTATGTGCGGCAGCTGTAATGCCTGTGTTCCTGCGCGTATACCGGTCGACCTCTTTGTGCGTAACCGCTCGCAAAAGCGCTGCTGGAACCGCAACTCGGATGTACAGGTAAATCAGAAAGACGCTATTGATCTCGATGAGCACTACCCTATTTACGATCGCTATATTAGCGCCCGTCATCAGGACGGCGATATGTATCCACCGTCTCGAGAGCAGTTTGAACAGTTTTTGGGTACTGCCTGGGATTGCACAAATTTTCTTGAGTTCAGGGTGGAGGGTAAGCTGATTGGTTGTGCGGTGATGGATGTGTTGCCCAATGCACTCTCGGCTATCTATACCTATTTTGATCCTGAGGAATCGGTGCGCAGTCTGGGTACCCTGGCAGTGCTATTTCAGATTTCTTTGGCGCAACAATTGGGCATGAAGTCTCTGTATTTGGGCTACTGGATCGAAGACTGCCAAAAGATGAGCTACAAAACTAACTATCAACCGCTGGAGTTACTTCAGGAAAATACCTGGCAGATGAGCGAATGACTTTGCTATAGCGGACATTTTAGGGCAAACTGCGCCCTTTTTTACAGGCATGAAAATAAGCGTATGGCGAAGGAAGAGCACATTGAATTCGAAGGCGAGGTTGTAGATACCCTGCCGAACACCACTTTCAAAGTTAAATTGGAAAATGGTCACACTATTATTGCCCACATTTCTGGCAAGATGCGCAAGCATTACATCCGTATTCTGACGGGTGATAAGGTCAAGGTTGAGATGACACCTTATGATCTTACTAAGGGTCGTATTACCTTCCGCGAACGTTAAACCTTTCTGTTTTTAAGCACTTTTTTTAAAGCGTACAAACGAAAACGAGATAGCAGTTGTACTGGCTATCTCGCTTCGTTTTTTTGTTGCTCTTTTTACTGATCTGTTCTTCTAGCGCTTACACCGCATCTGCCGTCTTTGGCTCTGTGGCGACTACCAGCTCATTATCTTCTACACTGATAAACACCGTACCGCCCTTCTCTGACAGACCACCAAACAAGACTTCTTCGGCTAATGGCTTTTTGATCTTCTCTTGAATCAGTCGATCCATAGGTCGCGCGCCCATTTTGGCGTCATAACCATTCACCGCTAACCACTCCCGCGCATCATCATCAATGTCGAGAAAGACTTTCTTCTCGTCCAGTTGCGACTGCAGCTGTACCAGGAACTTGTCGACCACGGTTTTGATCACATCCATGGTCAGCTCGCCAAACTGCACAATGCTGTCGAGGCGGTTACGGAACTCTGGGGTGAACATTTTCTTGATTGCTTCCATACCATCGGTTTGGTGGTTTTGATCGGCAAAACCAATAGAGGCTCTGCTCATCAACTCTGCACCGGCGTTGGTGGTCATAATCAATATCACATTGCGGAAGTCCGCTTTGCGACCGTTGTTGTCGGTGAGGGTGCCGTGATCCATAACCTGGAGAAGCAGGTTAAACACATCAGGATGCGCTTTCTCAACCTCGTCGAGCAGTATCACTGAATGAGGTTGCTTGTTAACGGCCTCTGTTAAGAGCCCGCCCTGGTCGTACCCAACATAGCCTGGAGGTGCACCAATCAGGCGTGAGACGGTGTGACGTTCCATATACTCGGACATATCGAAGCGCACTAGCTCTACGCCGAGAACTTTGGCCAGCTGACGGCTGACTTCTGTTTTACCAACACCGGTTGGGCCTGCAAACAGAAAGCTACCAATCGGCTTACTGCCATCACGCAGTCCGGCTCGGGCCAGCTTGATAGAGGTAGACAGTGCATCGATCGCTGGATCCTGACCAAATACTACCATCTTAAGTTTGTCTGCCAGACCCTGCAGCTGTGCCTTGTCTGAACTAGACACGCTCTTGGCTGGAATACGGGCAATCTTGGAGATCACTAACTCAATATCACTGACGCCAATGGTCTTCTTACGCTTGCTCTCTGGCTGCAGGCGCTGGTAGGCACCGGCTTCATCGATAACATCAATAGCTTTGTCGGGCAGGAAGCGGTCATTAATATGGCGGGCAGATAACTCGGCCGCTACTTTTAACGCCGGGTTAGTAAACTTGAGATCATGGTGATCTTCAAAGCGCGACTTGAGTCCCTTAAGAATTTGATAGGTCTCTTCAATACTGGGCTCTGGCACATCAATTTTCTGGAAGCGACGCGACAGTGCATGGTCTTTCTCGAAGATACCGCGGTACTCTTGATAGGTTGTTGAGCCTATGCAGCGCAGTTGCCCTGAGGACAGCAGTGGCTTTAGTAGATTCGATGCATCCATAACGCCGCCAGAGGCTGCGCCAGCACCAATAATGGTGTGAATCTCATCGATAAACAGGATAGATTTATCCTCTTTCATCAATTCGGCAATAATGCCTTTTAGGCGCTTCTCGAAATCACCGCGATACTTGGTGCCCGCTAACAGTGAGCCCATGTCTAATGAATAGACGGTGCTGCCCAACATTGGCTCGGGCACTTTCTCTTCGAGAATAAGTTTGGCAAGGCCTTCTGCGATGGCGGTTTTACCGACACCAGACTCACCGACTAATAGGGGGTTGTTCTTGCGGCGTCGTATCAGTATCTGACTGACTCGCTCCACCTCTTGATCGCGGCCAATTAAGGGATCAATCTGACCCAGGCGCGCCTGCTCATTGAGGTTGACAGCAAACTGCTGAAGAAGGCTCTCCTCTTTGGCTTCGCCGCCACCGGCTTCTTCGCCAGTCTGCTCATGCTGATCTGGGCTAGGTTCGGCCTGATCGACATATTTGGAGATGCCGTGGGAAATGTAATTAACCACATCGATGCGCGCAACATTTTGCAGGCGCAGAAAATACACGGCCTGGCTCTCTTGCTCGCTAAAGATCGCAACCACAACATTGGCACCGACCACTTCACTGTGGTTGGCCGAATTAACCTGAAACACAGCGCGCTGCAACACACGTTGAAAGCCATGTGTAGGCTGAGTTTCTTGCTCTAGTTGGGTTTCGGGGATGGTTGGCATTGTTGAGTCAATAAACTCAACGAGGTCCTGGCGCAATATTCCCAGGTCGGCACCGCAGGCTTTCAGCACATTAGATGCAGATGCATCATCAAGCAGTGCTAGGAGCAGGTGTTCAACGGTCATAAACTCATGACGTTTTTCACGTGCGTTTTTAAAGGCCAAATTAAGGGTGACTTCAAGCTCTCTACTTAGCATATCTATGACTCTTCGTCGTCGTTACAGGGTTCTATTTCACACAGAAGCGGATGCTGGTGGTCCATCGAATATTGGTTTACTACTGCCGCTTTCGTCTCTGCCACATCTTCAGTATAGATGCCACAGATGCCCTTTCCCTCGGTGTGTATCTTAAGCATGATCTGCGTCGCATTCTCTCGCGACTTGTAAAAAAACTGCTCTATCAACTCAACTACAAATTCCATTGGTGTGTAGTCATCATTTAACAGTACTACTTGGAACATACGGGGCTTCTTCAAGATTGGCCTTGATTCTTCGACCACAGTATTTCCATCATGTTGCCAATCTGGTGTATTTTTTTCTTCGCTCATCTAAAACTGCCGATTACTAGTCATTGAAAGTGTGTGGTTATCTTACCTCAGAATATACTTTCCAAGTAACCGACGAACGGTACTTGACAGAATAATTTAGGCATTTAGAGTTGCAGTGCCTTAATTTAAGGTGGTTTATGAGCGCAATGATGTACAGCTCTTTTTAAAATGCTTGATAGGAAGAAGGCAACAGGTTATGTCTAGTAAAGGTACTATTAAATGGTTTAGTAATGCTAAGGGGTTCGGTTTCATTCTCCCCGACAATGGTGAAGATGATATCTTCGTCCATTACAGCGCAATTAATGTGGAGGGCTATAAAACTCTCAAGGCAGGCCAGTATGTTAGCTATGATACTGAACGGGGCGACAAGGGACTACATGCGATTAATATCCAGCCCATCGACTCGACAGTTGAGCCTGAGGACGACCCCGCAAAGATGCATAATCTCGCTATGGAAGGTGGGATTGCTTGACCACTAAGTCACCAATATCAGCTTGCTAAAAGCTGTGATCCACAAAAAACCCGGCGCCACATACGTGACGCCGGGTTTTTTTATTGCTATCTGGCTTTGCTTATAAAAATAAAAGCACTGCCGTCTTACATGTTTTCAATCGCTTACATGTTTTCAATCATAGTATCGCCGAACTCTGAGCAGGACATCAAAATTGCACCGTCCATCAGGCGTTCAAAGTCATAGGTCACTTTCTTCTCTCCAATAGCGCCTTCAATACCTTTAATCACTAGGTCAGCAGCATCGTGCCAGCCCATATGACGCAGCATCATCTCGGCACTTAGGATCAATGAACCTGGGTTTACCTTATCTTGGCCAGCATACTTAGGTGCTGTACCGTGAGTCGCTTCAAAGATAGCAACGTCGTCAGACAGGTTTGCGCCAGGTGCGATACCAATACCGCCTACCTGAGCCGCCAGTGCATCAGAGATGTAATCGCCGTTCAGGTTCAATGTGGCTAGAACGCTATACTCGTCTGGACGCAAAATGATCTGCTGCAACATTGCATCAGCGATAACGTCTTTAATAATGATGTCGGCGCCAGTGTTAGGATTCTTAACAACCTGCCATGGACCGCCGTCGATTAACTCGCCGCCAAACTGATCACGGGCAACTTCGTAGCCCCAGTCGCAGAAAGCACCTTCGGTGAACTTCATGATGTTACCTTTATGAACCAGAGTCACAGAAGGCTTGTTTTGGTCTATTGCATACTGGATCGCTTTGGCGACCAGACGCTTAGTACCTTCTTCTGATACTGGCTTAACGCCGATACCACAGTTAGTGTCGAAACGAATCTTAGTTACGCCCATTTCCTGCTGGAGGAAATTGATAACCTTAGTTGCTTCTTCTGTACCCGCGCGCCACTCGATGCCGGCATAAATATCTTCGGAGTTTTCACGGAAGATGCACATATCAACTTTGTCAGGCGCTTTAACAGGAGAAGGAACACCTTCAAACCAACGAACGGGACGCTGACAAACAAACAGGTCAAGTTCCTGACGCAAGGCTACGTTAAGAGAGCGAAAGCCGCCGCCAACAGGCGTAGTCAGTGGGCCTTTGATTGATACTACATATTCTTTAACCGCTTCCAGTGTTTCTGCTGGGAACCAGTCGCCTTCATATAATTCTGCTGCTTTCTCGCCGCAGTACACTTCCATCCAGGAAATCTGCTTGCTGCCGTCATAGGCTTTGGCTACTGCCGCATCGATGACCTTGACCATTACCGGAGTAATATCAACACCAATACCGTCACCTTCAATAAAAGGGATAATTGGGTTGTTAGGTACGTTGATCGTGAGGTCTTCGTTTACTGTGATTTTTTCGCCAGATTGTGGAATCTGAATATGTTGATAACCCATTATTGTCTCCGTGGACTGTGATCTTTAATTATTCGATAAAACGTTGCAAAATTAGTTTGTAAAAAATTTACCGGATTGCGGCATTTTAGCATGAATTCATCGGTTTTTTGTAACCCTGTTTCATTTACAATAGGGTTAAATGGAGAAAAAACGTGGCCAAATTGATCATTTTTAATAAACCGTTCCAGGTACTGAGCCAATTTACGGATAATAGTGGCAAAAAGACTCTCGCGGATTACATTAATGTTAAAGCGGTTTACCCTGCCGGACGCCTCGACTTTGATTCTGAAGGACTTTTATTACTTACTGATGACGGCTTATTGCAGGCCAAAATCAGTGATCCCAAATACAAACTCAGTAAAACCTACTGGGTTCAGGTTGAGGGCAACGCCACCCAGGCTCAGTGCGATGAATTGTTAGCCGGAGTTAGCCTAAAAGACGGAATGGCAACCGCCCTATCCTGCAAGCCTATTCCTGAACCCGTCCTGTGGGACCGTGTGCCGCCAATTCGGGTACGAAAATTAATCCCCGATAGCTGGATGGAGATTGTAATTAACGAGGGCCGTAATCGTCAGATACGGCGTATGACCGCGGCGGTTAACTTGCCGACCCTAAGGCTGGTAAGAGCCAAGGTGGGAGACTGGACTCTTGATGGTCTTAATCCGGGCGAGTATAGCGTTGACGATACTGTTACCTCAGCCTCCCTCTCTCCATTAAATGCGCAATCAAATACCCGATTAAACACACCTAAACAGCCCCAATAAAGAGGACCCTCCGTGCCCGACAAAATTCACCTTACCGTTGCCACCGTCATTGAAAAAGACAGCAAGTTTTTGATGGTCAAAGAAACCAAGTTTGGCGTGCAGGTGATTAACCAACCTGCTGGCCATGTTGAGCCTGGCGAAGATATTTTACAGGCTGCGATTCGCGAGACGATGGAGGAAACCGGCTGGGAAGTTTCAATTCGCGGCTTTCTGGGTATCTCTACTCATTTTGCAGAGGCCAATGGCGTTACCTATTATCGTTTAAGCTTTGTGGCTCAGGCGGTGCGCTTTGATGAGACGGCGGTAATTGATAGCGATATTGATGAAGCTCTGTGGATGTCTCTGGATGAAATTAAGGCCAATAGGGCCAGTTTACGCAGCACAATGGTCCTGGACTGTATTGAAGATTATCGCGCTCAGCGCATTTTCCCCTTGGAAATATTTCGTAACGGCCTATAGTAACCGGCTTCTCGTTTTTCTTTATCTTGGTGTTTGATGAGCAAACCACAAAAAGTGATTGTCGGCATGTCTGGAGGCGTTGATTCGTCTGTGGCTGCCCTGCTTCTAATTCAGCAAGGCTATCAGGTTGAAGGCCTGTTCATGAAGAACTGGGACGAGGATGATGGCTCTGAGTACTGCACGGCTAAGGCCGATCTTGCCGATGCTCAGCAGGTCTGCGGCAAGCTTGGCATCACTCTGCACACCGCTAACTTTGCAGCGGATTACTGGGACAATGTGTTCGAGTACTTCCTTGAAGAATACCGCCTAGGCCGCACGCCCAACCCAGACATCCTGTGTAATCGCGAAATAAAGTTTAAGGTCTTTCTCGACTATGCACAGCTTATGGGTGCAGACTTTATTGCCACTGGCCACTACACCAGAGTCGGCCATAAAAACGGGCAAACCCAGCTCTTGAAAGGCTTAGATAACAACAAAGACCAGAGCTACTTTTTACATGCGGTAGCTGAGAGTGCCTTTGCCAAGTCGCTGTTTCCTGTGGGTGAGCTAGAAAAGCCCGAGGTTAGGCGAATTGCCGATGAACATGGCTTTGTTACCTCCGACAAAAAAGACAGTACCGGTATCTGCTTTATTGGCGAGCGACGCTTCAAAGACTTTCTGGAACAGTATATTCCCGCTCAGCCCGGTGAGATGCGTACGCCTGAGGGGGAACTTATGGGTGAGCATCAGGGGCTTATGTTTTATACGCTAGGCCAACGTCAGGGTCTGGGTATCGGCGGCGTCAAGGATGGCAATGCGGAGCCTTGGTACAGTTTGGCCAAAGACTTGGAAAATAATATATTGATTGTTGGTCAGGGTTCTCAGCATCCCCTACTTTTTACTAATAATCTCGCCGCGGCGGATATCAACTGGATCAATGGGGTACCTACCTCTGATGCGCCATTTGAATGCTATGCCAAATCTCGCTACCGACAACCCGACCAGCTGTGTTGGGTGACGCCCAATAATAATGGCGGCTGTGAAGTGCTATTTGCAGAGCCACAGCGCGCAGTAACACCTGGGCAATCCGTGGTATTTTATCTGGGCGATGAATGCCTGGGTGGAGGCACCATCGAGCGCACCTGGAATTCGGACCAAGAGGCCTAATGTTTTTTTCTAAACCTACTTCAGAGCAAGCAGTTGCTCTCGCTGCGGTATTTCATGCCTGCGAACTCGTGTCTCAGCTGGCCAATACCGGTGAGGCATCTAGCGATGAAATGTCGCTCTGCATGAGTGCCCTGCTCAATCAAAACCCCGATTCATTGTCCCAGATCTATGGTCCCGTCTCGGGTTTAAAGTTGGGCATGGATTCCATGGAGAGGTTGTTCAGTGACGGCAGCGAGGAGACAACAAAGGACAGCGGCGAGATACTGCGTTACGTGGTGTCTATTCTGTATCTGGCGCGCAAGCTGTCTAACGACAAAGGGATGCTGGCTAAAATTGCCACCGGCATTGAAAACGCCGAGCGTCAGTCTCAGCATTTCTCGATTACCCACGACAATGTCTACGCCAATATTGCTTCTCTCTACCAGGACACTGTGAGTACCCTTCGACTGCGCATCCAGGTGAGCGGCTCCAGCGGTTACCTGCAGCAGCCAGCGGTGGCTCAACGTATTCGTAGCCTGCTATTTTCGGCTATAAGAAGCGCATTTCTATGGCAGCAGTTGGGTGGCAAACGAATCCATCTAGCGTTTTATCGCAAGCAGCTTGCCAAATTACTGCCGGCGCGATAAGTCGCGAACAAGCTGTTCGCTAAACTCTCAACAAAACTCCCAGCATTCCTCCAGCGGCTTTAATTAATCTGAAATTAAGGGCCGAATCCGTTATTATTGGCGGCTTATTTCAACGACCTATTTTGGACAAATCATGAACAATATCGCGCTCTCCCCCCTTACCGCTGTTTCACCCATCGATGGTCGATACGGCTCAAAAACAGAGCGTCTGCGCACTGTATTTAGCGAGTTTGGTTTAATTCGCTATCGGGTAATGGTTGAGGTGCGATGGTTGCAGCAACTCTCAAAGCATCCTGCTGTTGTTGAAGTACCAGCATTCTCTGATGAAGCTAATGCAGTGCTTAATGCCCTAGTTGATAACTTTACGCTTGAGCAGGCAGCGCGCATTAAAGAGATTGAGCGCACCACAAACCATGATGTGAAAGCCGTGGAATATTTGATTAAAGAAACCATTGCCGATAATGCCGAGCTAAATGCAGTGAGTGAATTTGTCCACTTCGCCTGTACCTCTGAAGATATTAATAACCTATCCCATGCACTCATGCTCAAAGAAGGTCGTGATCAGGTAATGTTGCCCGCACTGCAGGCGATTACCGATCAGCTCGCAGCCATGGGCCGAGAGTTCGCCGATGTGTCTATGCTGGCCCGCACCCATGGTCAGACGGCTTCTCCCACCACCGTGGGTAAAGAAATGGCTAATGTCGCCTACCGCGTGCAACGTCAAATTGATCAGCTTAAAACCGTACCGCTACTGGGCAAAATTAATGGCGCGGTAGGTAACTACAATGCACACCTTTCTGCCTATGCCGACATTGACTGGCAGTCGGTTGCTCAGGAATTTATTGAGCAGCTGGGTTTGAACTTTAACCCTTACACCACACAGATTGAGCCTCATGATTATATGGCTGAGTTATTTGATGGCCTGGCCCGTTCGAATACCATCCTGATTGATTTTGCCCGGGATATCTGGGGCTATATTTCTCTGGGTTACTTCAAGCAAAAAACCATTGCCGGCGAAGTGGGTTCATCTACCATGCCTCATAAAGTTAACCCTATCGATTTCGAAAATGCCGAAGGTAATCTTGGTATTGCCAACGCACTGTTTGGGCATCTAGCGGCCAAGCTACCTATTTCTCGCTGGCAGCGTGACCTTACGGATTCCACGGTACTGCGCAATATGGGTGTTGGCCTCGGCTATACCATGATTGCTTACGCCTCTCTAGATAAGGGTATTAGTAAGCTTCAGCTTAATGAAACTAAGCTGGCCGCAGACCTTGATGCTAGCTGGGAAGTACTAGCGGAGCCTATTCAGACGGTAATGCGTCGTTACGGCATCGAAGAACCTTACGAAAAACTTAAGGCCCTTACCCGCGGCAATGTGATGGATCAGTCAACGATTCAGACCTTTATCGATACGCTGGATATGCCTGAATCGGCGAAAGCTGAACTGAAGGCCATGACCCCTGCGTCCTACATCGGCAATGCCTCTGCACAGGCTAAAAATATCTAATATGATGCCCAAACTATGATCTTAGGAAACGTAAGCCCCGAAGAATTTCTCGCCGAGTACTGGCAGAAAAAGCCGCTATTAATTCGCAATGCGATTGCAGACTTTGATCCGCCTATTGATGGTGATGAGCTGGCGGGCCTGTCTCTTGAGCAGGAAGTGGAATCACGGCTGGTTATTGGTGAAGACTGGAAACTGGAACATGGGCCCTTTGCTGAAGACCGCTTTGCCTCGTTACCGGCTAGCCACTGGACATTGTTAGTTCAGGCCGTTGATCTCTGGGTCCCCGAAGTGGGTGAGCTGTTAAAGCATTTTGATTTTCTACCGCCTTGGCGCATTGACGACATTATGGTCAGCTATGCTGAAGACGGCGGCAGTGTTGGACCGCATTTTGATTACTACGATGTGTTTCTTATTCAGGGTGCTGGTCAGCGCAGATGGCAGATTGGTGCTGCTTGCGATGATGAGACTCCGCTGCTAAAAAACACCGAACTCAAGATTCTCGCTGACTTCGAGCCACTGCAGGAATGGGTATTGGAGCCGGGGGATATGCTTTATCTACCGCCTAAAATTGCTCATCATGGCGTGGCTATTGGGGATTGCACTACTTTCTCTGTGGGTTTCCGTGCCCCAGCCGCCACTGAAATGATGGATGACTTGGCCACCGAATTACTCACAGGCATAGTCGCGCCGAAACATCTGGTTGATCCACCACTGACACCGGCAATGGCAGTGGAAAATATTCCCGACGCCTATATTCAGAATGTGAAGAGTTTGTTACTTGAAACACTGAATGATGATGAGCTGCTGGCGCAATGGTTTGCGCAGTTTATGACGGCCCCTAAATACCCAATGCTTTTAGATCAAACTGGAGAGCAGCGTCGCGCAACTCTCGAGCATAAAGATGGATCAGTGAGCCGATTTGAGAATGGCCAGAAGGACGATTAGGAAGTAATCAGCTGAGAGTTCGAGCATCAAGCTGTTATGTCGAGCGTAAGCGAGAGATCCTTCGTCGCTACGCTCCGTCAGGATGACAATTTGGGCCGCAGCACTGTCATGTTGAGTGTAAGCGAAAGATCCTTCGTCGCTACGCTCTGTCAGGATGACAACTTGGACCGCAGCACCGTCATGTTGAGCGTCAGCGAAAGATCTCCTTCCCGCCACTGCCAGACCAAATAACCCTAAGGCTGAGCAACAGCCCCCGAGCCATGACGTCGCTGGTCTTCAGCACCAAACAATACACCATCTCCCTTACTGTGAATGCTCTCTGTAGCGCCGAGTCTTCCCGGCTTATCGTTAACAATATGACCCATCTCGCGCATTAGTCGCAATGTATCCGCAGAGACACCAGACTCGTAGAAAACATTATCCGGTAACCACTGATGATGGATTCTTGGGGCTGCAGTCGCCTCAGCAATGCCCATATCGAACTCAAGTACATTGAGTACCATCTGCATCACAACCGTAATAATTGTGCTGCCACCTGGGCTGCCTGTGGCAAGAATGGGTGCGCCCTCAGGATTAAATACGATGGTAGGCGTCATCGATGAAAGCGGACGCTTGCCGGGCTGAATCGAGTTAGCAATGCCACCCACTAGGCCATAGCCATTGGGTGAACCCGGCTTGGCAGAAAAATCATCCATCTCGTTGTTCAGCAGGAACCCAGCCCCCGCAACAGAAATGCCGCTGCCGTAGGAAAAATTCAAGGTATAGGTATTACTCACTACATTGCCCCATTGATCCCAGGTGCTGTAATGAGTTGTTTCGGTGCTCTCGGCGGTATCAACAAGCCCTGGTCGAATATCTTCTGAGCGACTAGCGTGGTCTAGATCAATTTGCTGACGCAATGTTGCAGCGTATTTTTTGTCGGTTAGCTGAGCAACAGGTACTGGGAAAAAGTCTGGGTCACCCAAATAAAGACTGCGGTCGGCATAGGCACGACGCATAGATTCCACCAAGCGGTGAATATAATCCGCACTGTTATGACCCAGCGCCTGTAAATCCCAGCCTTCAAGAATATTGAGCATCTGTACCATATGAACACCGCCCGACGAAGGTGGCGGCATTGCACAGACTTTGTTGTCGCGGTAATCGCCACAAACTGGGGTACGTTCTATGGCTTTATAGCCCTGCAAATCTGCCAAGCTAATAAGTCCGCCAGTACTTTCCATCTGGTCGACGATTAAGGCTGCGGTTTTACCTTCGTAAAAGCCTGGGGCACCTTTCGCGGAAATACGTCCTAATGTGGCAGCCAAATCGCGCTGACGAATCAGTTCGCCTGGCTGATAATCAGCGCCATCCTCTTTAAAGAAGTACTTCTTGGTTGCGGCATCTCTCTGCAGGCGCTCGCTGCGAGACGCCAATGACTCAGCTAGGCTTATACTAACGGGAATACCGTTGCGGGCTAGGTTAATAGCCGGTCTTATAACCTGTTTTAAACTGAGCTTACCGTAGTTTTCCTGAGCATGGATTAAACCGGCAACCGTGCCTGGAACGCCTGAGGATTGAATACTAAACCGAGCTTTAAGATTATCTACATCCCCTTCTGTATTAAGGAACATATCTTTAAAGGCGTCAGCGGGTGCCATCTCTCGATAGTCGATGGCAATGGTTTTATTTTCTTCTGCTAAGTGCACCATCATAAAGCCACCACCACCAAGATTGCCGGCGCGGGGTAAGGTCACAGCAAGGGCAAAGCCAGTGGCTACTGCGGCGTCTATGGCGTTACCGCCCTTGGCCAGAATGTCTGCCCCCACCTGACTGGCCAGCATTTCCTGAGAGACGACCATGCCGGTTGAGCTGATTACCGGATGAAAGCGAGTGCTGGAATCGAGCAGAGCCTGAGTCTGTGCAACAGCTGGAACACTTATAAAGGTAGCTAGTACTAGTCCAGTAATTCTCAATATAGGTAAGATCATTTTCATCGCTCGCAATGGGGATTTGCAGTCAAGAAGTAGCCTGCGCTTAAAGGCAGCCATTTTTTCTTATTCAGGCTGATAAGGCAAACGATAGCGCACCAAAATATTGCATTAATGGGATATTTTTTTTGTAACAGCCGTAATTGGGGAGTGAGATGATAAGCGGAATAGAGGGACCGCTAGAACTAAGACAGCTTTTCAGGCGAGACGATAATGCCGTTATTGTCAGCGTACACATAGTCACCCGAATTGAAGGTAACACCACCAAAGGTAACTGTGATATCAATTTCGCCAATGCCCTTTTTATCGGTTTTGATAGGGTGAACACCCAGTGCCTGAACGCCAATATCTGTAGCCATAATTTCATCTACATCACGAACGCAGCCATAGATAATAATGCCACTCCAGCCGTTGGCTGATGCTTTCTCGGCCAACATATCCCCAAGGCAGGCTCTGCGCATACTGCCACCGGCATCAACCACCATCACGCGACCCCCGCCTGGGGTGCTCACCAGCTCTTTGACGCGGCTATTATCTTCAAAGCATTTAACCGTAACGACCTGACCGCCAAAACTTTCTCGGCCGCCAAAGTTGCTGAACATCGGCTCAACTGCCTGCACTAGCTCGGGATACTGGTCGCACAGGTCAGGCGTCGACTTCATTAGCTGGCAGCCTTAGCTTTCTGACGATAGGCGTGCAACAGCGGCTCGGTATAGCCACTCGGCTGCGTGCCACCCTTGAACACAAGGTCACAAGCAGCTTGAAAGGCTATGCTACTGGCAAAATCAGGGCCCATAGACACGTACTCAGCGTCACCAACGTTCTGACCATCAACAACAGCCGCCATGCGGGTCAATGTTTCCATAACCGTAGCCTGACTGCAGATACCATGGTGTAACCAGTTGGCCATATGCTGGCTGGAGATACGTAATGTGGCGCGATCTTCCATCAGGCCAACGTTATTAATGTCTGGCACTTTAGAGCAACCAACGCCCTGCTCTACCCAGCGAACCACATAGCCGAGTAAGCCCTGAGCATTGTTATCTAGTTCGAGTTGAATCTGCTCGGTAGTCAGCTTGCGGTCGCCCAGCAATGGAATGGTTAAAATATCGTCAACATTGGCGGCTGTGCGGTTGGCAATTTGATCTTGTAGGCTGGCGACATCGACCTGATGATAATGCATAGCATGCAAGGTTGCGGCGGTTGGTGATGGCACCCAAGCCGTGTTGGCGCCAGACTTGGGATGAGCGATTTTAATTTTCATCATATCGGCCATATTGTCTGGGATTGCCCACATACCTTTGCCAATCTGCGCCTTGCCTTTAAGACCACAGGCCAAGCCAACATCAACATTCTGATCTTCGTAAGCCGATATCCAAGGTAGTGCCTTGAGATCGCCTTTCAGTGCGAAGGGCCCAGCATGCATGCTGGTATGAATTTCATCACCGGTTCGATCCAAGAACCCGGTGTTAATAAACACCACACGCCCTTTGGCGGCACGAATACATTCTTTGAGGTTTACCGAGGTGCGACGCTCCTCGTCCATGATGCCTACCTTTATAGTATGGCGATCAAGGCCGAAGGCATCTTCGATGGCGTCAAACAAGTCATTGGTGAACGCGACTTCTTCTGGGCCATGCATCTTAGGCTTAACAATATAGGTGCTTCCTGTGCTGGAGTTATTCAGCTGGCTCTGACCGTTTAGGTCATGGAGGGAAATCAGGCTAGTGATCACCGCATCCATAATACCTTCGGGAATTTCATTACCTTGGGCATCTAAAATAGCCGGGTTAGTCATCAGGTGGCCAACATTGCGCACGAACATCAGGCTGCGACCATTTAATGTTAACTCACTGCCATCAGCGGCCAAGTAGCCACGATCTGGATTCATGGAACGAACAAAGCTATTGCCACCGCGGTGAATCGTTTCCTCCAACGTACCCTTTATAAGCCCCAACCAGTTGCTGTAGGCCAGAGCCTTGTCCTCGGCATCAACAGCGGCCACAGAATCTTCACAATCCATAATCGTGGTCAGGGCAGCTTCGAGAACAATATCCTTAACGCCGGCTTTATCCGTCGCGCCAATCTGATGGCTGGCATCAACTTGAATTTCGATATGTAGATTATTACTTTTCAGCAATATAGAGGTGGGTGCTTCGGCACTGCCAAGATAGCCCACAAATTGCTCAGGAGTGGCCAAACTAACAGTGGAGCCGCCATTAGCGCTGATCACGAGCTGCTGATTAACAACGGTATAGGCCAATGCGTCGTCATGAGAACCAGTTGCCAGAGGTGCAGCGCCATCTAAAAACTCACGGCCGTAGTCGATAACTTTCTGTCCGCGCACTGGGTTGTAAGCACCGGCTTTCTCGGCGCCATCATCTTCGGAGATAACATCGTTACCGTAGAGCGCGTCATAGAGGCTACCCCAACGGGCATTAACCGCGTTAAGGGCAAAACGGGCATTCATAATAGGTACAACTAACTGCGGGCCTGCCTGCTGACAGATCTCGGTGTCGACGTTTTCGGGAGTAATCGTGAAATCAGGCCCCTGGGGAACCAGGTAACCAATCTCTTGGAGAAAGGCTTTGTAATTTGAAAAGTCGAAGTTGGCTTGATTAGCATCGTGCCAAGCATCAATCTGAGATTGCAGGCTTTCACGCTTTTTTAGTAGTTCGCGGTTTTTAGGCGCAAAGTTAGCAGTTAACTCAGCAAACTTAACCCAAAACTGCTCTGCATCGATGCCTGTGCCAGGGCAGATTTGGTCATTGACCAGGTCATAGATTGGCTTGGCTATCTGCAGTCCTGCGCGCTCAGTACGTTCACTCATGTGTGGCTCTCCGACGGTCTTGTAGTAAAGCGAAAGTCTATTAGCTAGAGGACAATAAGCCAAATTTATGGCTTGTATTGCTGCTATTCACTGGATGGATTATGGCTGTCTTGCGTCTGGCTTAACGCTCTCTTATGCTTCTCTTAAATCCTACTAAGCATCTCTTATGCCTGACTAAGCATCTCTTCAGACACAGACTTAATCATCTGTCTTAACCATTTATGGCCGGGGTCATGCTGCAGCAGTGGACTCCACACCATCTTCAAACGCATGCGGGGAATATCAAAGGGCGGATCAAGAATCACTACCTTGGGATTATTCTCCATACCCTTTGCGGTCATGGTGGGAATGGTAACAATCAGATCTTCCTGTTCACCGAGCAGTAAGGCTGCCTGGTAGTGCCTTGTAAACAACGTAATGTCGCGCTTGGCATCGATCTTAGCGAGAGCCTCATCAACCCAGCCGAGGCGCTGTACATCATCTGGAGTCATACCCACGCCAACGCCCATGCCGGTTTTACTCACCCAGACATGTTTGCTAGAAAGATAACTCTCCAGATTCCAATTTTTACTCACAGGATTACTGGCACTCATCACGCAAGAAAAGCTATCGTCCCACAGATGTACCTGATGAAAAGACTGGGGCAAGGTATCAAAGCGGTTTATCACTAGATCCACCTTACCGCGCTCTACATCATGAAAGCTCACATCACTGGGCGTCATGATATCGAGACGAATCCCAGGCGCTTCTCTACGTAGATTGCGCAACAGCACAGGCAGCAATGTCGACTCTGTATAGTCACTGGCCATAATCCGAAAAATGCGCGTTGAACCCGCTGGATCAAAGTCGGTTTTTGGTAGAATAGCCTGCTCTGCTGCCGACAGTACATTGCGTACCAGAGGCTGTAACTCGAGAGCCCTATCGGTGGGCGTCATGCCGTCGCTAGTTCGCACTAAAATCGGATCGTTAAACAGGTCACGTAACCGCCGTAAGCTGTTAGACATAGCCGGTTGACTGATGCCAAGCTCCTCCGCAGCCCTAGTGACATTGCACTCTCGGAGTAGCACATCTAGGTAAACAAGAAGGTTTAAATCAACTCTTGATATATTCATAAAAGGAATGCCCGCAATCAAAACTATCAATTAGATTAATGGGGGCATCATACCTAAACTTGCCCCACTGTCAAATAAACGGATTTCAAAAGGGGTTATATAACAATGTCTGAATATACTAATAATATCGCGCAAGTGGCTAAAGTACTCGAAGGTTACGGCGGCGCCTGGAATGCTATCAACCCAGAATCAGCGGCACGTATGCGTGCTCAAAACCGTTTTCAAACTGGCCTCGAGATCGCCAAGTACACTGCAGGCATAATGCGCGCAGACATGGCTGAATACGACGGCGACACCTCTGCCTATACTCAGTCTCTGGGTTGCTGGCACGGTTTTATCGGACAGCAGAAGCTGATTTCGATAAAGAAGCATTTCGGCACTACTAGTAAGAAGTACCTCTACCTCTCAGGCTGGATGGTTGCGGCACTGCGTTCTGAGTTCGGTCCACTGCCCGATCAGTCAATGCACGAGAAGACATCTGTTGCCTCTCTAATTGCAGAGCTTTACACATTCTTACGTCAGGCTGATGCCCGCGAACTTGGCGGTCTGTTCCGTCAACTAGACGCCGCTCAGGGTGATGCCAAGGCAGCAATTCAAGATCAAATCGATAACTTCCAGACTCACGTTGTGCCTATTATTGCCGACATCGATGCTGGATTTGGTAACGCAGAAGCCACTTACCTAATGGCTAAGCAAATGATTGAAGCTGGTGCTTGCTGTATTCAGATTGAAAATCAGGTGTCTGACGAGAAGCAATGTGGTCACCAAGATGGCAAGGTAACTGTTCCCCACGAAGATTTCTTAGCCAAGATCAATGCCGTTCGTTATGCATTCTTAGAGCTAGGTATAGATGATGGCGTTATTGTTGCCCGTACCGATTCATTGGGTGCCGGCCTAACCAAGCAAATCGCGGTTACTCGTGAGCCAGGCGATCTGGGCGACCAGTACAACTCATTCCTCGACGTTGAAGAAATCGCGCCAGCAGACATGAAGAACGGTGATGTAGTACTTAACCGTGACGGCAAGCTAGTACGTCCTAAGCGCCTACCTAGCAACCTGTTCCAGTTCAAGCCAGGCACTGGCGAAGCTCGCTGTATCCTAGACAGTATCACTAGCCTGCAGAACGGCGCTGATATGATCTGGATTGAAACCGAGAAGCCACACGTTGGCCAGATTGGCGCCATGATGGACGAGATTCGTAAAGAAGTTCCAAACGCCAAGCTGGTTTACAACAACAGCCCATCGTTTAACTGGACCCTTAACTTCCGTCAGCAAATCTTTGATGCAATGACAGAAGCTGGCGAAGATGTTGCAGCCTACGATCGTAGCGATCTGATGAATGTGACCTACGATGAAACTGCACTAGCAATTGCTGCTGATGAAAAGATTCGTACGTTCCAGGCTGATGCCGCACAGCATGCTGGTATCTTCCACCACCTTATTACTTTGCCGACATACCACACAGCCGCACTGTCTACCGACAACCTGGCTAAAGAGTACTTCGGTGACCAGGGCATGTTGGGTTATGTTGCTGGCGTACAGCGCAAAGAAATCCGTCAAGGTATTGCCTGCGTTAAGCACCAGAACATGGCTGGCTCAGATATGGGTGATGATCATAAAGAATACTTTGCTGGCGATGCTGCACTTAAAGCATCCGGTGAAGACAACACCATGAATCAATTCTAAGAGACCTCACTTTAGAGCTGACTCGCTGTAACTAAAAACGCCTCTGCCTTTGAGAAAAAGCAGGGGCGTTTTTTGGTTCTGCCCTATTTATGTTTGCTGGCCTAAATCGAGGCAGATTAATTGTTTAAAATCGGTATAATCTCCGACTGCGTACAACCACATATAACTAGTTTCGAGCGAGCTATCTTGAAGACAGAATTTCTTGGCAAGACCCTTTCAGGCCCCTTTACAGTTCCCTCTGGAATTGTCACTACCGCAGTGCCCATTATTCAGTATATGTTTGATCATATGCCGCAAATCGGCGTGATCACCACCAAGAGTGTTGGTCCAGTACCTCGCGAGGGCAACCGCGAACCGGTTTACAGTCAGTATTCCCCGGGTAATTTTGTCAATGCCGTTGGCCTGACCAACCCAGGCGCGCTGGTAGCCGCCGAAGCCATGGCAAAACTGCGCATACCCGAAGATCGCTTCCTACTAGTATCCATTTTCGGCGGCAGCCTTGAAGAGTTTGTTGAAGTCGCCAAGATCATGGCCCCAGTAGCCGATGGTTTAGAACTCAACCTCTCCTGCCCCCACGCCAAAGGCTATGGCATGGCCATGGGCCAGGATCCAGAGATGGTTCGCGCCATTACCGCCGCAGTCAAAGCCGTGGTTGATGTACCAGTGATCCCCAAGCTAACTCCGAACACACCCAATATTGGCGAAATAGCCCTCGCCGCAGCCGCCGGTGGCGCCGATGGCATCTGTGCCATTAACACTGTCGGGCCAGGCTATACAGCCTCTCATGGACATCCAGTACTCAGTAATGGCGCTGGCGGCATGTCGGGTAAAGGCGTACTGCCCATCGCCCTAAAATGCGTGCGTGAGATTCGTGAAGTAACCGACTTGCCCATAATCGGTTGCGGTGGCGTTAGTAGTGCCGCCGACACCAGAGAATTCATTATTGCTGGCGCATCCATTGTCGGCATAGGCTCTGCCCTAACAGGCATGACCACAGACGAAATTGGTAGCTACTTTAATCAGCTTGAATCAGACATGAGCTTCGACTCAGACAAAGCTGAAGCACATATTCGCTACGACATAGATATGGATTACTCGCCAGTGGTACTGGTAGAAAACAAACGTGTCTGCAACGACATCTGCGTTCTAACCTTCGACCGAAAAGTAAATATCCAAGCCGGTGAGTTTGTGTTCCTCTGGGTGCCAGGCGTCGGCGAAAAGCCCTTCTCAGCTCTAGCAGATGACCCCTTCCAACTCGCCGTTATCGACGTAGGTATATTTACCCATGCGCTGATGGACCTAGAGGTTGGTACAGAAGTCTATGTGCGCGGCCCTCATGGTATTGCTGTGTCGCCACCTGAAGATGCCACGATCATGGCAGTCGCCGGCGGAACAGGTTTAGCCGCCGTTTATCAGCTAGCCCGCGACTTTGGCAACGCTGAAGTATTTACCGGCGCACGCACAGCCGAGCGCCTCTACTATCTCGACGAATGTAAAAAGATCGCCAAGGTTCACGTGGCTACAGATGATGGCACTGAAGGTTTTAAGGGTGTTGTCACTGAACTATTGCGTAGCCGTCTCGAAGAGATGAATCAGCAGGAGTTAGATAAGTTGGTGTTCTATAACTGTGGGCCTGCACCCATGGTGCACGCCGCAGCGAAAGTGCAACGCGAGTTCTGTCGCGATGATCAGATCTTTAGTGCGATCGATTATCTGACTAAATGTGGTGTGGGTATCTGTGGTGCCTGTGCTTCGCCTGATGGTCGGCGTATCTGTGTTGACGGACCCTTTATGCAAGGGACGCCTGAGCGGCCTGTTAAATTATAGGGCCATTGCCTGCTAATTTTTCATCCCGACAGGTGCGCTATCATTTTCATACCGGCAGGCACTTCATCCTTGTCACACCAACAGGCACTACCTCATCGTAATACTGACAAGCGCTGAATCCTTGTCACATCAGCAGGTATCCCATCACTGTCATCCCGGCAGCCACTCCATCCTTGTCACACCAACAGGCATTCCATTGTTGTCATACCGGCAGGCACTCCATTATTGTCATCCCGACAGAGCATAGAGACGAGGGATCTCGAGGTCTCTCACATGCGTTCAAGATGACAAACTGGGAGTTGGGAGCAAGTGCCCTCAGGCTGTCATCCTGAGCGAAGCCGAAGGATCTATTGACTCTAAAACCTTACTTTGGCACCTTACTTAATCACCTCACATAGGCACCTCACATAGGCACCCTGCGCTAATCGCCCAGAATGCCAAGTTAGGTTCTCACAAGCTCGCTTCTAAATATAAATAGCCTAATACAAAGTTTCGCCATTGGCGGCCATAGCGCGCAACTTATCGGTGGGACGATACAACTCACTGATAGACGTATATTTATCAGCCCGATCACAGATTTCCTGAAGTCCCGTCTCATCCATCCAGCGACAGACACCACCGCGGAATGCTGGGAAGCCAACACCGTAAACCAGTGACATATCCGCTTCTGCCGGCGAGGCAACCACGCCCTCTTCCAGGCAATGAATCATTTCCATGGCCATGGCGATCATCAGACGATCAATAATTTCGTCGGCATCAACCGCATGGGCTACACCGTAGAGATTCTCTAACATGCCGATAACTTCAGGGTCGACAGCTTTGCCTGGCTTACCTTTTTCGTTGAGTTCGTAACGGTAATAACCCAGGCCATTTTTCTGACCCAGTCGGTTGGCGTTAAAGATAGACTCTGTTGGCCATACGTCGGCGGTCTTTTTAAAGCGTTCTGGTAGGCCTTCTATCATTACTGGGTAGCAATGATTAATGGTATCTATGCCAATCACATCCATTAGGTAAGCCGGGCCCATGGGTAGCCCCCAGCCTTCCATTACTTTGTCGATTTGCTGAAAGTCGGCGCCTTCTGAGATCATCATTTCTAGACCAAATAACATGGCGAATAACACGCGATTAACTAGGAAGCCGGGGCAGTCGTTAACCACAATTGGCTTTTTACCCAGACCTAGTGCATAGGCACAAACGGCTGCTACTGTAGCGTCTGAGGTTTTCTCACCACGAATAACTTCCACTAATGGCATGGCATGAACCGGGTTAAAGAAGTGCATGCCGCAGAAGTTTTCTGGGCGTTGCAATGACTCTGCCAGACGGGTAATTGAAATGGTTGATGTGTTGGAGGTAATGATTGCCGAAGGCGCTAACTTAGATTCTACCGCGGGTAGCACCTGCTTCTTAACAGCTTCGAGTTCGACCACGGCTTCTACCAACATGTCGCAGCGAGTGATGTCGCTATCAGCTAAGGTAGGTGTGATCTTGGTTAAAATCTGCTCCGCTTTTTGTTCGTCAAACTTGCCGCGCTTAACCGATTTGGCGAGAAGCTTGCTGGCTTCTTGAATACCCAGATCTAGAGCTGGCTCGGCGATATCTTTCATTACTACGTCGTAGCCTCTGATAGCATTTTGATAGGCAATACCACCACCCATAATGCCGGCACCAATCACGCCCGCTGTATTAATCGGGGCTGGTTTATGAGCCTTGCCACGATTTTTGGCCTGCTTAACCACGTACTGATCATTTAAGAATAAACCCACCAATGCACGAGCCTGAGGGGTTCGAGTAATTTTATAAAAGGCTTCGTTCTCAGCTTTAATGGCCTCGTCACGACCGAAGCCAGCAGCACCGGCCACCAAATCAACGGCTATTAACTGAGCGGGATAATGGTTGCCTACTTTACCAACAATAGCTGCTCGGTAATTGGCTGATGTGGCTTCAAGTTCTGCACCCGACATACTTAACGGTGAGTTTTTCTGAACCCGGCGGGCCTGATACTCTTTTGTTCCATCAACCATTTCTTGCAAGGTAGCTAGGGACTGGGCTCGAAGCTCTTCAGGCTCGGCAATAACATCTACGGCACCTGCCTGCTGGGCTGCTTTGGGCTTTTGCTGTGCGCCAGACACAATCCACTGCACTGCTGCGGTGTAACCAATTAGCCTTGGTAGGCGAACTGTACCGCCCCAACCTGGAATAATACCCAGGCCAGTTTCAGGTAGGCCAACGGCAGCCTTGGAAGAGATCACTCGGCAGTCACAGGCTAGACAGATTTCAAAACCGCCACCTAGGGCAAAGCCATTAATCGAGGCCACGGATGGGTATGGCAGATCTTCGATTTCAGAAAACAATCCATTGGCGATCTGTGCGGCTGCGATAAAGTCTGCTTTGGGGGCAGAGAACATCTCTTTAAATTCAGTGATATCTGCACCCACTACAAACACGGATTTACCACTGCTTAGAAGCAGGCCTTTGATGCCCTGCTGCGCTTTAAGGCTGTCTAGGGCACTGCGAAGGTCGCCAAGTGTCTCTTCGTTGAATTTATTCACCGACCCACTTTTGCTATCGAATTTAATTTCGGCAATATCATTGTCGAGTCTGGTGAGGCTGAGTGTATTCCCTTCAAACATGGCGTGCGGTCCTGTAGTGAGTATGAATAGATAATTGCCCCCTATTCTAGCTTTGTTACCAGCCCAGTCTATGATTTACTGCGACTCGGGGTATACATTTTCTAATAACGGCTATAACTATGACATTACGTGACAAGATGCAGCGCGAACAGCAGGCCAAATCACTCTTTGAGCAGGCTCAACACTATGCCTTTGAGTATGCCGATGAGGCTTTGGTGCGTAATGTATTTCCGTCCGATCAGGCTCTTGCAGACCTCAAACATTTTGACGAGGCTCTACCGGAAAACTCCGGGGATGCTTTGGCTATTTTGGAGCAGCTGCATCGTTATGGTTCACCCGCCTCTGTTGCTCAAACCGGTGGCCGCTACTTTGGTTTTGTGAATGGCGGCATTCTTCCAGTGACCCTGGCAACTAAGTTACTCACGGACTTCTGGGACCAGAATACGGCGCTCTATGCAATGTCGCCCATTACCTCAAGGCTTGAAGAAATCTGTGAACGTTGGCTGCGTGAGCTATTTCACCTGCCCGACAGCACAGTTGCAGGCTTTGTTAGCGGCACCTCCTCAGCTATTTTGTGCGGCCTTGCAGCCGCCCGGTACCGCATCTTTAAAAACCATGACTGGGACTTTAATCAGCGCGGCCATAACGGCGCACCGCCGATTCGGATAATTGCTAGCAGCACGACCCATGGTGCTGTGGTTAAGGCGATCGCCCTGCTCGGTTTTGGTATCGACAATATTGAATGGGTCGACTGTGATGATCAGGGGCGCATTATCCCCAGCGCCATGCCTGCTCTGGATAACAGCTGTATTGTTTTGTTGCAGGCCGGCAATGTTAATTCAGGGGCCTTTGACCCTCTGCAGGAAATCTGCGATAACGCTAACGCGGTCGATGCCTGGGTCCATATTGATGGGGCGTTTGGCCTCTGGGCTGGTGGCACCAAGCGACTAGCCCATCTGACTGAGGGTATGGAAAAAGCCCATTCATGGTCTGTGGATGGCCATAAAACTTTAAATACACCCTATGACAGCGGCATATTGCTGTGCCGTGATAAAGACGCCTTGGTTATGGCCCTGCAGGCTTCTGGTGCCTATTTAAACTTTAGTGAAAAGCGTGATGGCATGCTCTATACACCCGAGATGTCTCGTCGCGCCAGAGCCATTGAGCTTTGGGCGGCCCTTAAATATCTTGGCTCTAATGGCGTTGATGAGCTGGTTTTTGGCTTGCATGAGCGGGCTTTGCAGTTTGCTACGGAGCTTAAATCTGCCGGTTTTAATGTGCTTAATGATGTGGTGTTTAATCAGGTTATTGTTGCTCCCAGCGATGACGATGAAACCACCCAATCTATTCTTGAATCGATTCAACAGTCGGGAGAATGTTGGCTGGGTGGTTCGGTATGGAAGGGTAAAAAAGTGATTCGTATTAGTGTCTGTTCCTGGGTAACCAGTGAACAGGATGTCAGCCGGTCAGTGCAGGCATTTATTCAGGCGCGCCAGTCTATTTGCGGAAAATAATCACGTCAGCACCAATAAACTCTGGGACAGAACCCCATTGCTGCCCAAGGTAGTCAAAGGTTTTATTGGCGAAAAAGCTAATATGGGTTGGATCATTTTTGTAGTGCCAGTTGGCAAAAGCCGCGTGGGTTGTGGTCTGTTTGGTCATTAACCCGAGATAACCCCCAGGTTTTAATAAACCCCATAAGCGCTGTAATTCGATCCAGGGCTGAGACAGATGCTCAATCACTTCTGTGCTGGTAATAAAGTCGTACTGACCCGTTAGAACCTCTGGATTATTGGCGTAATAAAGATCGTAAAGTGCGACCTGATGGCCCTGCTCTTCGAGCATGACTGAAAGTGTTGGACCTGGGCCACAACCAAAATCTAGCCCCTGACTCTTAGCCTCGAGGCGCTCAGCCAAGGGGACAGAAAGACGATTTAAAAAATTCCGATATCCCGCATCATCCGGTGAGTTTTGGTGAAAGTCATAGGCTGCTTTTTCGTCTTGCTGGCTTAGCTGCTGATGGGCTGGCACAAACACTAGGGCGCAGTTGCCGCATTGCAGATAGTCTCTGTTTTTGTCTGTGTGGTATTCGGTAACCGAATCACAAGTGCAGAGTGGGCACTGTGGCAGCTGAGGTTTTAGGATAATAATGTCAGGGGCATTGAAACTAGCCCCCGCCCTATTAGCGTCTCGCTAGGCCTTTGCAGCGCTTTCCCTTTAAGGGTAACTTCGATCATAACGCTGGGGTCTCCAATTAGAATAGTTCCTGGATAAAGAATGGAATGCTGCCCTAACTGAGCAGGAACAGCGCATTGAATCATTGTGGTCACCTTGGATCAACCTAATACCTTAGGCGTAATACCTACCAGCATTATTTTCTATTGAGATTTTCCATTCAGTATCAGACACTAACAGTCTCGAACAAACAGAATAATAAAACCGAGTCATCATGAATAATAGTAACTACGACTGTCTTTTTGAGCCCCTACAAATAGGTCCGGTAACGGCTCCCAATCGTTTCTATCAGGTACCCCATTGCAATGGTATGGGCCATCTTCGGCCCCAGTCACTGGCAGCAATGCGCGGTGTTAAAGCTGAGGGCGGCTGGGGCGTGGTGTGCACCGAGATGATGGAGATACATCCAACCTCAGATGTGACCCCCTATATTGAGGGTCGCCTCTGGGACGATGGGGACATGCCTGGTTTACAGCTGATGACCGACGCGGTGCATCAGTATGGTTCTCTGGCCGGTGTTGAACTTGCCCATAGTGGCTCCTCAACAGGTAATCTCTATTCTCGTGAGGTTCCCCTAGCCCCAAGTCATACCGCCTGTTACGACAACCTACCTTTTTATGCCCGGGCCATGGACAAAAAGGATATTTCTAACTTTCGCCATTGGCACCGCCAAGCAGCACTGCGCGCCAAGGCTGCGGGGTTCGATATTATTTATGTGTACCTTGGTCATGACCTCACCTTACTACAGCACTTTTTATCCCCCCGTCATAACCGTCGTACCGATGAATATGGCGGCAGTCTAGTTAACCGTGTTCGGTTGATGAAGCAGGTATTACAGGACACCAAGGAGGCCGTGGGCGATCGCTGTGCCGTGGCCTGCCGTTTTGCTGTTGATGAATTAATCGCCAGTGGCGGACTGCGCTGTGGTGATGAAGGCAGAGAAGTGATTGAGATGCTGTCTGAGATACCCGACCTCTGGGATGTGAATATCTCTGATTGGTCGAACGATTCTCAGACCTCAAGATTTGCCGAAGAAGGTTACCAGGAACCCTTTACCAGCTTTGTTAAGCAGGTAACTAAAAAGCCGGTGGTGGGTGTTGGTCGTTATACCAACCCAGATAAAATGGTCTCACTTATAAAAGGTGGTGTACTGGATATGATTGGTGCTGCACGCCCTTCTATCGCAGATCCCTTTTTACCCAACAAGATTCGCGAAGGCCGCTTCGAGGATATTCGCGAATGTATTGGCTGTAATATTTGCGTGACTGGCGATATGAATAGCTCGCCAATTCGCTGCACCCAAAACCCGACCATGGGTGAAGAGTGGCGCAAGGGCTGGCACCCAGAAATAATCCCCGCGAAAAAGACCGACGATGCTGTACTGGTGGTTGGCGCTGGCCCTGCCGGTATGGAACTGGCCATGTCATTAGGTAAGCGTGGCTATCAGGTGACTGTCGCCGAAGCTTCTGGTCAACTAGGTGGCAGGGTATTGCAGGAATCAGCCCTACCCGGCTTAAGCGCTTGGAAACGTGTGGCTGATTATCGTGAGCTATGGCTGCGCAAAGCACCCAATGTAGAGCTGTATTTTGATAGCAGCCTGAATGCGCGAGATATATTGAGCTTTGAGATCCCCCATGTGTATCTAGCGACCGGTGCCTATTGGCGCCGAGACGGTATTAGCCGCTCAACCCCTTTTTCGGTTGAAGGCTTAGACAGCAGCAAGCTGTTTACCCCAGATGATATTTTTGCCGGCAAACTCCCCTCTGGGAAAGTTACGCTATTTGATGACGACAACTTCTATATGGGCGGGGTTATTGCTGAGAAGCTCGTCACTGCCGGCTGTCAGGTAAGCTTTGTCACCAACGATGCTCTGGTATCTCCCTGGACGGTTTACACCATGGAGCAGCACCGTATTCAGACTCGACTGTTAGAGCTTGGGGTGATTATTTACACCCAGCAAAATCTCAGTCGTATTGAAGCCGATCACTGCGTGCTGGCCTGTGTGTACACCGATAAAAAGCAAATTGTTGATACAGATGCACTGGTGATGGTCACCGAGAAATTACCCCATGAACAGCTCTACCAAACCTTGATCGCCGAGCGAGAAATAGAGTCTGATCTCTGGACCCAAAGTGGTATCTCTACTCTAACGGCCGTAGGTGACTGCTATGCCCCTGGCACGATTGCCAATGCTGTCTATTCTGGTCATTTGAATGCCCGACAGCATGATGAAAATCATCCCCTGATTGACGTGCCTTTTAAGCGCGAAAGAATACTGATTTAGGTGCCGTTGGGAGGTAATTCTATTGGGAGCTGACTGTATTTGAAGCCAAGCTTAGGCTATTACTAGAAAGTGACGGATAATTTGCCAGATAGTATGATTTCACATTGACGGAAACCGGCTTGGTCAGTATTATGCGCGCTCTCGAAAGAGACCGTATGGAAAGACATTCGGGGATTAGCGCAGTCTGGTAGCGCGCCTGCTTTGGGAGCAGGATGTCGGGGGTTCGAATCCCTCATCCCCGACCACTTTCCGGTCTCAGCTTGAAGGCTATGCCGCCCATAGCTCAATTGGATAGAGCATCCGCCTTCTAAGCGGAAGGTTCCAGGTTCGAGCCCTGGTGGGCGGACCAAGGTCTTTTTGTCTGGTTTGAATAGTTAAAGTCTCAAATTTATATCGCTTTAATGGTGGACGTAGCTCAGTTGGTAGAGCCCCGGATTGTGATTCCGGTGGTCGCGGGTTCAATCCCCGTCGTCCACCCCATTAATGCTCCCTCAAGCTTCATATCATTAGATTTCCTTATTCTCAGTTAAACCGGTTAAAAAACAATCAAAGAACAGTTAACATGTTGGCGTTAATATACGCCCTTGCCTATTTTGGCGTCCGTAATTCACTCTTTATTTCATACAGGTATTCACATGTCCGCATTGGTTCTTGATGGTAAATCTCTCTCCGCAGCAACAGAAGCTGAACTCAGTGAACGGGTTTCTGCGCTCAAGGCCAAAAACGGCGGCCAGGCACCTATCCTGGCAACCATACTCGTTGGCGGCGACCCAGCCTCAGCGACCTATGTAAAGATGAAGCAAAATGCCTGTAAACGCATCGGTATGGACAGCACCAAAGTAGAGATGGGTGAAGACACCACCACCGAGCAATTGCTCGAAAAAATTCAAGAGCTTAACGCCAACCCCAACTGCCACGGCATTCTGTTACAGCACCCCGTGCCGCCGCAGATTGATGAACGCGCCTGCTTTGACGCCATTGCCCTAGCCAAAGATGTCGATGGCGTTACCTGCCTTGGCTTTGGCCGTATGGCCATGGGCGAAGAAGCCTTCGGCTCAGCCACACCTCAGGGCATTATGCGTATTCTTGAAGCCTACAATATTGAATTGTCCGGCAAGCATGCGGTTGTTGTGGGTCGCAGCCCGATTCTTGGCAAGCCAATGTCACTGATGCTATTAAATGCCGATGCCACAGTAACTATCTGTCACTCCAGAACCAAGAACCTACCCGACCTCATTAAGCAGGCAGACATTTTAGTAGGCGCTGTTGGCCGACCAGAGTTTATTAAAGCAGAATGGATTAAAGATGGTGCGGTGGTTGTTGATGCTGGATATCACCCAGGTGGTGTTGGCGACATCGAACTGGCACCGCTCGCTAATCGCGTCAGTGCCTATACCCCAGTCCCAGGTGGCGTAGGCCCTATGACCATTAACACGCTAATTTTGCAGTGCGTGGTAGCCGCTGAAAGAGCCTCAGCTAATTAAGAGCTTCAGCCCATTAAGAGCCTCAGCTAAGTAGAGGCCCTTAGCGAATTGAGAGCCCTCAGCGGATTGAAAGCCCTTAGCGTATTAAGAGCCCTTAGCGGATAGAAAGCCCTCAGCCAGTAAAAAGCCCTTAGCATATTAAGAGCCCTTAGCCCGTAAAAGGCCCTAAGACTTGCTGCTAATTTTATCGATCATCGCAGCAATAGAATCTCGAGCAAAGGGCTGTTCAATCGACCAGATTTGCTCGGTGGTTTCTACATCCAATATCTCTTTATGACTATTGGTGCCACCAGCCAGTCGCAAGGTCTGCTTAGTCCGCAACAGAAGCTCTTTGGGTAGATCTCGGATATTGGCCGTAAAGGCAATTGCCTCCTCAACTAGCTTATCCGCCTCGACACATTTCCATGCCAGACCCTTTTCAACCGCTTCAATTCCACTTAATGACTGAGAAAAAAGCAGCATACCAGCAGCCGTATTCCAGCTAGTTAACTGACGCAGCATCCAAGTATTACCACCGCCTGGATGTAGCCCTAGGCCAAAGAAGCGCGGCTCAAAGCGCGCCGTTTCAGTGACAATACGCACATCACAGCCCACCGCCATATTAAAACCAGCACCCACAGCCGGGCCATTAATCGCCGCAATGGTTGGTAAGGTGCAGTTCGCAATGCTCAAAAAGCCACTGTAAATAGTCTCCAGCATCTCCCTGTCAGGGGTGAGGTCTTTAAGCTGACCACCCGCACAAAATGCTCTGCCCGCCCCAGTAACAATAAGTGCCTTAACATCGGGGTGCTGTTCTGCCTGAGCCACATAGTCAACGATTAACCCACAGACTTCTCGGGTGAGCATATTGCGTTTATCGGGATTATTAAGAGTTAACAGAGCGATATTATCGCGAATTTCAAACAGTACTAAAGACATCTTCAAGCCCTTTAAATTTTATTCCCGCAAGGATACCATTAGCCCAATCAGTAATGAATCAGGCAACAACAATGATCCACCCGAAACAGTTAGTCGCCCACCGTGGCTATCAGGCGAAATATCCAGAGAATACCGCTCTGTCTCTCAAGAAAGCGATTGAGGCTGGCGCCAGATTTATTGAACTCGATGTGCAATTCAGCCTCGATCAGCTACCTATTATTTACCATGACACCGATCTTATGCGAGTCAGTGGCGCAGAGTTAGAGGTTACCAAAACAACCAGAGAAGTATTACTCGGCTACCCCGCCTACGAGCCAAAGCGCCTAGGTGAGCAGTTTATTGAGGAACCAATTTCACCCCTGGAATCCCTCGTTGGTATTCTGCAACAGAACCCTAAGGTAACGGCCTTTGTTGAGATTAAAGACGAGTCCATCGCCCATTGTGGCCGAGAGATTATCACTGAATCTGTATTGGCGATTTTAAAGCCCGTGATGAGCCAGACAGTAATTATGAGTTTTGATTACCAGATAGCAATCGCCGCTCGCGAGGCAGAATGGCCGTTGGTGGGAGTGGTATTACGCAACTGGGATGATCTTGATCATCCCCTAGTCAATCAGGCGCGCCCAGACTATATCTATGTTGACCATAAAATAATTCCGGCTGATTTTGATCTAAGGAGTGCCCCACAATTAGCCAACTGCAAGCTGGTGACCTATGAGGTAGGCAACATTGCACTTGCCAAGGCGCTATTAGACCTTGGTGTCGACATGCTCGAGACCTTTGAAATTGTTGAGCTAATTGGGTAATTGATCATTAGAACAAACTAGGAAAAAGGCGCTTTAGGCCCCTGCTGCCGCTGGTTGAGAATCATAAAAAAGCTTACTTTTTAGCGGGAACCCATATTGGCAGCAATATAATCACCAGGGCGATTACCAAAAACAAAGAGCATACAGGTGTGTTCATCAACCCGGGTTCATTAGCACTGTAGGTAGTAATAAAATTTTCAGCTGATAGGCTGATTGCAGTACCAGCATCTTTGATCCCAGAAAAGGCTTTGCTTGTATTTATAAAAACGCTCTGGGCCAACATTAAAAATATGCCGTTAATAGTTATGGCACAGAGAGCAAATATAGATAATAAAACCTTAGCGACCATATTCGCGCCCCTATCCATCGCTATCTTTGCAAAGCGCGCTGCTAGCCAGATTGCAAAAAGACCGGTTAACCCATTCACTGCAGAAGAAATTCGTAATGAAGAAAATGTTGACCAGATTTCACTTTCCATAATGTACGCCTAACAGTAGTTTTTATTATTGCAATAAAAAGCACTATAACATTATATGCGTAAATGAATAGGCCGTAACTATACTAGCTTCGCCGCCAGGTAGTACCCTCGCGGCTATCTTCCAAAACAACGCCCAGGTCCAGTAAATCCTTGCGCACTTGATCAGCGCCCGCATAGTCTTTATCGGTTTTGGCCTGCTTACGTTTTTCAATCAGTTCTTCGATATCTTCCGCGCTAATATCATCGCCACCACGCGCCAACGTAAACCACTGCTCAGAGTCCTGCTGCAGTAAACCCATCAACCCGGCTAGGCCCATTAACTCAGCTTTTAATTTTGATTCTAAATCGACGTTACCGGCACCATTGGCAGCATGCATTTCTTTAGCCAGTCGATACAATTCGCTGATGGCCATGGGTGTATTCAGGTCATCGAGCAGTGCCTTATAGCCAGCGCTGTCTTGATTAATAATGGCAGTCGCTGGTTCATGCCCGCGCAGAAAACCATAGAGTCCATCGAGGGATCGCCAGGCACTGTCCAATAGCTCTTTGCTAAATTGTTGCTCAGAGCGATAGTGCGCCGACAGAATCACATAGCGCAGCACCTCACCGGGATATTCTTCCAATAGCTCGTTGACCATGCGGAAATTGCCCAGCGACTTGGACATCTTTTCGCCTTCGATATTAATAAAGCCATTGTGTAGCCAATAGTTGGCAAAGGGTTTGCCATCGTGGGCGCAGCAGCTTTGGGCAATTTCATTCTCATGATGGGGAAAGATTAGATCCTGACCGCCGCCGTGGATATCGATGGTCTCGCCGAGATGCTTTTCAATCATGGCGGAGCATTCAAGATGCCAGCCCGGGCGCCCTCTTCCCCAGGGACTGTCCCAACCAGGTTCATTGTCTGCCGAGGGTTTCCAGAGAACAAAATCTCCCGCATATTTTTTATAGGAGGCCACTTCAACCCGCGCACCGGCGAGCATATCGTCTAGGGCTCGGCCAGAAAGCTTGCCGTAATCGTCCATAGACTGCACGGCAAACAGCACGTTACCCTCAGCAACGTAAGCATGGCCTTTGGCAATTAACCGCTCAATCATATCGATCATTTCTGGAATATGCTGGGTAGCATAGGGCGTGATTGTTGGTTCGAGATTATTGAGTGCTGCCATATCTTCAAAATAGGCCTGGGCATAGCGCTGAGAAAGCACAGAAATATCTTCCCCGAGCTCAGCCGCCGTGCGCATAATTTTATCGTCAATATCGGTGATGTTGCGCGCGTACTGAACATTCGGATAGAGGCTCTGTAATACTCGATACAGCGTATCGAACACAACAGCGGGTCGTGCGTTGCCTATATGCACACGGTTGTACACCGTGGGGCCGCAGACATACATGGTTACCCGCTCAGTATCTAAGGGCGTAAAGGGATCTTTCTTTCTGGATAATGTGTTGTATAGGGCTAGGCTCATCGATTATTTCCAGTTATCCCGTAATCCAATGGTGCAGTTAAAAACTAGGTCAGAGCCGTTGGTGGCATTAGCCGTATCGCGAGTGAAGTAACCTTCGCGCTCGAACTGATAATGGTCCCCTGCAACAGCATCTGCCAACCCGGCTTCGACTTTACAGCCTGAAATAACCGCTAATGACTCTGGATTAATATGGTCTAGGAAACTTTCGTCTCCTGCATCGGGCGCCGCTTTATTAAACAGGCGATCATAAATTTTAACGATGCAGTCGGCGCTCTCTGAAGCAGACACCCAATGAATTACACCGCGGGCTTTAATACCCTCAGGCGCATCCTGGCCCACAGTATCCGGAACAATGGCACCTACGATTTCAATAATCTCGCCCGCAGCGTCTCTGATTACTTCATCGGCACGAATAATATAGGCACTACGCAGACGCACGTAATCGCCAATCACTAGACGCTTAAACTTCTTGCGTGACAATGTGGTGTCTTCACTAAAGTCATTGCGATCAATATAAATCTGTCGGCCAAAGGCCAGTGATCGCTCGCCCATATCATCGCGATTCGGGTGACCTGGTACGGTGAAAGACTCCGTTTTATCAGCCTCATAATTTGCTAGGGTAACCAGCACCGGATTAATAACGCACATGGCACGGCGCGCATTGTTATTAAGATCATCGCGAATAAAGTGCTCAAACTGAGCCATATCCACAACACCATCGGTTTTAGCTACGGCCAGGCTGTCGCAAAACTCGCGGATCGCAGAGGCAGAGACACCACGACGGCGGAGGCCAGAGATGGTGGGCATACGCGGATCATCCCAGCCTTCAACATGATTCTCGTCAACCAGCTGCTTGAGCTTGCGCTTGCTAGTGATGGTGTAGTTTAAGTTTAAACGCCCAAACTCATACTGCCTGGGGGCGGAAGGCAATGGCAGGTTGGCCACAAACCATTCATAGAGAGGACGGTTAGCGGCAAATTCTAGGGTGCATACAGAATGAGTAACGCCTTCAATGGCATCTTCTTGACCATGGGCAAAGTCGTAGGACGGATAAATATTCCATGTGTCGCCAGTACGCTGGTGGGCCATCTTTTTAATGCGGTACATCACGGGATCGCGCATATTGAAATTCGGCGATTCCATATCGATTTTGGCGCGTAATGTCATGGTGCCTTCGTCTATGGCACCCACTTTCATTTTCTCGAGTAGCTCTAGGCTTTCGCTGACAGGACGGTCACGGTAAGGGCTGTTTTTGCCGACTTCGGTTAAGGTGCCTCGATACTCACGCATCTGCTCGGCATTTAATTCACAGATATAGGCTTTGCCTTCACCAATAAGGTACTGGGCCCAGGTATAGAGCTGGTCGAAATAGTTTGAGGCATAGCAAATGTCGCCCTGCCACTCAAAGCCTAACCATCGAACATCTTCGATAATGGCGTTGACGTATTCCTCGTCTTCTTTCTCAGGATTCGTATCGTCAAACCGTAGATTACAGCCGCCACCATTCTCAGCCGCGAGACCAAAGTTGACGCAGATCGACTTGGCGTGACCTATATGCAGGTAGCCATTAGGCTCGGGTGGAAAGCGGGTAACAACCTTGGCAACACGGCCAGCTTCGAGGTCAGCATTAATTACATGCTGGATAAAGTTAATAGGTTTATCGGTGTCAGTCATAGATCCAAATCGGGCAGGCTAAGTAAGGGCGAGATTATAGCCGCAGCAACCAGCGCAATAAACAAAAAGCCGGTATAAAGCCTTAAAATGATAAACATTGGTTTAAATCAGGCCTATTACAAACTAAAATGCAGGCAGCAGTTTTATTTACTCTCAAACAGGTATAACCAATGATCACATTCCGCACCACCATGGGCGACTTCTCCATTGAACTGGACTTCGACAAAGCACCGTTAACTGCAGCTAACTTTTTGCAGTATGCCAAGGATGATTACTACACTGGCACCATCTTTCACCGTGTTATCAACGGTTTTATGGTTCAGGGCGGCGGTATGAATGCTGATATGTCTCAGAAAGAGACGCGTGACTGCATCGAGAACGAAGCCGACAATGGCTTAAAGAATGAAATCGGCACTCTGGCAATGGCCCGCACCGGCGAACCTCATTCAGCGTCTTCGCAGTTTTTTGTTAATGTTTCCGATAACGGCTTCCTAAACCACAGCGGCAAGAACATGCAGGGCTGGGGTTATGCGGTATTTGGCAAGATTGTTGAAGGTATGGACGTGATTGAACATATTAAAGGCGTTGAAACCGGCAACCAAGGTGGCCATGGTGATGTTCCTAACGATCCTATCGAAATTACTGAAACAGTGATTAGCGAAGAATACGCAGCTAAGTAGCTAAGTAGCTAACCATAGAGCACATGATGCCCGTACTGTTTATATCAGATTTGCATTTATCTCCCGAGCGCCCGGCAATTTCCCGGGCGTTTTTGGTTTTCTTGCAAGAGCGAGCGGCCAAGGCCAGTGCACTCTATATTCTCGGCGATCTATTTGAAGCCTGGATTGGTGACGATGACCCCAGCGATCTATCTCTAGAGATTCAGGCTGCTCTGCGGACTCTCAGCGATTCTGGTGTGCCACTGTACATCCAGCAAGGCAATCGGGACTTTATGCTCGGCAAGCGTTTTGCAGCCAATACAGGTGCCAAGATGCTCGGCGATGAGGCGATCATCCAGCACCATGGTCACAGAGCGCTGGTTATGCATGGGGATTCACTGTGCACAGACGACGTCGACTATCAGCGTTTTCGCCGCAAGGCACGCAACCCAGTCTACCGCTGGATACTTGCTCACCTACCTATAAGGCGTAGACAGAACATGGCAGCCGACTGGCGCGCCAAGAGCATGGCTGCCAATAGTAATAAAGCCAGTGCGATAATGGACGTTAATAAAGAAGCTGTAGCCGCTGTGATGGCCAAACATGGGGTCGATATTCTGATCCATGGTCACACCCATCGACCCGACCGCCACAGAATTGATAACGTGCTAGGTAATCTCGACGGTCAGTCGGAACGTATAGTTTTAGGTGACTGGGAAGCCTTTGGCTGGACACTGAGTTTGGATAAAAACGGCTACAATTTGGAAAGTTTTGCAATTGATGGGGTCTATAAGTAAACACTGACAATATCGAATTTAATCGGTATTATTAAGCGCATAAATACAACGATTTAGGATGTAAAAAATGGACAGTAAAGACTACGGCAGTAAAACAGCAACCCGCGGCATTGAAAGCACAGCCCTAAGCCCTGAAGTCAGCAAGGTTCTGCGCAGCACTTACCTGTTGCTTGGCGCCACTATAACGTTTAGCGCCATGATGGCAGGCCTATCAATGGCTATGAACGCGCCCTACTTTGGTCTCTGGACCTTATTGCCCTATGTTCTGTGTCTATGGATGACCGAAAAGAACAAAAATAACGCCAGCGGCCTGTTTTGGGTATTCGCACTAACTGGCTGGCTTGGTTTCACTCTCGGACCAATTCTTAATATGTTTCTTGCCACGCAGGGTTCAGAGCCAATTATGCTGGCACTGGGTTCAACGGCACTGATTTTTTTCGCCGCGTCAGCCTATGTATTGACCACCAGAAAGAACCTGAATTTTATGACCGGTTTCTTGATGACAGGCATGCTGGTGGCATTTATAGCCGCTATCGCCAATGTGTTCTTGCAGATCCCTGCTCTGTCACTGACTATCAGTGCAGTGTTTGCCTTGCTGTCATCGGCTATGATCATGTGGCAGACCAGCGCAATTATTCACGGCGGCGAGCGCAACTACATCTCAGCAACCGTTACCCTGTTCGTGATGATCTACAACCTGTTCCTGAGCCTGTTACATATATTTGGCATCATGAACGACGACTAAGCATCGACTTATGTTTCAATAAAAGCCCTGTTTAATCCCAGGGCTTTTTTAATGGCCTAAAAAACACTATGACTACAGAGAGCAACTATCTTAATAACCTGCCTGACTGGAGTATTGAACATGCTCAGGTCTTTGCTATGGAAGATAATATTGTTCTCAGTCCAGCGCACATTGAGATACTGCAGGTCGCTCGCGAGTTTTATAATAGTTACGGATTCTCACCTTCGATGCGTCCGCTGTGCAAAAGTGTCAGTCATAGCCTTGGGGTCGAAATGGGTCGAAGCATTTATCTCAACCAGCAGTTCCCGGGTAGCCCTGCCAGATTGGTGGCCAAATTTGCTGGATTGCCGAAGCCGAAGAATTGCTTATGAAACCGACAACTAATCTTAAGGACTTCAGCTGTAAAGCTACGCCAGCCAATGTCGCTGCAGTTAGCGACGCTGACCTAAAAACCTTAGGTGCGCAGATCCCCGAATGGAGTCTCGAAAACCGTGACGGAATTTTACAACTTGAGCGTACCTTTAAATGCAGCAATTTTTTACAGGCCCTAAGCATCGCCAACCAGATTGGCGAAATTGCTGAGAGCAATGATCACCATCCTGCCCTTGTAGTGGAATGGGGAAAGATTAAAGTTACCTGGTGGTCCCATAGTATTAACGGGCTTCATCACAATGATTTTGTAATGGCCGCAAAAACCGACGAGATTTATAAAACCACATGACAGACCCCCAATATAGTCGCGAGAAATATCGCGACCAGCTCAATAATAAAATCGCAGCCTATACAGAAACCGTTTCGAATTTAGACTTTTCTGAAATTGATGTTTTCCCATCCCAGCCTCTTGGCTTTCGTATGCGTGCTGAATTTCGTATCTGGCACGAAGATGGCAAGGCTCATTACGCGATGAATCGCCCCGGGGAAAAGCGCCCCTATATCATCACCCAGTTTCCTATTGGCGGCCCGCTGATCACAACGCTGATGACGCCTCTTTTGGTCGCTATTAATAACAGCCCTTTGCTAAGTATAAAGCTGTTTAGTCTCGAATTTTTAACCACCCGCAGCGGTGAGGTGCTGGTGACATTAATTTATCATCGGCCACTGGATGCAGACTGGGAAGTAGAAGCCAAAGCACTTCAAGAAGAGTTTTCGATTGGCGTGATTGGCCGCAGCAAAAAACAAAAAGTAGTGTTGAAGTCTGACTTTGTCACCGAGACCTTAGAGGTTGATGGCCGCGAATACAGCTACCAGCAAGTCGAGTCGGGCTTTACCCAGCCAAACGCAGGGATTAACCAGCAGATGCTAACCTGGGCCAGTCAGAGCCTTCAGGGCAGTACCGGCGATCTGGTTGAACTCTACTGTGGTAACGGCAATTTTACCGCAGTACTGGCGCAGCATTTTGATCAGGTACTGGCCACGGAAATATCAAAGGTGTCTGTCGCTTCTGCGCGTACCAATTTTACGGCCAACGGGATTGAAAATGTGACCGTGGTAAGAATGTCGAGTGAGGAATTTACGCAGGCACTCAACAAAGAGCGGCCTTTTAGACGGTTGGCAGAGATTGATTTAGACAGCTATAAGTTTTCAACTATCTTTGTTGACCCGCCCCGGGCTGGGCTTGACGAGGATACGGTAAAGCTCATTAGCCGATTTGACAATATTCTGTATATTTCCTGTAATCCGCAAACCTTAGCCGATAACTTGGAACAGATTTGCGTCACCCATAAGATTGAGTCTGCAGCGGTTTTTGATCAGTTTCCATGGACAGCACATTTGGAATCTGGCGTGCTATTGAAACGCAAGAGCTGAGACGTAAGAGCTGAAACTTAGGATATAAACAATAGCGGGCCTAGCGAGTTAGGCTGAGGCTCATCAGCGCCTTGGCACTGGCTTGCATAAATTCACTGTAGTTCTTTTCAATGCTTTCCCGTTCGGCGGTGAGCCGTCGCTTTTCAGAGCGTTCTAACATAACCCAGTCATCAAGAATCGGAATATGAGACGTTGCTTCTGCCAGCTGTTGGAACACAGAAAATAACTTCGCCTCTTCCTCACTGGCAATTACCTTTTGCGACAAAAACCCAATGCGCATGGCCGCTTCTGTTTCAGTTAAATCTTTTTGCACCAGAGCGCGAGCAATAATTTGAATCGATTGTCGGGCATCCTCATCACGGGTAGCACGGCCTTCGTTAAGGCTATCGGCAATGGCTTTTTGCTGCTGTTTCTGACGGCGTAACTGCATCGCTAGATAAATTGAATAGGCCGCCAGAGCCAATAGAATGACTGTTGCGGCACTCAAAGTGATGGTATTAGTCATTGTTATCTTTGTCCTCGTTGAGCATGGCTACGGAATCATCCATTAGCTGTAAATCATCAGGTAGACTTTTCTTGGTTTTAGCGCCGAGTTTTTTAAGTTCTTCAGTACGTTTAACTAGGTTACCACGGCCGCTGGTTAAACGCTTACGCGCTGTGTCCCAAGCGTCTTTGCTCTTGTCTAGGTGCTTACCCACATCGTCCAGTGCCTCAACATACCCAACAAACTGGTCATAGAGCGCGCCCGCTTTGTCGGCAATAAGCTGAGCGTTGCGATTTTGGTCGGCATAGCGCCACAGATTTTTAATGGTTCGTAATGTCACCATCAAGGTAGTGGGACTCACCAGAATAATACCGCGGTCATAGGCATCGCGCATCATCTCTGGATCGTGGTCCAGCGCCAATACAAAGGCGGCTTCGACAGGCACAAAAATCAGTACAAAGTCGAGACTGTTAACCCCCTCGAGACTTTCATAATCTTTACCGCTAAGACCTTTAATATGCGCACGCAGTGATGCGAGATGCTGACGCAGGCACTGAGCTTTGGTCTCTTCGTCTTCTGCATGGAAGTAACGCTCGTAATCCACCAGACTGACTTTGGCGTCGATAACAATATCTCGCCCCTCTGGCAGATGCACAACCACGTCAGGGTTACGTCGTTTACCCGTATCATCTTTAAGGGCTACCTGAGTATCGTATTCGCGACCATTGGTCAGACCAGAATCTTCGAGCAGCTTCTCTAAAACAAATTCGCCCCAGTTACCCTGGGCCTTGTTGTCGCCCCGCAGAGCATTGGCCAGACTGACGGCGTCCGCAGAAATCTGCAAGGTCTGCTTCTGAAGCTCGCTAATCTGCCCCGCCAACTTATTGCGGTCGGCATTCTCTTTGTCGTAGGCACTTTCTACCTGCTTACGAAAATCACCAATATCACGGCGCAATGGACTTAGAGTAACTTCCAGGGCCTCTTTATTTTGTAATGAAAACTTAGCCTGTTTGTCGTCAAAGATGCGGTTAGCAAGATTCTCGAACTCCTGCCCCAGGGTCTGTTTAGCATCCTGCAATAGCTTTAGCTGGGCTTCATATTGATTCTGCTGGCCAATCAGGCGCTGTTCGAGCACACCGTTGGTGGTGGTGAGTTCAAGGCGAATGGCGCTTAGTTCATCAAGCTCGGCATCAGCTTTAAAGCGACTTGCGCGACCCAACCACTGGCTAATAAACACACCCAGCGCTAGGCCGACGAGCAGACCGCCAAGGGCCCAGAAAACTAAATTGATATCATTGGATAATTGCATGGCTTTATTGTATCAGCCTACTGTCAATTGCACCGCTGTTTTGCGATTATACTGCCCTCCTTAATCGATAATAAAAGTTGCCTATCCAGGGATGTTGCCACCACTTATAGATATAGCCCCCTTTCGCGAAGCGATTCAAAGGGACCATCTGATTTTGACGCCAAACCATCGTCTGGCGGCCAAAATCACTGATGCCTGGGCAATGGATACTCAACACTCAGTGTGGTTAGCCCCTAGGGTCTACTCTATCGATCATTGGCTGAAACACTGCTGGGATGAACTGCAGGACCAAAACCATGAGCTAGTTCGAGGTCTGTCGGTCGTCGGCAGTCAGCAAAGCCGCTACTACTGGGAAAAAGCCATCGCCAAAGAGGATGCCGAGCACAGTACCAGCTATGCAAAAATTGCCGGAGACACCTTAAAAACCCTACAAAATTGTAATCTTTCCATCGATCAGGTTCCAGACGAGACCCCTGCCGTTGAGTTTTTTAAACGTTGGCTCCACAATTTTAATGAACTGCTTGAACGCAACCATTTAATTACCCAGCAGCAGAGCTGGCAGCTTATTGAGCAGGGCTTTAAATGCGGCGCACTGCCTCAAGACAGCGCAATATTACTCTACGGCTTTCAGTCCACGCCGCCTCTGCCCGCCACTATTATTAATAGCGCCAGTAGTTCGGTCAATACATTGCAAACAGTCACTAAAAGCAACGACAATACCTTTCGCCTCGAAACTCAGGATCGACATCAAGAGCTGCGCCTAGCGTCCAGCTGGGCCGCCCAACAGTTAGCCATCAAGCCAGACCAGCGTATTGGCATAGTGGTGCCAGACCTCAATAATTGTCTCCATCAGGTTTCGCGATTAGTAGGAGAAGCTCTTAAAACCCAGGGCACTGAAACTGTGGTCAATATCAGTG
>Ga0307997_10000041_pt1 | contig 50091 bp, 38 predicted proteins | sample Davwhametageno36_FD_203165 | JGI IMG/M metagenome (GOLD analysis project Ga0307997, IMG submission 203165) | Marine microbial communities from Davis Island wharf, Antarctic Ocean - #36 | ecosystem: Environmental > Aquatic > Marine > Unclassified | place: Antarctic Ocean: Davis Island wharf... | reverse complement strand
GCATCCACCAAACTGGCATAGCCTTCTACATTTAGCTCAATGAGTTTTTGTTGTGCGAAAGAAAGCTTTGTAGAAGAAAGTGTTGTAGACATATCGAGCCTATCCCTATTTTTATTATTATTTTTTATTATTCGTTAACCTAACAGCTTGAACTAAATCAGACTGCTATCTTATTACCCTAGAAATACCTTTGGAGATTTTTATTAGAGCTTTTCATTCGCGCTTTTCATTCGCGCTTCAATAACATTCATACTGTGCCCAATGTTTACGGAAGAACAATATTAAAGTTATCGTTAGACTCGCCCAGCAGCGAGAAAAACTTAATAAGCTTTAAGGCACTGCCCTCAACTTCTAAGTCATCAGAGGTCAACAAGCTCGCAATGCCTACTTGCTTCATCAGCACCTGAAAAAATAATTCTCGAGTAAGAATGACACTAGCATCTGCACTTTCATCATAGGGTAATTCAGAATAGTGCATTACGGAATTCCTAATGGTCAGAACAAAATTCTGATCAAGATCCCTGAATAACACATTAATTTTCAACCGCTCACCTGCAGCTTTTTCAGCGTCCAAACTTACAGATAACAGTTTCATGAACTCAATCAATGGAACCTGTAAAATAAACTCTCGAGAGGCCAGCTTAGTAAACCCTTCAACGGCCTTTCCCTTAGCAAGCTCTTGAGCACCGGATAAGTAAATATCTCTCCAGGGACCAGATTCAGCCTGGTAACCCATCTGACGATAGGCCTCGGCCAACATATTTCGCGCTTGCATATTATCTGGCTCAGCAAAAACAACATGGTTTAGAACTTCACCCACCCAGCGATATTCGCCTTTTTCCAGATAGAGTGCCGCCTTCTCAAGAACCGCATCCGATCCGCCCATAAACTCAACATAGCGCAGCGACGATTCAACTGGCGGCAGCGGATTAAGCTGTGCCGGGTTACCCTCATACCAACCAAAATAATGCTGATACACCGCCTTACTGTTATGACTCAAAGTGCCGTAATAGCCCCGAAGATGGAAATTTCCCGCCAGGGTTTCAGGCAGCTTTAACCGCTCGGCAATTTCTCTTGGCGTGTAACCAATATTGGCCAGACGCAATGTCTGGTCATGGGTAAACTTGTACATATCTTGTTGTTGCTGCATCTGGGTGATAATGCGATCGTGACCCCAGGTCGGCCAGTGATGACTGTTAAAGAACACCTCAACCTCATCAAGGCGATCTATGGACTGGCCAATATAATCACTCCACAACAGCGCATCGCGAACCTTGGCACCACGCAAGGTCAGCACGTTATGCATCACATGACTAAGAATTTCGGCACCACAAAAAGCCTTCCATTTGGGAAGATAAAAAGTCAGTTCCGCAGGAGCTTCAGTACCCGGCATATTATAAAAATCGAATTCAACACCATCGACAATCATTTTACTTTCAGGCTGATCGATTACTACGGTGGGTGGAAGAATTGAAATGCTGCCAAAGATAACCTGCTTACCAAGACCCGCGTCCACATGGCCAGTGGCCGAACGTTCAAGCAGATCGCCAAACATATAACTGCCACGACGAGTCATGGTGGGGCCGGCAATAATATTCTCACTGGTGGCCTCTGCCATAAATCCAACAGGTGCAATAATCGGCACATTCTTGGCCACTGCTTCCTGTGAATTAATTAACGACAAGACGCCACCAAAATGGTCAATATGGCTATGAGTAAAAATGACACCGGTTAAATTGATTTTACCGAGGTGCAGCTCTGCAAAGTCCATGGCAGACTTTGTGGTTTCCAAGGTAGTCAGTGGGTCGACTAGAATCCAACCATTGTCACTTTTAATTAATGTACTGTTAGCAAGATCAAAACCGCGCAATTGGTAAATACCTTCATCGACTTTAAACAGTCCACGAATGTTATTTAATTTGGCCTGACGCCAAAGACTTGGGTTAACAGTGTCTGGCGCTTCACCCTGAATAAAATCATAGGCAGCCCCATCCCAGATCTGTATGCCACTAGCTGCAATAACAGAATCATTAGGTGCTTCGGCTACCATGCCGCGTCTTGCATCTTCAAAGTCTTGCTGATGATCAAGATCTAGGTTGTCGGCAAATTTCTGATTGGCGGCTATAGTGAATTTGCTTGCTTCCGATTTGGCGGTTTGTGACGCCTGCTGTGATTGTTCACAACCGGTAAATATTAGAAGGATAAAAAAGGAAAGTGCTAATTTACAGCTGAAATGTTTGTTCATATTGTGCTGCCCTTATTGTTATTTTTATCCCATCGAATAGGTTTGTAGCGTTGGCTGTAAAATCTGCTGATGAGGACACGCTGTAAATACATCCTTGTAAGCTCGGGTGCAGCATCCCTGCTGCACACGGTCCTCCTCAGCAGATTTCACACCCACCTTAGCATCACTATTTGTGCACTATTTTCAACAAAAAAACTTATTAAGTATCGCAATGGTGCGCATAAAGTTTAGACACAGGGATTCCCTTATAAAACCATATGCCGCATGGACGCGGCATCTGAGCTTACAGGGATGTATTCACAGCGTGTTTTATAAGGGAATCCCTGTGTTTAAACGCCACCGACTCTAAAAAGAACCCGGTGGCGCATTTAACATTTACTACATTACTTCTAATTCAAAAACGTCTTAAATTACAGTACTTCAAACAGACCAGCAGCACCCATACCACCACCAACACACATAGTGATAACAACGTACTTCTCGCCGCGACGCTTGCCTTCCATCAACGCATGCATAACCATACGAGCGCCACTCATACCAAATGGGTGACCGATAGAGATAGAACCGCCGTTAACATTCAAACGATCCATAGGAATGCCCAACTTATCGCGACAGTAAATAACCTGCACAGCGAAAGCTTCGTTCAACTCCCACAAACCAATATCTTCAATCTTTAGGCCATTGCGCTTAAGTAACTTAGGAATAGCGAAAACCGGACCAATACCCATCTCATCAGGTTCACAACCAGCAACAGCCATGCCGCGGTAAACACCAAGAGGCTCAAGGTTACGCTGAGAAGCCAAAGTGCCGTCCATCAAAACAACAGCAGCAGCGCCGTCAGATAGCTGAGAGGCATTACCACCAGTAATCGTGCCGCCATCGCGAACAGCCTTCAGACCAGAGAGACCTTCCAGGTTAGTACCAGGACGGTTGCCTTCATCTTTAGACAGAGTCACAACTTCTTCAGTCACTTCACCAGTTTCACGGTTAGTCACAAGCTTAGTAGCAGTAACAGGAACAATCTCATCTGCATACAGGCCAGCTTCTTGAGCCGCGGCAGTACGAGCCTGAGAAATCACTGAGTATTCGTCCTGGGCTTCACGAGAAATACCGTAACGCTTAGCAACAGTCTCAGCAGTGTCCAGCATAGGCATATGAATCAGAGGCGCATGCTTCATGGCCAACGGGTCCGCAACACGGTGAACATTGAATTTTTCATTTTGGATCAAGCTGATGCTCTCACAACCACCGGCAATAACCACTGAAGAACCGTCGTTAGTGATGTTGTTAGCACCGATTGAAATTGCCATCAGGCCAGAAGAACACTGACGATCAACTGTCATACCAGAAACAGAAACAGGCAGTCCAGAAGCCATAGCCGCTTGACGACCAAGGTTCATTGTCTGAGTACCCTGCTGCATAGCAGCACCCATGATGCAGTCATCAATCTCTGCGGGGTCAACACCAGAGCGTGTAACAGCAGCGGTGATTGCGTGGGAGCTCATAGACGGTGATTCAAGATTATTAAATGCACCACGAAAGGCTCTACCGATTGGGGTACGAGCGGCTGAAACTATTACTGCTTCTTTCATAAGGATTTCCTTTATTTATTTTTCTGTTATTTTTGATTTTTAATTTTAGGCTTTAAAACTAGGCACCTTTTAGAGCAGCCATCGCTTTGGTCAAAAACTTCTCGGTTTGTTTAGCACCAGACTCAAGAGCCTGATGATTTGCCGGGTCGCTGAGCTCATCCCACTTGGCCACGATGGCGTCGGGGCTCTGCTCGTCTACCGGCATAAAAATACCATCGGTCTCATACATGTTGGCCTTGGCATAACCGCCGGCTCCAGCACAAAGAATCGTTCTGGTTGGGGCTTTTTCGTCACAGAGAACTAGAGCTCCTGCGGTGACAGATTCTGCGGTCAGCAGTGCTAATATTTCTGGAGGCATAAGATCTTCGGTCATGCGTGTGCCAGCAGTAGGTGCCAGTGCATTAACATGGATATTGTTCTTGCCGCCCTCTAGGACCAATGTGTTCATAAGGCCCAGTGCAGCCATCTTGGCAGCACCATAGTTACTCTGGCCAAAGTTACCGTACATGCCACTTGAAGAAGTTGTCATCACAATACGGCCGTAGTTCTGCTCGCGCATAATGTCCCATACAGCTTTAGTACAGTTGACCGAGCCCATGAGATGAACATCCATTACTAATTTAAAGTCGGCCAGATCCATTTTGCTAAATGATTTGTCACGCAGGATACCGGCATTGTTAATTAGGATATCGACACGACCCCATTTCGCCATTGCCTGGGCAACCATATCTTGCACTTCGTCAAAGTTGGCCACGTTGGCACCATGGGCAAAGGCTTCACCCCCAGCTGCTTCTATGATTGCAACCACTTCCATAGCTGCATCTGAAGAGGCACCAGTGCCATCTCTTGCTCCGCCCAGATCGTTTACCACGACCTTGGCTCCGCGCTCGGCTAGGGCCAGCGCGTGAGAGCGACCCAATCCGTTACCTGCACCTGTGACAATGGCGACTTTTCCGTCAAAATTAATGCTCATACTAAACTTCCTTAAAATTTGATTTAGCTTGCCGTCTGAATTAGCTTGCCGTCTGAATTAGCTTGCCACCTGGATTACTTGGCCATCTGAACGCTTAACCACTCGGCAACCAGAGCTGGCTTATCACCACCTTCGATTTCAACGGAGACTTCGACTTTAAAGTCGAACTGGCCTGGGCGCTTTTCAACGATCTCAGCAACTGTGGCATGACAGCGTATCTTGCTACCAACGCGAACGGGAGCAACAAAACGCACCTTATCAAAACCCTTGTTAACACCCATATAGATGCCTTCAATCAGCAGGTTGTAGCTCTCTGAGAAGTACGACAGCATCGACAGAGTTAAAAACCCGTGGGCGATGGTGCCACCAAAGGGAGTTTTAGCCGCTGCTTCTGGGTCAATATGAATAAACTGCCGATCTAAGGTGCACTCGGCAAATTCATTAACCTGCTGTTGGGTTACTTCGAACCAATCAGTGGGTTCGCAGACGTGGCCAATATATTGTTCGATTTCAGATTTCTTAATAACTTGTGGCATAAATTTGATCCTAGGTTAGTCTTATTTCTTGTCGCCAGCTGTTGATTCAGCGCCAGGTTAAATTCTGCCGGAGGAACTTGCCTCTCCGAACTTTTTGCTTCGGTATCATAAATGCTGGAGTGCACATGCCCTATCACTGGAACTGATTCCAGTCATCAGGTTTGATGCCTATGCTCTTTCTCTTCTTCTAAATCTGCCTTTGCCTTTGGGTTAGCGGCGACAGCTTTTGGTGTTTGCTTATGGACCTTACTTTTGGTGCTTATTTTTTAGCACTTATATATTGGCATTTATAATGCCATAAATGACAAGATCGCCCAATAGAAAAAAGGCAGCCATAGGGCTGCCTTTTTTGTTTTTATGACCCTGGAGTCAATTACCAGCCACAAGAGCGATCTTTATTCTGCTCTTTTAGCCAGACATTTAGCGGTGCAAAATAATCTGTGATGGCTTTGCCGTCCATTGCGCGCTGGCCCGTAATGGCTTCCATCGCATCAGGCCAGGGCTTACTCTGACCCATGGCCAGCATATTACTCAGCTTCTCACCAGCCGCTTTATTGTTGTAGATTGAGCATTCATGCAATGGGCCTTCCTGTCCGGCCGCTTCACAGAGCGCCTTATGGAACTGGAACTGCATAATGAATGACAAAAAGTATCTCGTATAAGGCGTGTTGCCCGGAATATGGTACTTAGCGCCCGCATCAAAATCCTGCTCAGAACGCGCCACTGGGGCTTCTATGCCCTGGTACTCTTCCCGCAGCTTCCACCAGCCAGCGTTATAGTCTTCTGGGGCAATTTCCCCAGAGAAGACCTGCCAGCGCCACTCGTCAATCATTTTACCAAAGGGCAAAAAAGCAATTTTCTCCAAAGCCAGCTTCATCTGCTTGTTGATAGTCGCTTCGTGGCCTTCGGTGATTTCACCCATTAAGCCTTTTTCCTGCAAATAACTCGGTGTCATAGACAGCTGAATCGTGTCACCAATAGCCTCATGGAAGCCATCATGCGCACCCCCTTTAAAGATTGAGGGCTGGTCTTTGTACAGCAGGTAGTAGTAGATATGACCCAGCTCGTGATGCAAGGTACCGAACTGCTCACCATTGACCTCGACACACTGCTTTACTCTCGGGTCATTGCCATTGTCGATATCCCAAGCACTGGCATGACAGACAACATTGCGATCCCGAGGCTTTTTGAGCATGGAGTTCTTGTAAAAGCTATCTGGTAGTGCCGGCATACCCAGAGAAGTAAAGAACCCCTCTGCGGTTTTAGTCATCTTAATCTCATCCCAACCCTGCGACTGCATGGCTGCGGTGACGTCCACAGGAGCTACGCCCGGAAAAGGCTCCATAATGTCGTAGATATTGTCCCAGGTTTGCGACCACATATTACCCAGCAAATGTGCGGGAATAGGCTTGTCTAGGGCCACCTTATCGGCGCCATAGGTCTCGCTGAGCTTTGCGCGCACATGACAGTGAAGCTCGTCATAAAGTGGCTTTACCTCATCCCACAGGCGACGCGACTCGATAGTGAAGGTTTTGCTGTCCATATCGTAGCCACCCTGCCATAGCTCCGCTAAATTGTCATAGCCGAACTCCTGTGCACCTAGGTTACCAATCTCAACAAAACGCTGATATTCCTTGCGATAAGGCGGCGATACCTCACGCCAGCCTTTCCAGACTTCTAGCAGCTCATCATAGTCCCGGGATTCTGCGAGTACTGCCTCTAGCTCCTGTAATTCTTTACAGACACCCTCGGCATTACAGTACTTACCTGCGCCATACTGGCCTTCCATGTCTGTAAGAATGGCTGACAGCTCCGCCCGCAGTGCAGCATCATCTGGCGCTGGGGCCGAAGAGCCACGCAACATCAGTTCGATAGCTCTTGTGGTATCTGGGTCCATGTCTGTACCCAGATACTGCTTTGCTTGTTTGACCATGGCGCTTTCAAATGCCAGGCCTCGCTCACCAGCTTTGGCAGCCAAAATGGCGGTATCAGAGGTGATATAGGTGCTGCGTACCCAATAGGCGGCACTCGCCTCTTTGGATAATTCATTACCCTCCACTTCCATACGGGCAACAAAGTCCGCAGCCGACTCGGTTCTAGTCGCGTCACCACAGCCAACCATAAATAGGCTGGCGGCAATCAGTAATAATTTAATGTTCATAAATCCCCTCCCTCGAGGTGTATCTTAGTCAGCGCCGCGCATCATCTTGGTGATAGTCGGCGAAATGAGTAGCATCAGTACTGAAATGCCCAGGGCGATATAGCCCACCTGCGAATAGACCTCGACATAGCCAGCCTTAGCTTCGGCAACATTGATCATCTGTCCGCCAATGGTCTCGGCACCCGTAGTGCGCGCAATAATACCGGCCAGATAGTTGGATAGACCTGAATAGAGGAACCAGGCTCCCATAGTCATGCCAACTATACGTACCGGCGCCAACTTAGTTACCGCTGACAGGCCTACAGGAGAGACCATTAATTCACCCATGGTGTGTATCCAGTAGATCAAGAAGATAAAGAAGACTGGCGTATAACCCATAGCACCCGACCCTTTCATACCAGCAACCAACGCTAAAAAGCCAAGGCCAGCCATTGCAACACCCAGAGCAAACTTAACCGGTGTCGATGGGTTGAGCTTACGTCTGGCGAGATAAATCCACAGCCAAGCCATGATCGGTGCAAACATAAAGATAAAGCCGGCATTCAATGATTGGAACACTGGCCCGGGAACGGACCAACCAAACATCTCTCTATCCACTAGTCTGGCTGTAAACAGGTTCAGTGAAGAACCCGCCTGCTCAAACAGCGCCCAGAAAGGTATCTGCGCCAATACAAAATAGATGGCGGCGAGCATTCGTGAACGCTCATCACCCTTTAGCTGAGTGAATGCATGGCTCACTAACCACACAAACATCAGAATACCAACGGGCCCTAATATGCCGCCCACCAGATCAGCGTTCATCACCAGCAACATAGACACAGCAATAATCACTAGGCCTACCGAGTAGCACATCCATTCAACATTTAAGCCAAAGAAAACCTTCTCTTTTAGCTTCTCTGGATTCGGCGGCTCAGCCTTGCCGTCAAGCCAGCTCTGGCAGGAAAGGAAGATAACCAGACCCAGCAGCATACCTATGCCCGCCAGACCAAAGCCATATTTCCAGCCATGGACAATACCTAGGTAGCCACAGGACAGTGACGCCAAAAATGCGCCCATGTTGATGCCCATATAGAAGATGGTAAAACCAGAGTCTCTGCGGGTATCACCAAAGCCATACAGCGAACCAACAATGGTTGAAATATTGGCCTTTAAAAATCCCACCCCAGCAATAATAAGTGCCAGAGACAAATAGAGAATATTGAGGTACTTTTCTTCAGTCTGCACGCTCATGGTAAATTCAGAGCGATCAATACTGGCCGGAAGACCCACTAGGGCCGGCTCGGCAATATCCATAGTGGTCTCTGTAAAGTTGACATAGGAAGCACCCAGGTCAGTGACGATCTGCTGGCGTGCATCACCGCCACGGCCATCCAGTACGATTTCATACTGATTTTCGCCATGGGTGAGCAGCTGTTTAGCACCATCGCCCTCAAAGGTCATGCCAAAATGGCCAAAGGTCAGCAGTATGGCGCCAAAGGTCACCGCCTTACGGGCTCCCAAATAGCGGTCTGCCAGAGACCCACCAATAATAGTCATCACATACACCAGCGCACCATAGGCGCCGTAGAGCACACTAGAGCTCTCGTCTGACATTAAAAAGTGCTGGGTCAAATAGATAATCAGTAACCCGCGCATCCCGTAATAAGAGAAGCGTTCCCACATTTCGGTTAAAAACAAAATAACCAGACCGCGGGGGTGACCCAAGATAGTTTTTTCGGCCGACTCAGCCATAGTGAGTTTCCTTAAATTAATTATTATTAACTGCGCAATCTGCTCGGCTGCGCTTAGGTGGGCAACATTATCACAGAGCAAAGCCTCAGGTAAGGCGAAGATCATATTCTATAGCTTGTTAGTTGACCCCACCTCGGGTTAACCATTGCGGCTATCCAAATTTAATACATCTGAGAATACTAAAGACCCTGTAAATCAGTATCATCCGCAGCATAATTTTGTGTAGACTAGCATGGCGACTAGACACAAGATTAGCCGTAAAGTCAGAGTGCATACCCATACATAAAACAACAAAAATATAATTAATGTTTATTATATTTATCAGTAATTTATACAGCTATTGTAATAAATAGGATTAACTAATAAAAAGCCTGACAGAACAGGTAATCGAACGATGTTATCTAGCCCCATTGGCGCATACTTTTAAGAAGACGCCAGCATTAGCTTTATTGGCGCCAAATCTCTATCAAATGGCACCAATTCAAGAGACCCATACAAGAGTCCTAGCTAAGGTTAAGAGAAGTGACATCCTACCGAGGGGAATACCAAGTATGAGCAATGAGCTACAGGAATTACGCGCTGAAGTCGTCGACTGGATAAAACACAATAAACCAGCTGATCCCGGCTTTTTACTACCGCAAACTTTTATGGAAGTTGGCTCAGAAAGAGTCTTGGACTTTCTTCGTGAATGGCAGCACAAAGTCTGGTCTTCCGGCTATTTAGGTATGGCTTGGCCCGAGCAGTATGGCGGCCGAGGCCTCTCCCCCGATCACCAGAACATTGTCGATGCCGAAATGAAACTGGCTCGTGTTCCCATCTGTTTTAACGTGATTGGTTTGGGCTGGGCTGGCCCACTGATACTCGACAAAGGCACAGACTACGAAAGAGAGAAATACCTCAAAGGCATTCTTAATGCTGAAGATATCTGGTGCCAGGGCTTTTCCGAGCCCAACCATGGCTCAGACCTAGGTAGCATTCAAACAAAAGCAGAGCGAGACGGCTCTGACTATGTGGTCAACGGCAGTAAAATCTGGACCACCATGGGTAACTACGCCAAATATATGATCTTACTGGCTCGCACCGCTAGCCAGACAGAACGCAAATACAACGGCCTGTCATTTTTTCTTGCCCCAATGGACGCTGAAGGCATTAGCACCCAGCCAATCAAGAAACTGACCGGTGAATACGGCTTTACCGAAACCTTCTTTACTGATGCGCGCATCCCCGCAGACTGCCTTATGGGTGAAGAGGGTCAGGGTTGGCGTATCGCCATGCAGACGCTGCAATATGAGCGTGGTGCAGAAGCAGGCGCAGCCGGCGGTATCTCTATTTTATCGATTGTGATGAACGACCTGCTCAACATGGCAAAGGATCTTGAGCGTGAGGGCCAACCTCTACTTAAAGACCCGGTGACACGAGAAAATCTAGTCAAGTTTCTGATTGAAGAAAAAGCCCTCACTCTGGCCAACAAGCGCATTGCCATTCCGGCCCTGTGCGCGGACTACCCCAACTCCCTATCACTGTCAGGCAAACTGCGTAGTACCGAGTTTTACCGACGTATGCGCCAGTATGCACTTACCCTGCAGGGCACTCAGGGGTCATTCTATGTGGGTGATGATGACGCCATCGATGGTGGTTTTTGGCAGCGCGCTTATATGAACAACTTCTCCACCACTATTGGTGGGGGTACCAGCCAGGTACAGGCAAATATTGTTGGCGAGCACGTGCTCGGCCTTCCAAAAGATTAGGGCGAGGACTCAAACTATGACTAACAATAGAACACAGAATACGGCTATCGCCTTTAGCGACGAGCAGGCAATGATTCTCGAGAGCGCCAAAGGTTTTTGTCGCGACCGCTCAGATATCACCGCTGTGCGCAGCCTACTCAATTCAGACAATGGCTACAGTGGCGACATCTGGGCTGAAATGGTCGCACTAGGCTGGACGGGTATCGCTATCCCCGAACAATACGGTGGCTCAGAACTGGGCATTGGCTCTACTGTTCCCTTAGTTGAAAGCATGGGCCGCCATTTATTAAGCACGCCCTATATCTCGACTACCCTTGCGTCCCAAGCATTGCTGCGCGGTGGCTCAGAGCAACACAAAGCACATTGGTTACCGCTGGTCGCCGAAGGCAGTATTGGCACCATGGCCCTGCTAGACAGCGAAGACTGGGGCGCCACCTCTACAAGCTGTAACCTATCTGCAGATCTTGAACTACAGGGCACCAAGTTATTAGTCAACGATGCCGCTGTGGCCGACTTCTTTATTGTCTCGGCCAACCATCAGGGCGCACAGGTACTGGTATTAGTGACCGCAGATCAGCTGTCTAGCGAAGCTCTTAGCAAGAAGGTACTCATCGACGAAACCAAACGCGCCTGCAGTGTGAACTTTAGCGGTGTAAAGCTAAGAGCCGATGCCATTTTACCCAATAGTGAAGCTGCCCTGCGGGACAGTAAGCTAATTGGCGCGCTACTTACTGCGGCAGAGGCTACAGGCAGCACTGCTGCCGCTTTAGATGTGGTGGTTGCCTATCTCACTAGCAGAATACAGTTTGGCCGTCTTATCGGCTCCTATCAGTCCCTAAAGCACCCCACGGTCGAGATGTTGATCGGTATGGACTCTGCACGCTCATTTATCTATCACGCAGCCACAGTGGTTGGTGACGAGCATTTGGACCAGGATGCTGAGATTGCCTGCCGCATGGCCAAGGCACAGGCTACAGACGCATTGCTGTTTGCTGGCGATCGAGGGATTCAGTTTCATGGTGGCATGGGCTTTACCTATGAATGCGATGCGCAGCTTTATTTGCGTCGCGCCCTATGGGTTCAGCACCAGTATGGCGATGCCCAACATCACCGTTTACACCTGGCGAACCTGCTACTCGATTAAGCTTTTTTATATTGCTTGATACAGACCCGGGCATGCATTTGCATGCCCGAATAATAAATACCTATAAAACTAAAAAAACAGCAGGTTAATAATGTCGATCAAAACAGTACTCAGTATTTTAGCGGTAGTAGGCCTTTCAGTGGCTCTAGTGGCCGGCCTCTATACTGTGCTCCGTGACGACACGGTTGATCTTGATAACATGGCAGTCTCAGCGCCAATCCCCCATGACCCTGACCCCGCTACTATTCGGAACACAGCAAATGGCCCCGTGATTGGCTTCTCTGACAGCAACAATACCTACGCTTGGCTTGGCATACCCTATGCCGCCCCACCAGTAGATGACCTGCGCTGGCGTGCTCCGCAGCCAGCACAGGACTGGGAGCAACAACTGCCCGCTTTAACAACCACCACTGCATGCTCTCAGCCTTGGACATTTCTCGCCGCAGAACCTGGCGAGAAAGGCGACGTTGTCGGCGCTGAAGATTGTTTGTACCTTAATATCTGGGCGCCCCGCCAGTTGTCAGCCAACACTAGTATCAGTACTGATACTAGTGGTACCAATGGCGATACCATTGCTATTGATAGCGATGCCAGTGCTATTAATAGCGATGCTGGTAATGATAGTAATGCTAATAATGATAGTGCAGCCCGCAAACTCCCAGTGATGCTATGGATTCATGGCGGCGGCAATGTCGTCGGCTCCTCGCGTTTTTATACCGGGCAAAATATCACCAACGACGAGCAAGTTATCTTTGTCTCAATTAATTATCGTCTCGGTCTATTTGGTTGGCTGAGCAACAGTGCTCTGCGCAACTCCGCCGTCAACTTAGAAGACGCCTCTGGAAACTATGGCCTCTTAGACATTATTGCCTCTCTACAATGGATACAGACCAATATCCACGCCTTTGGCGGTGACCCCTCTAATGTCACCGTATTTGGTGAATCAGCCGGCGGGCGCAATGTCTTTGGGTTGCTCGCCTCGCCCCTAGCCAAGGGTCTATTTCACAAGGCCATTAGCCAGAGCGGGTCGTCTAGAACCGAAACCCCTGCCAGCGCCGAAAACTTTACCGACGCGGAACAGCCAGGCTGGCCGAATAGCTCCAATGAATTATTGGCCCAGGTTTTAATCAATCAAAATGCTGCCAGTGATCGCGGTGAAGCCAAGGCTGATCTCAGCATAATGGCCGACGAAGCCATTGCTGCCCTGCTGTACCAGCAGAGCTCCGAAGCATTGATCAATGCCAGTGTGCAGTTGACCAACCACCCAGAAATGCCTCAGATACCCCAATTGTTGCGCGACGGCCATGTGTTGCCCACTGAAACCATGGCAGAGTTATTTAGCCAGCCCAATGGCTATAACGCAGTGCCAATGATCATGGGTGCTAATCGCGATGAAGATAAGTCCTTTATGGCCAGCGACCCTGCCTTTGTTGACCTCAAGTTTGGCCTGATTCCTAGCATCAAAGACCCAGAGCGTTACGAGCGCTACGCCAGCTACTATGCCGAGCGCTGGCACATATTGGGCGTTGGCCAAATGGCTCGGTCGATGCAAGCCGCCAACCCAGAGATAGGCATTTATGGCTATCGATTTGACTGGGACGAGTCCCCAAGTAGCTGGATTGTTGACCTGCCTACCCTAGTGGGCGCTGGCCATGGCAGTGAAATTAGCTTTGTGTTCAATGACTTTAAAGGCGGCCTGAGACTGCCATTTTTGTACGGTGAAGACAGCCAGCCCGGCCGCCAAGCGCTTTCCAAAGCAATGATGAATTACTGGGGCCGATTTGCCCACAGCGGCGCTCCAGGCAAAGGATTATTTGACCAGCAACCCGAATGGGTAGCATGGCAAGAAACTGGCGCCAACATTATGCTTTTAGACAGCCCCGAGGGCGGTGGCTGGCGAATGGAGCACTATAGTCCGACGCCAGAGGGTCTGATGGAGCGCATTGCCGCAGACACAAAAATACCTAAGCAAAAAGATCGCTGTAAGCTATTTGTTAAAAGCTTTTTGATCTCCTATCACAGCAGTGATTACTGGGATCCCGAGCGCTATGCCAATCTCACCGGGGGTGGCTGTGCGGAGCATGATCCCTTGCAGTTTGTCGATGCCTTGTAGAAATCTCTAGCGAGCACTCTAAGTCAAGTTCTAACCCAAGCTCTAAGTTAAGCTCTAACCCAAGCTCTAACCCAAGCTCTAAGTTAAGTTCTAGCCCAAGCTCTAGCAGTTTCTAGAGTTTTGGGGAGCAGGATTACAACCCAGCAATCTGGTATTCTCCCATTTGCCGTATAAACTCTAGTTAAAACTGAGTTAACCAATAGCTGAGAATAATAAAAATGAAAAAAGCTAACAGCATCATCGGGATTACCGTATCCATCATCATTGGCGCCCTAATCTTACTCGCCGGGAGTCAAGGCAGTATCACGGTATTTGGGTTGCCATTATTTTTTGTCTGTGGCGCCATTGGCTTCGCTTTGCACTGGACGATATTTTTACCCTCCTACGCATTCCAAACTGAACATTACTTTGACCTGACCGGTTCGCTATCTTATATAGCCACGGTAATAGCCGCGATCTACCTTAACCCTAACCTAGATGTCCGCGATCTTATTATCTGCGCGATGATATTAATTTGGGCGCTACGGCTTGGGTCATTCTTGTTCTGGCGCATCAAAAAAGACGGCCAAGACAAACGCTTTATTGTCATGAAAACTCAGTTTCTATGGTTTCTACTAACCTGGACTCTCGGTGGGCTCTGGGTGCTTGTCACCACGGCCGCTGGTTTAGCCGCAATGACATCGGACACCACAATCGCCCTTGGGCCCCTTGCCTATGTGGGTATTACTTTGTGGGTAGCAGGCATGGCAATCGAAGTGGTCGCCGACAGTCAGAAAACCCAGTTTAGGAAAAACCCAGAAAATCGCGATCGGTTTATCACCACCGGGCTCTGGGCTTGGTCTCGACACCCCAATTACTTTGGTGAAATTACACTTTGGTTAGGTCTAGGACTGCTGGCCCTTCCTGTGTTATCTGGCTGGCAACTGGCCACCATGATCTCACCAATTTTCGTGTATTTATTGTTGACTAAGGTGAGCGGCATTCCTCTTCTAGAGAGATTAGCGCAAAAGAAATGGGGAGAAGATCCGGAGTTTATTGCCTATACAAAATCAACGCCTGCATTGATATTAAGAAAGCCCCGCACTTAGTCTAGCGGGGCTGTCTACTGACTCAAGAATGGGTTTTAACAAACCCTTCGATTTGCTCAAAGGCCTGATGGGCCTCAGGTAAATCGGGGTAAAAAATAGGCCACACATGGGGCATATTTTTCCAGTACAGAAAGGTAGCATCGGTGCCCGCTGCCTTGGCTTTATTAACGTAGCGACGGCCATCGTCCCGGAGAATTTCGTGGTCGCTAGCTAACACCAATATTGGTGGTAAGCCAGAAAGGTCGCCCAGCAACGGCGAAACAACAGGGTCTGTAGTGCTGTGCTTTGACATTAGACGGGCTGCCACAGAAATCATAAACCTCGGTATCTTCGCCATGCGACTGGCAAGCGGTTTAAGCATCACATCCGTATCAAGGTTGTCTTTAATGCTGGGGCTCACGAAGCGTGCATCAGTCACCGGCGATAGCGCCACAGCCGCATCTGCAGATCTGCGCCCTGTGTCTCGCGCCCAGGCCAACAGAGACAGCGTGAGATTACCACCGGCAGAGTCACCCGCCACAAACAGACTAGAAACATCCTTCTCGCCTTTAGGCCCATGACTTAACAGCCAGTCGTAGCCCAATCGGCAATCATCAACACCAGCCATTCGCGAATGCTCTGGCATTAATCGATAATCAATTGAGAGTACGGTGCAGTCGGTAATTTCTGATAATTTGCTGGTGATAACCCGATGACTTTTAGGGCTACCTGCCATAAAGGCACCACCATGGATATACAGCAGGCGGCGACTATTATTGGCATCGACACCAGGCGCTGTAACCCATTCTGCGGGCACACCGCCAGCGTCGACAGCGATAAAATCACTGACACAGTCAACCTCACCGGAGGCAAAGAATGTGTCCATGGACTCACGCATAATCGGTAGACGCTCACGCATCGACATCTTGGTAGAATTTGCTGCATTGCCCCTGAGTCGTTGGTTAATCGCCTTAAGCGCCTTAACCGACTCGGCCTGTGCTGCTTTGGTATTCAGTTTAAAGAGCTGACCTGCAGGCTGATCAAACTGCGCAAGGCTGTCCTTGCGCAAGATCAAATAGGCGACCCAAGCGGTGGTTGCAATGCTTGATAGTAACCACAGCTGCGTCGTCATACTCACGCTGAGTAGCTGAGTTGATTAAACTTCTTCTGGTGAAAATCTCCGTCGCCAAAGGTCACATTAATCATCATCAGGCGCTTAACAAAATGACCGACATTAAGCTCATCAGTCATACCAATACCGCCGTGAATTTGAATCGCTTCTTCACCAATCAATCGGCCATAGCGTGCGACTGTTGCCTTCAATGCATGAACAGTCTTCGACAATTCATGAGCATCATCCTCACCCGCCTGGCACAGGCCACGGTAAAGCATCGACTTGGTCTGCTCGCAAGCCATAAACGTGTCGACCATGCGGTGCTGTAACACTTGGAAAGAACTAATCGGCGTATCAAACTGCTGGCGTACCTTGGTGTACTCAACGGTCAATGTATTCAATGTCGCCATAATGCCTAGCGCTTCCGCAGACAGGCCCATAAGAATCTGTGGCATTACCTGATCAACCAGGTCCATGCCCTCGCCCGTAGTATTAAGCAGCTGAGACTCGGCAACTACAGCATCAGTAAAGGTCACTGTGGCTGCACTCTGGCCGTCCATCATCTTGTAGCTCTTAACCGTCACACCGGCAGTAGAGGCATCGACTAAAAATAGGCTCACTCCTGAACGATCAAACTGAGAACCGCTAGTGCGCGCTGTCACAATAAACTTATCCGCTGTGCCACCGTTGGCGACAACTGTTTTCTCACCATTGATTTTGTAACCGCCATCACAGGCCGTTGCGGTTGTTGCAACATCGGCCATTTCAAAACGAGACTGGGCTTCAACACAGGCAAACGAGCCCATGCAGCTACCATCAATAATACTAGGGATAACCTCAGATTTAAGCGCTTCGTTAGTTGAAGCTGACAGTAAGCCACCAAACACAACAACCGTCGATGCGTAGGGCTCAACGACAATACCTTTGCCTAGCTCTTCCATCACTGCTGCAATATCTTCTACTGTGCCACCAAAGCCGCCGTACTCTTCGGCGAAGGGCACTGACAACCAACCTAACTCTGCAAACATTGACCAGAATTTACGGCTTATACCTTCATCTGATTCAATGATTCCACGCCTGGTATCAAAGTCATACTCTTCACGAACAAAGCGCGAGACGCTGTCTTTGATCATTGTTTGTTCTTCGGTAAAATCAAAATTCATCTAATTACTACTCCTCAATCTTTTAAAGGCTCAACCCGCAGGGAGCCACTTATGCAACGGGCTACTTACAGCCCAAGAACCGCTTTGGCTATTTAAACTCCAAGAACCGCTTTGGCAACTTAAAGTCCCAAAACCGCTTTGGCAATAACATTGCGCTGCACTTCGTTAGAACCACCATAAATAGTTGCTGCGCGACCGTACATATACTTGCCACGGGCTTCGAACGCATAATCATGTCCCAACTGCTCGGCATTTAGATCTTCCGGCAATGCACCGCCGTAATCTGCTGCTAACTGAAGCTGAAGTTCTTGAATCGCCTGAGTAATTTCGGTGCCTTTAATTTTTAATAGCGAGGACTCTGGCCCTGGCATACCACCGGCAGCCATAGAGGCGAACACGCGCAACTCGGTGTACTCCAATGCCATCAATTCCATTTCAATGTCCGACAGGCGCATTTGGAAAACGGGATCATTAATCATCGCTTGGCCACCATTAATTTCGGTAGTGGCGCGACGCTTCAAGGCGTCCAGTGAACGAGTAGAGTCAGCAATCTCTGCCATACCTGTGCGCTCATGGGCTAGCAACGCTTTGGCGTAAGTCCAACCTTTGTCCTGCTCGCCAATCAAGTTAGCAACAGGCACTCTAGCGTCTTCAAACAACACTTCATTGAGGCTGTGCTTGCCATCGATAGTTACGATCGGCTTAACAGTCACACCGGGAGTGTTCATGTCGATCAACAGAAAGCTAATACCCTGCTGCTTACGCATACCTTTACTAGTACGCACCAGACAAAAAATCCAATCTGCATACTGAGCAAATGTAGTCCAAATCTTGCGACCATTAACAATGTAGTCATCGCCTGCATATTCTGCAGTGGTGTTTAGTGCAGCCAAGTCAGAACCAGCGCCGGGCTCAGAATAACCCTGACACCACCAGTCTTCGCTTTCTAAAATACGCGGTAAAAATTTAGCTTTTTGCTCTTCGTTACCGAAGGTATAGATAACTGGAGCGACCATCTTTAAACCAAAGGGAACAACATCGGGGATACCGGCTAAACCGCGCTCAGTTTCATAGATAAACTTCTGCGTGGCGTTCCAGCCAGTGCCGCCATACTCAACAGGCCAGCCTGGAGCAATCCAGCCTTTGGCATGGAGTTTTTTCTGCCATGCAACGATTGCTGGCTTGTAATCACTTCCCTGACCACCGCTTAGTCTTGCTGCCATATCGGCATCATATTCAGTCGCAAAGAACTCTCGTACTTCGTCTCTAAATGCGAGGTCTTCTGCTGAAAACTTAATATCCACTGAGGTTCACTCCCAAAATTATTCACTATTTTCTCAAGACTAGCCTTCTAGCTTAAGACTTTTTATTACGGCAGGTATTACTGCACTTATTGGCGCGCTTATTAGCGCACCTAGCAGAGCCCTTATCAGAGCACCTAACAGAGCCCCACAATAGGATGTGGCATTTATTATGTCAATACACAAACTGTGGCTCGGCAGTCAGGTTATTGCGCCCGACCTGCTATATCGCAGCGGCCAAATAGCTCGACTGCTTAATGGCTGCCTTGGCATCCAGCTCATTCGCCTCAAAGGCACCGCCCACTAGGCTTGTCTCAATGTCCGAGCTAGCCAAATCGTCAAATAAACCTCTGGCGGGTACCTGGCCTGCACAGATAATAACGGTATCAACGGCCAGTAATTGAGGCTGCCCTTCGATACTAATATGCAGGCCCTCATCGTCAATCTTGTGGTAATCCACACCATTCATCATCTGCACGCCACGCTTTGCCAATGACATACGGTGAGTCCAACCTGTAGTCTTGCCCAAGCCACGTCCTACGGGAGTGGTTTTGCGCTGCAATAGAAAAACCTGTCTATCTGCGGCTTCTACTTGAGGAACTACACCGGTGACACCACCACGAGGGTGATTCTTAAAATCCACTCCCCATTCTCGGGCAAAGACTTCTTTATCCATGGCCGCCGAAACCCCTTTGTGCATAATCAACTCAGACACATCAAAGCCAATACCGCCAGCGCCCATCACAGCAACAGTCTTACCCACCTCAACGTTGCCGCGAATCACATCGACATAGCTCACTGCTTTAGGGTGATCAATACCTTCAAGATCAGGAACCCGAGGTGTAATGCCCGTAGCTACAACCACGTGTTGGTAACCCTCCAATTTTAAATCATCGGCAGACACTCTGGTATTTAGGCGTACATCTACATGATGCACTTCAAGCATTCGCGCGTAGTATCTCAGGGTTTCGTAAAATTCTTCTTTGCCAGGCACCTGCTTGGCAAGATTAAACTGGCCGCCTATCTCAGTACCCGCATCATAGAGAGTCACCGAATGACCACGCTCGGCTGCCACAGTTGCATAAGCTAGGCCTGCCGGGCCGGCACCCACTACAGCAATTTTCTTGGGCACTGTGCTGCGCACATAATTTAAAACGGTTTCGTTAAGGGCTCGTGGGTTAACCAGACAACTAATTTCCTTGCCTTCAAAACCATGGTCCAAACAGGCTTGGTTACAACCGATACAGGTGTTAATTTCGTCTTCACGGCCTTCAAAGGCTTTTTTAACTAACTCCGCATCAGCCAGCATGGGTCTTGCCATAGAGACTAGATCTGCATCGCCGTCGGCCAGTACTTTCTCAGCCACGTCGGGCATGTTGATTCGATTGCTAGTAATAGTAGGAATGCTTAGCTCTTTACGCAGACGCCCGGTGACACCGGAAAATGCCGCACGAGGCACCATGGTTGCGATTGTGGGTACCGCAGACTCATGCCAGGTAAAGTGCGTGCTAATAATAGTCGCACCAGCTTTTTCCATTTCCTTGGCCAGCAATACAACCTCATCCCAGGACATCCCGCCCTGCAGCATATCCATAGCCGCGATACGGAAGATCAGAATAAAATTTTCACCAACTTCTGCACGGCAGCGACGCATAATTTCTAGAGGGAAGCGCATACGATTTTCGTAACTCCCGCCCCACTGGTCTTCTCGCTGATTAGTTTTCTCGACCAAAAACGTGCTCAGTAAATAGCCCGCTGAACCAATAATTTCTACGCCATCATAACCAGCCAACTTGGCCATTTTGGCGCAGTTAACATGGTCATCAATTTGTTTCTGTACGCCGGCTTCGTCAAGCTCATTGGGCACCATTCGTGAAAGGCGCGAAGGCACCGCTGAGGGGCCAACCATCGTTGGCGTATGAGCCAAAGGGCCTGCATGGAGTATCTGCATACAAATCTTAATACCTGAATCCACGGCATGCACTGCTTCAGTCACCTGACGATGTCCAATGGCATGTTCCGGGGTCGACATCTCTGAGCCCATACTGCCTTCTTCGTTAGGGCTTATACCACCGGTGATCATCATGCCAACGCCACCCTTAGCACGCTCGGCAAAATAAATGGCTAGGCGCTCAAACCCGCCCTCCACTTCTTCCAAGGCCGTGTGCATGGAACCCATGATTACGCGATTTTTGAGTTGGGTAAAACCCAAGTCTAGTGGTGTAAAAAGATTGGGGTATTTTTTATGGTCCGGGGCATTGGCGGTGGTGCTAGCGGTCATGATTAATTCTCTTTATTGTTCTGTTTATTAAGATCTATTTATTGTTGTCTATTAGCTGCTGTTTATTAGGTGCTGTCGAATGACTAGTGCCTATTTCGCGCCTTATAACAGACTCCTACTAGGAAGTTGATACTAATCTACTTTTGGAAGTGCCGACGGCGAATCATACTGAGTCGCACGTTGGAATCCTGGGCGCGCTTTTAGGCGCTCATAATAAGCCCTTGTATTGGGCTTAAAGCCATCGCTCAACTTCAAGAATTCCGCAAAATAGAGGGCAAAACCCACCGCAACATCCGCAATGGTAAAGCGATCGGCACACAGAAATTCTCTATCTGCCATAGCAGCTTCAACAGAACGCAGGCGCGAGTGGAACCACTTGCTGTAGTCATCAGCAACCTTAGGCAAACGAGTCGCCTCTGGTTCAAGAATGGTATATCTCAACACCAATGTCTGAGGAAAAGTCAGGGTCGCATCACTGCGGTGCAGCCAATTCAGATAGCTTCCGTAATCTGGCTCATCGACACCAACAGCCAAATCTGTGGGCCCATATCTGTCCACTACATACTGGCTAATACCCGCAGACTCGGTCATCTGGATCACATTATCCGGCCCGCCAGCATCGTCGGTAAAGAAAGGCACGGTGCCAATAGGGTTAATATCAGTGTAACCAGGGTGTACAAAACGTGGCGGAAACTTCATCACTTCCAACTCAAAATCCAAGCCCATCTCTTCCAATGTCCACAGTGGGCGAATTGATCGCGAACCAGCGCAGTGCCAAAGTTTAAGTGCCATTATGCTTCCTCATTCTGTTCAGTAATTTCAATTAGTACATCATCTGCCGCAACCTGCTTGCCGGCAACCGCAGTAACTTCGGCTACTACACCGTCAATCTCTGCAACAATTTCATAGTGCATTTTCATGGCTTCGAGTACCGCCAAAGTCTGGCCTTTTAACACCGTATCTCCCGGTTTAACCAAGACCTCCAATAGCAAACCATGCATAGGCGAGATAACTCGACCACCGCCTGCTGCATCCTCGACTACGCCATCGACAATAATCATATCTTTGAAGAATGCACCTCGACCTTCAATCGAGCAGTGCAACTGCCCTTTGGCAGTCGACATATGGGTGGCCGTCAGGGTCAGGCCATTGACCATTACCTTGGCGGTATTCTTTGCAATAGATAAATCCATAGCCAGCATAGCAACTTCTACATCCGCCTCAATACCGGCAATATCAAATACTCTGTATGTCTCAGAGCCTATGGGCGTCACAGCCAAATCATGAGTCAAGTCACCAAACTGGTACTGTTTGCGCGATACTATAGCGCTAGCACTGGCCCAGTTTTTAAGGCGGCGGCTAACCAACACAGAATGGTCAAACAGCTTTTTATGCTCTAGCGCTAAATCAATTACCGCTGCAACGGCGCTGTCAGCAAAGCTCGGTGGAGTCGTCTGTAAATCTACTGCTGGAAATTCCTCGGCAATAAAAGCTGTAGTCGCTGCGCCGTCGATAAAGCTCTGCTTTTCGAGGCATTGAATCAGGAAGTTCTTATTGTTGGGAGTACCAAATAACACGGTTTCTTTAAGCGCTTCGATCAAACGCAAACGGGCGCTTTCACGGTCAGGGCCGTAACCGATCACCTTGGCTACCATGGGGTCATAGAACGGCGAGATAGCCTGGCCAGTGCAGATACCGGCATCGACACGAACGCCAACACCGGTGGCTGGCTGCCATAATTCCACTGGACCAGAGGCTGGCAAAAAGTCTTGGCTAGGATCTTCTGTGTACAGACGTACTTCTATAGCAGCACCTTCTAGCTTTACATCATCTTGCCTCATGCCGAGAGGCTCGCCCTGAGCAACGCTAATTTGTAGCGCCACCAGATCAAGGCCGGTAATTAATTCCGTTACCGGATGCTCTACTTGCAGGCGCGTGTTCATCTCTAGAAAATAGAATGAGCCGCTGGCATCCAATAAAAATTCGACCGTACCGGCACCGCGATAGTTAACACTCTTAGCTGCATCAATAGCCGACTGACCCATCTGCTCTCGCAGCTCTGGGGTCATCACCGGACAGGGTGCTTCTTCGATCACCTTCTGGTGGCGACGCTGCACTGAACAGTCCCGCTCACCCAAATGCACAGTATTGCCCATGGTGTCGGCAAACACCTGAATCTCCACATGGCGTGGCTGGATAATGGCTTTCTCGAGAATCAGCTCGCCGGAACCAAAGGCCCCTTCCGCTTCAGCCCGAGCCAGCTTAATAGCATTGGCGAGCTCGGCATAGTCGTGCACCAGCCGCATACCGCGACCACCGCCGCCAGCGGCTGCCTTAACCATTAGTGGTAAATCAATCTTATTACCCTCAGCCAGCAAAACCTCATCGCTCTGATCATGGCCTTCATAACCTGGTACACAGGGAACACCAGCCGCAATCATGCGCCGCTTTGACTCGGCCTTATTGCCCATCACATCAATCGCTTCACGAGTTGGGCCAATAAACACTAGCCCAGCAGACTCAACGGCATCGGCAAAGGCCGCGTTCTCACTAAGAAAGCCATAACCGGGATGAATTGCTTCGGCACCGCTCTTGGCCGCAGCAGCAAGAATATTCCCTGCCAGCAGATAGGATTCTCCAACAGGCCCGGGACCAATACGCACGGCATCATCGGCAAGCTGCACATGGGGAGCGCCTGAATCGGCATCGGAATAAACCGCGATAGTGCGATAGCCAAGCTCTTTTGCTGTGCGAATAACGCGGCAGGCAATCTCGCCGCGGTTAGCAATTAATATACTGTTAAAACGTTTCATTAATAGGGTTCCTACTATTTATTCCAGGAAGCATTACGTTTCTCAACAAAGGCGGCAATGCCTTCTAGACCTTCAGGGCTTAGCATGCAGCTAGCAAAACCTCTTGAGGCAAAGTCCAATGCTTCCGCCCGGGGACGGCGTAATGTTTCAAACAAAATACTTTTGGTCACCGCATTAGCACCTGGTGCACAGGCCTTAATATTTCCCAGTATGGTTTCGCACTGGGCTTCTAAATCAGCTACATCTGCGGCCACGCCATGGGCTATTCCCAGAGCAACCGCTTCTTCACCTTTAAAGCGTGCACCGGTCAGCATTAGCCGACGTGCCTGAGTTAGACCCACACGCTCGGTAACAAATGGCGCTATCTGCGCGGGGGGAATACCCAGGCTGGTTTCGCTTAACCGAAAACGGGCATCGGCGGTTACTAGAGTCACATCAGCCACACAGGCAAGACCCAAACCTCCGCCAATAGCAGCACCTTCTACCAAGATAATCACGACCTGAGGCTGCTCATTAAGCTTGATCATCAGATCACCAAAGCTACGATTGCTCTTAGCGACTGCGTCGGCGCTAATCGCTTGCATATCAGACTTGAAGCCCTTGATATCACCACCGGCGCAGAAAACACCGCCTTTACCTCGCAGCACAATGGTGCGAATAGTGCGGTCGTGGTGCACAGCATCTAGTACTGCATTTAACTCATCGGTCATCTCTGCTGACAGAGCATTTTTAGACTCTGGGCGGTTCAACCATATTCTTAAAACCGACTCATCCCGCTCTAAAATTAGAGACTTGGTTGCAGGTAATTCACTTTTAGACAGATCACTCATAATTATTTTCGACCTTTAAATAGGGTTATAAGCGGGCAACACCAAAGCTATTGGGGCGTACTTTTCTTCCACGACCTTCGCGCACCGTTTCCAAAATCATACCCAATGTATCGCGCATATTGCGTGGGTCGATCATGCCGTCGTCCATCATGTGGCCCGAGGTATAAAAGGCATCGGACTGGGAATCAAAAATATGTGCCATCATTTTTTCTTGCTTGGCTAAAGCTTCTTCATCAGGGTCTACACCCATAGCCGCAGCCTTACCGCGAGCTACCATAGACATAGTTTTGGCCGCCTGCTCGCCACCCATAACGCCCATCTTGGCGTTGGGAAAGGTATAGAGAAAATCGGGGTCGTAACCACGGCCACACATGCCGTAATTACCGGCACCGAAACTGGCACCGGTCATAAAGGTAATGCGTGGTACATCAATATTGCGCACGGCCTGAATCATCTTAGAGCCATGTTTAATCATGCCCGCCTGCTCAGACTTAGTGCCGACGATATAGCCCGTAGTATTTTGAAAAAACAGTGCGGGAATATTGGCTTGATCTAACAGCTGTAAAAACTGAGTAACCTTATTGGCACCCTGGGGATCAATCGGCCCATTGTTACCAATAATGCCAACAGCCTGACCAAATATTTCTGCTTGAATACAAACGGTAGACACACCAAAGCGAGGCTTAAAATCTAAGAAATCTGAACCATCAACCACTCGTGCAACCAGCTCACGCATATCGTAAGGCGTGCGGTAATCGGTGGGTATAACACCAGCCAATTCATCCGGATCATAAATGGGTTCGAGAAAAGCGCGCTTGGCTGGCAGCGGGCAGTTGTCGTTCCACTGCAAACGGTCAATAACTTCGCGACAGATCTGAATACCCTGGCCATCATTCTCTGCGAGGTATTCGGCCAGACCAGAAACCGTGGCATGCATCTCTGCACCACCCAACTCTTCTTCGGTGGCAATCTCACCGGTAGCCGCTCTAAGTAATGGTGGACCGGCCAAAAAGGCACGGCCAGTGCCCTTAATGGCAATCACATAATCACTGAGGCCGGGCATGTAAGCACCACCTGCTGTCGACGAACCATGAAGAATTGAAATAACGGGAATGCCTGCCTTACTTAACTGCGCCAGCGCACCAAATAGCGCACCACCCACACTAAAGCCTTCCACTGTGTAGTTCATTAAGTCGCCGCCGGCGCTCTCTACTAAATGCACAAAGGGTAATTTTTGTTCGAGAGAAATTTGCTCTGCGCGGCGCAATCGGTAACCCCCCGCCGTGGTTAAAGAGCCCGCCATAATGCCACTGTCGTCCACAACAACTGTGCAGCGCACGCCAGAAATAAAACCAATGCCTGCAATAACCGTAGAGCCTGGAATCGACTTCGCTTCGTCTTTGGTGTCGACCATATAACCTGCGATATTACCAATCTCTAAAAACGGCATGCCGGGATCAAGCAATCGTGCCAGACGCTCACGGGGCGTTAACTGCCCCCTTGCATCAAAGCGTGGTTTACGTTTTTCTGATATGGCACGGCCGCGACTATTGAGTTCGGTGAGCCTATCAACCAGCTCAAGCATCTCTTTTCTCTGGCGCAAAAAAGTCTCAGAACTGGTGTTTATTTTTGAGGCAAATACTGCCATTGGGCTATCTCCGTGTTTCTTATTTTAATTATTTAGCTTGTTAGCAATCTCTGCGCTAACCGGAATTGACGCGGCTAATAACAGCTGACCGTAACCTTTGCCCTGAGCGTCGTTGCGAATACTGGCCATGCCACCACCGCCCAAAACATCATGAATCAGGAAGTTAATAGCATGGGTACCGGGCATTAGGTAGCGCTCAACAGATTTATCACTGGTAGCGCCCTCAGGTAAAAAGTGCGCGAATTTTTCAAAAACAGCCTGCTCGGTCAGCGCGGCATAGATATAGGGTAAATACTCTGACTGGCGAGCAATAATACCGATATTGGCTTTATCACCTTTGTCGCCACTACGACCCCAAGCAAGCTTGATGAGCGGCACTGCAACCAGATCACCGGCAGGTGCTGCGGGTAATGTTGGCACTTTAGGCCTTGTAATATTCTGGCGATTAAACGTGACACCAGCAGTATCTGGCACATCAAAAACAACCCCATCCAGCTCAACCTGAGGTTTGACAGCCCCTTTAGCTGCACCTTTAGTTGAGCCTTCAGCTGCACCTTTCAAAAGAGCGAATGAGAAAAGACGAACAACAGGGGACGGGCTGGGACGCGCCCCAGCAAAACCAGAGAGGCCCGGCGGTGTTGCCAAACCAAGACCAACAGTCTCTTTTAACATAATGCCAATACCAGCAGCATCGGGATGTTTGGCGGCTATTTTCATTACCACTTCACGGCAGTTAGTCACTGTGGCAGCACTACCGAACTGACTCTCTGCGCCCAGAATCTCAACACTGGTTTCACTAAAGTCGGGCAGCCCTAAATGCTTTAACGTTCGTCGTGCTGCAACAAAAATAGCATCGGCGAGCTTTTGCGCTTTGCGGTCCGCATCAATTCCATAAAAGGTCATGTTGGTACCGCCGCGAAATTCGTCGGCATAAGTAGTACAGACTTTGTAAGTATCCGGTGCAGGTGAGCCGATAGCACCGGTAACACGAACTAGGTTTTCACCTACCTGCTCAAGCTCAACATTTGAGAAGTCGCAAATTACATCGGGCAGCATATAAGCTTGGGGGTCACCAATCTCATAAACCATCTGTTCAGCAATGGTTGCTCTGGTTACAAGACCGCCAGTACCCTCCGGCTTGGAACAAACAAAGTTGCCATCAGCGCTAATTTCGGTAATGGGGTAACCAATAGTTTCAAGACTATGAACCTCTTCCCAATCGGTAAAGTTGCCACCGGTCGCCTGGGGGCCACATTCAATAATATGCCCAGCTAACGAACCCATAGCTAACTTATCGAGATCGTCACGACCCCAACCAAAGGCATGAATACAGGCGCCCAGTGTCACGGCACTGTCCACACAGCGGCCTGTGACCACAATATCGGCACCCTCTTCCAGAGCCTTGGCCACGGGGAATGCACCCAAGTAAGCATTGATGCTGGCGATTTTGTCAGTCGCAGGAAAAGCCCCACCAGTGAACATTTCGGTATGGCCCTGCGCAGCTAACTCATCCCGCTGGGTAATCAAGTCATCACCCAATACGCAGGCGACTTTTAGGCTCAAACCCTGCTCTGCTATAACAGCGCGCAATGCATTGGCGCAGGCCTGAGGATTTACCCCACCTGCATTGGAAACAATTTTAACGCCCTGACGGGCAATCTCTTTAAGATTTGGCTTCATGGCAGCTGTAACAAAATCAAGTGCATAGCCATAGTCAGGGTTTTTAGCTCGGGCCCTAGCCATAATCGACATAGTGATTTCGGCCAGATAATCATAGGCGATAAAATCGACATTACCGCCCTTTAACAGCTGCGGCGTAGCGCGGGCAGCATCGCCCCAAAAGCCACTAGCCCCTGCAATACGAATATTTTTATCGCTCATGTTCATTCCCCGAAACGGTTATCACTATGGCTGCTTATGTAGCGCCTTTTCCAGATAAATCGATGCCACAATAAAGCTGGCGGGTGCTCCCCAGGACAAAACATCGGCCGTTAACAAAGCCTTAGTTAGGGGCTCAATAAAGCCATTGGCAGAAAACAGGTCGCTAAGTAGGCCCGTCATCATTGCGCCAATACCCAGTCCAAGAAGATTGCAGGCAACCAGTAACAACCCGGTCATCACACCTCGCAGTCGCACCGGCGTAAGGTCCTGTACCGTTGAAAATGCCGGGCCATAAAACGAACTGACACTAAACATACCAGCAGCCATACCCACGTAAAATAGAGCCGATGAAGGGTCGACAAAACGAAAAGAAATTAACAGAGGTGTCATACCAAGCATTAAGTAAGCGAGAAACCGGACTCTGCCGCCCTTAAAGCGAGCCTGATACCAGTCACTCAAAATGCCCCCTAAAAAAGTACCTGCCGTACCAAACACTATATAAATTAGGCCGTAGAGAGCACTGATTTCGCCAACACCAAAGCCCCTCTCGCGCTCAAGCCAAACAATGGCAAACTGCCCTGCCCCCAATGGTATATGCAGAAACACAGCGCCCATCATCGTCCAGCCAAGCGCTGGCGTGCTTTTTACGATGCCATACACATCAGAAACAATTCGGCGCCAGTTGCCGCCAATTAAATCCTCTTGTGGTCCTTGACCCTCTTCCGCGTGCTCTTCTTGACCCTGCTTTTCTTGCCCCTGCTTCTCCTCCATAGCCCCACGCTTCGGGTCCCTCAAGAACAGCAGAACCAGTGCCAACACCAAGCCTATGGCACCCAAAAGCATGAAACAATTCCGCCAGCCGATCATAGGCCCAAGAATACCGGCAACAATAAAGCTACCGCCCGCTCCCAGTGGCACACCAAGATAATAAATACCCGTAGCAGTACCTCTTTTTGCTTTTGGGTACAGATCAGCAATCATTGAAAGAGCCGACGGCGCCATTGCCGATTCACCGACACCAATAAATAACCGCGCTACACCAATTTGGGCAAAGCTTTTAGCCATACCAGATAGAGCAGTCAGGGCACTCCACAGAATAAGGCCCGCAGCAATCAAGCGAGGCCGATGCACCCGGTCAGCCAGGGCACCCATAAATAGGCCCATAATCGAGTAGAAGAACACAAAGATCGGGCCGGTTAGCAGGCCAAACTGGGAATCACTTAACTCGAGGTCGGTAATGATCGCAGTGCCAAAGCTGGTGATAAGGGTGCGGTCGACCATATTGAGAATATTGAGCAGAGTTAGAAATAGCAGAATACCCATGGCTTTCGGAGCAGCTTTTGGTGCAGATTCCGGTGCTAACGTAGTTTGAATATGGTCCATTTACGGCCTTCTTATTATTGTTATTGATAAACCCTAGTTAAAACCCAAGGCCTTTAAGCGTTTAGATAACTAAAATACCCAGTCAGCGCCTCACTCGCTTCGTTTAGCATGCCAAATATTGGATTAACTGCGCCAAAAGCATAATGGACTTAAAACCCAGGCTGGGCGGATATTATTATTGCAATACTATTGCAGAGTTTGTCCTAAAACACGACCTAAACTATGACCTAAACTATGACCTAAACTATGTCCTAAAACACGACCTAAACTATGACCTAAACTATGACACTCGGGGTAACACAGGCACTTTTCAAGCTGCTAGTATTCTGCGGTCAAAGTTTATCTTGAGTTTGGCTGTTAATGTTTTTACAGTAACTCTGTCAAAACATTAAATGGGTCCTAACGAATCAGGGCCCTTCAACAATAAAAGAGGACATAGATATGTCATTGGAATTAGTTACAGCGGGCTTAAAAGAAAAAGTTGGGGAAGACTGTGGTTTGGGCGCAGTACTAAAGTTTGATTTCGGTGACGATGGCATCTTAGTACTAGACGCCTCTCAGGTGCCAAACGTAGTAAGCAATGACGATGCTGAAGCAGCCTGTACTATGGTCCTCAGCTTAGAAAACTTTATGGAAATGGCAGACGGTAAACTAGACGGTACTATGGCGTTTATGAGCGGTAAGCTAAAGATCCAAGGGGATATGGGTATTGCCATGAAGTTGGCACCGATCCTAGCTTAAGCGTTATTGTTTTGCTCTAAACAGAACTGCCCTGCTGCAAACCAGCGGGGCATTTTTTTGTCTGTTACTTTTCCGCCTCTTTGTTTTAGTCACCTCGTTTAGCAAGTCCCCTTCTGTTTTTGAGAACTCCCATAGGCCGCGCCAAAAAACCTGGCCTAAGCTTTTTTGTAAGTTATCAAAAAGCACATTAATATTTAATTGTCATTTGACAATTATCGTCTTAGCAACTAATGCTTTATCTACCGAGACCAAAAGGATGAAGCACCCCAATAAGGATATAAATAAAGTCGTTCAGCACGCCATATCACAAGGTTGGGCGATTAAGGCCGCAAGCGGACATGCCTGAGCAACCATACGTTGTCCAAAGAACAAACCCGACTGCCGCTGCGGGACGTTTTGCCAAATTTCTATTTGGAGCACCCCAAAGAATCCCCGTAACTTTGCAAAACAGCTAAAGAAAACTGTTGATGGTTATATTTACCCAACAACGAAATTATATGAGATCAAACCATGAAACATTATGAATACAGCCTGAGTTTTTCTCTGGCCAAAGCCACCAAAACCTCTGAGGAGTGCACTGACCTTTTGTTTGAGGCCGGTTGCGATGACGCGGTTGTTGGCGTGGGTGCAGCGAACTCTATTGCCCTGACCTTTGATCGACACAGCGACACAGCAGAGTCCGCGATACGGCAGTCAATTGCGCAGGTCACTATGGCTATTGCGGGGGCAGAATTATTGGAGGTCAAGCCAGACCTTGTAGGGCTCTCTGATATTGCCGAGCTGGTGGGCTGTTCGCGCCAGAATATTCGCCAGCTAGCCGCCGACACAAAAACGCCTTTTCCCCAGCCTAGCGCCACTGGCAGCGTGCCGCTCTGGCACTTCTATGAAGTGGGCCTGTGGTTGATGGACAACAAGCGAGTGAAGTCCAAGCCAACCCTCGAGTCTTTAGAAGTCTCTAAGACTGCCTTCAAGTTAAATATGGACGTTCAGCACCAGCGTTTTGAACGATGCGTTGCTGATAACAAGCCAACCTATTAAGTCGATTATTTCTCGAAAACCACAACCCCTGTTTTGGGCTACAGCCCAAACTGACGTGCGGCAAGGTCACGCATAATTTCTTCAGAGCCACCGCCAATCGCATTAACCCGCACCTCGCGATAAATACGCTCAACACGGTTGCCGCGCATATAACCAGCACCACCCAATATCTGCATCGCTTCCCGGGCACAGAACTCCATGGTCTGGCTGCACTGCACTTTTAATAGGGCGATATCACCCGCGTTCTCGTTGCCCGCCTGCACCTGCTGACAAGTCAGCTGCAAATAGGCCTGAGTGGCATTAATACGCTGCTTCATCTCGGCAATCTTGTGGCGTATTACCTGATGGTCGGCCAGGCGTTTGCCAAAGGTCTGGCGCTGGCGAGCCCAGATCACTGCATCTTCTAGGCATACTCTTGAGAAAGCTTCCATTGCCGCTGACATGGCTAGACGCTCAGAGTTAAAGTTATTCATAATTACGCTGAACCCTTTATTTTCCTGACCCAACAAGTTGCCAACCGGCACCCGTACATTGTCAAAATAAATGGTCGCTGTATCGGAGCACCACCAGCCCTGTTTTTTATCCAGAGAGGTGCGCGAAAAGCCCTCTGCATCTGCCGGAATCAACAGCGCAGACACACCACCAGCACCTTCACCACCAGTGCGCACTGCGGTGGTAATCCAGTTGGCATTCATGCCACCGGTAATATAGGTTTTTGAGCCATTGACCACATAGTGGCCCCCGTCGAGGCGTGCCGTGGTCTGCAATTGCGCCACATCAGAGCCGCCGCCAGGTTCGGTAATACCTAGGGAAATACGCTTGGTACCGGCCAGTACAGGCGGCGCTACCATCTGTTTAATAGCGTCGCTGCCAAAGTTAATCACCGGCGGTAAACCAATACCATGCACCATCAATGTGGCGGCCACACCGCCCACTGCAATACGCGCCATCTCTTCATTGACGATAATGCTGTGCCAGACATCTATGCCCTCAGAGGTACCACCGAATTCTTCTGGAAACCCAAGGCCCAACAAACCAACCTCAGCAGCTTTGGGCCATAACTCATCCGGGATAGCACCGTTTTCGTCCCAGTCTTCAGCGTAGGGGATTACCTCACGATCGAAGAAACGACGCAGTTGCGCCCGCCATTCATGGTGTTCAGCCGTTAGGCTGCTATTAGGCAAACGTGCGCTATCGAAGTCCAGTGACATAATAATAGTAACTCTCTGTTTATTGGCAGATAGAATTTAGACTTAGATATTAGGCTCGATGCTAATTGCCGACAAGCTAATGAGTGCCATTTAGTTGGGAATAAATGCCAACCAAAAAGGCCTCTACCTGCAATGAAAATCGTTACTTGCGCCGGCTATTTATTACTTACGCCGGCTGATGTTACTTACGTCGGCTATTTATTACTTACGTCTATAGTCTCGAGGCGAAACCCCATGCCAGCTTTTGAAGGCACTAGAAAAAGAACCCTGATCTGCATAGCCCAGCAAAAAGGCTATTTCAGTGATACCCAGGCGGTTATCGGCAAGATAGCGCAGGGCCACCTTCGAACGAACCTCCTGTAAAACATTTAAAAAGTTAGTGTCACGTGCAGAGAGCCGGCGCTGCAACGTACGCCTAGAGATATTAAGCTTGCTAGCAAGTTTATCGATGGTCGCTTCGCCCTCGGGCAAATACTGAATAATCGATCGTTTCAGGCTCGACAGCAGTTGATCGGCTGGGTCATCACCGGCAAAAAAGTCACGAAACGGATGCTCTTGATCTGGCCCGCTATGATGGTCCTGTTGAAGCAGAGGAAAGTCTAAGGCGACAGCATTAAAAAACAGGCTACTGTACTGTTGATCAAAATCTAGATTAGACCCAAAGGTATCTTCTAACACCGATAGGTCTTGAGGTTTAGCATAGGTAAACTGAGCTTTCACCACAGGCACGGGCATCGCGCAAAGAGAGTTAATAATGCTCGTCGCGGCTCCCAGTACCTCATCGCTAATGAATCGCTTGCGGCCGGTCTCTGCTAATAGAGGCTCCCAGCGCAACTCTACAAGGTCCATATCTCGGTGAGCGGTCACCTTACCAATATCACCACGCAGCTCTAACAGGTTTGGCAGTAAGTTGAGATAGTCTCTAAAAGACTGGCAGACCGTTGCCATATAGAGTTGCAAATTGAGCCCCTTAAGGGCAGTCACGCGCCCTACCCTAAGGCCAATGTCCGCATCGCCGGTCGCGTTGGCGGCCAGCTGAAACAACCTAAAGTAGCTGTTAACCGGAAAACGTCGATCGGGGATTTTAAGCTCAGCATCATCCAAGCCAGAATCTGTTAGCAGCTGTTGCCTGTTAACGCCCAGCTGCTCAGAAACTTGCAAAATAGTCTGCACTGGCGCTGCATAAACAGTCCAGCTCGGGTCTATTGGGAATTTACTGTCAGAGACTGTCGGCATAGCTAGCGATATTATTCTCGTATTGCTCAATTATTACTTTAACACCAGCGCATAAGCCGATCCAATCATTGCGGGAGTATTGCGACTATAAAATGGCGGCTATAAAGAGGCTGAGCCACTTTATATTAATTCTTATTAATTTTTATCTAGCCTGCAATGTAGAAGATGACATATCCATAAATACTGTATATATTAACAGTAGTTAAGAAATTAGTCTTACTCGTAACGCAGCTTCCATCCAATGCCTAATAACAATATCGCGGCAGTATTAACCCGCACAGATACATGGCGTGGTCGCAACCGGCGCTCACCTCGCCGCACTCTTAGTACTGGTCATCGCAGCTTAGATCTTCTATTACAGGGTGGCTGGCCGGTCTCCTCGATTACTGAACTTTTACCCCAGCAGCCTGGTATTGGTGAGCTGAGTTTACTGCTGCCTACCCTTAAATATTATGCAGACAACAATCAGCTCTGCGTCTGGCTTGACCCTCCTTACCAGCCCTATGCGCCGGCGCTTGTCGGCGCCAATATTGCGCTGAATAAGCTTCTATTAGTGCGCAGCAAAAGCCATGGCGAATGGCTGTGGGCTGCTGAGCAGTCTATTCGCAGTGGCGCGCTATTAATGGCATGGACAAGGCAGCCATCACCGCGCTATGCCGACCTGCGTAAACTGCAACTGGCTGCGGCTGATAGTGGCAATGCGGCATTTCTGTTTAGCAGCCCAAGTAAGGTATTAGGCTCACCATCACCAGTGGCATTGCGCCTGGAGCTCGAGAGTCTGGGTGTAAACCAGCTGCTATTAACCCTGCATAAGATGCGCGGTAAAGCCGCCGGGGAAAAACTCGCACTCTCTCTTGGTGAGCCCTGGGCTCAAAGAACCGACTTAGCCATGTTGCCGGTTGATCGCCATCATGGTTATTTAAGTAACCCTATTTTGCGATTAAACGGTTAACCTTTGAAGCAGGATATCTGGCTATATCTGCACTTCCCGCTGCTGGCAATGGAAACATTATTGCCGCAGATGCCTGAAGAACAAGCCCATAAACCTCTCGCCATTGTCAGGCTGCACAAAAATGCCCAGCTGGTGCTGTGCTGCAATACTCAGGCATCGGCCTGGGGAATAGAGCCCGAGCTGTCGCTTTCTACCGCGCTGGCCCTGTGCCCTGATCTGTTGGTATTGCCAAGGCAGCTCGAACAGGAACAGCGTCACCTGCAACAGCTGGCACTAGTGGCCTATAGCTTTAGCCCCCTAGTTATTTTGTATAACGATATTGGTCTATGGCTAGAGATATCTGGCTGCCATAAGCTGTTTAAAGGCTACGATACTCTGTTACAAGATCTTGAGAAAAGGCTGCGTGATCAGTCTATTACGGCGATTAATGGTATTGCCCAAAACCCCCTCGCGGCACAGCTACTCTGCCAATCTAGCTTTCAGACCCAGCTGCCCAGTTCTACAGCTATGCAGCGCAATCTATTGGCAACAGACTTAACTCGCCTAGACACTAGCCACAAACAGCAGCAGAGTTTTAAGCAGCTTGGCTTAAATACCTTGGGGGATTTATTTGCTCTACCCCGTAGCGCCCTAAGCCGTCGTTTTGATGGGCAGCTCATGGCCATCATCCAACAGTTAAAAAGCGAAAAGCCTTTTACTGCAACTCCGTTTCAACCGGCCAATATATTTCATGATGTGGTTCAAAACCCTCAGGGCATTTTTAACAAAGAGAGTTTGTTGTTCCCGATGAAAGGATTATTACAACGGCTATGCCAGTATTTGACTGCACGGCAATGTCACTGCCTTGAAATTGAATGGCGCTTTGAGCCTTTGATAGGAGAGCCACAAAAGATGCAGATGCAGCTCTCTGGCAGCCAAAACAACTGGTCGAGTTTATTAACCCTAAGCCGATTACAGCTAGAGCGACTGGAGCTACCTAGAAGCATTGAACAGATTAGCCTCTACAGCGAACAGTTTATCGAGGCACCAATGGGCGTGTTTAATCTGGACCTATTCGGTGACCAGCAGTCCACCCAAGAGTCCTGCGAGTTAATTGACCGTCTGAATGCGCGCCTAGGCATAGAGGCCCTATCACAGCCGATACTCAGCGAAGAATACTTGCCCGAACAGGCGAGCACATTGGGGCTGCCTGGTGTGCTGAGTAAATCCAATATTAAGGACCCATCTAAAGCACCCCAACCCCTGTGGTTATTAACAGAACCTGCACCCGTACAGATGCGCAATCAACAGCTGTACTGGCGCCAGCCGCTGTCTATTATCAGCGGGCCAGAACGTGTTTGTGGTAACTGGTGGCAGAGCGAACAACAGCGCGATTATTATCTGGCTTGCGACAATAAAGGGGCACGCTATTGGTTATTTAGGGAGACAGCTAATCAACGCTGGTTTGTCCATGGGCTCTTTTCCTAACCAACCCATCAACAAACCAGTGTTTAAAAAAGCCTTTAGCTAACCTTAATGAAAAGCCCTTTAGCCCTTTATAAAAAGCCTTTAGCCTTTTATGAAAAACCTTCCCTCTTAAGAGGCTTCTTTTAGTTTGAACTTCTGAACCTTACCCGCCGGGTTTCTCGGCAGTATATCGATAAACTGTAACTTGCTAGGTAGCTTATAACGAGCCAAAGACTCACCAGCAAAATCGCGCAGCTCTTCCAAGGTAAGTTCAGCACCCTCTTCCAATACAGCAATCGCCGTCACAGCCTCTCCCCATTTATCATCAGGTAGACCAATAACAGCTACCTCAACAATTGATGGGTGGCCATAGAGAACCGACTCAACTTCCGCGGGGTAAACATTTTCGCCACCACTAATCACCATGTCTTTAACGCGGTCACAGAGGAATAAAAAGTCTTCGTCATCCAAATAACCTATATCACCACTGTGGAACCAACCCTGAGTATCAATAGCTTCGGCAGTGGCATCTTCACGATTCCAGTAACCCTTCATCACGTTGGGGCCTTTAATGCAGACCTCTCCGTGCACGCCAGCAGCAACAGGATTATTGTGTTCATCAACAATACGCACTTCGGTAAACATAGGGGCCTTACCTGCAGAGCCCACTTTAACCATAGCCAAATCACTGGCTAACAGGCTGGCAAAAGGTGCAGTCTCCGTTAAGCCGTAACCCTGGCAGAAGTTAATGCCACGCTCGCCATAGGTTTTAATCAGCGGTACAGGCACAGGTGCACCACCGCAGGTTAATGTCTCAATACTAGACAGATCGGTAGTAGCAAATTTTTCATGCTGAACCATCATCAGGAACATAGTCGGTGCACCAAACATGGTGGTGACCCTGTGCTTCTCAATTAGCGCCAACACCTGCTCTGCATCAAAGCTGCGCAGTAAAACAACCTCGATACCTTTGCCCAGCGATAGCAGTGTGGTGACATTAAGGCCGCCAATATGGAATAGCGGAGCGCAAGTTAGCGTAGTGCCAGAAAGGCCATCTTCGCCAAAGCACACATTGATGCTATTCCAGAAAATATTGCCATGAGTAAGCATTGCGCCTTTTGGCAAACCGGTGGTACCAGAGGTGTACATAATAAAGGCGACTTCATCGCCGTCGACTTTTTCGCTAGCGGCGATAGGTTGCGCGGCAGCCATAAGAGGCTCAAGAGCTTCCCAATTATCGGCATCGGCTTCGGCAGTAATATAGCGAGTGCACTCAAGGTTAGCTCGCTCCTCATCAATAACCGGGCGCAGCATATCGTCCACAACCAACGTACTAATACCCGCATCATTGGCAATAAAGCGAACTTCAGGGCCAGTTAAACGAAAGTTTAAAGGCACAAATACCGCACCCAGACAGCCACAGGCATAGAGCATCTCTAAAAACACTGGGTGATTAAGACCAATATAACCAACACGATCACCAGTAGAAATACCGCCAGCGCGGAGCACAGCGGCCATGCGGCGCACGCGATCACCTAGCTCGGCAAAGGTTTGCGTGTGGCCTTCAAAAGTAATGGCTGGTTTATCTGGTGAAATAGCTGCGCGACGCAAAATAGTCTGGCCTAAACCGATATCTGCGGTCTGTAAATTTGACATGAAAAATCCCCTAAGATTTATTGTGTTATTGGGTTGCTCGCTGTCCCGCGGCTATCCCTTATTTTTTGATTGGCTCAATCATAAAAGCTGCGCTGCAAAATATCCATTACTTCATCACAGGCTTGAGAGCTTACACCTCTTAAACCAAAGTAAATAAATGCAAGACCATATACCGGGTATCAATAAGCTCACATAAGCATCCATTCTGGAAATTACACTGCACTGAGGTTATACTGGTTATATATACAGTATTAATCTCTACTAGCAGTTGTATACCTTATGGCCTATGCCGAACTTCATTGCGTCAGCAACTTCACGTTTCTGCGCGGGGCTTCCCACCCTCAAGAATTAGTCCGTACTGCTAAAGCACTGGGCTACAGCGCCTTAGCAATCACCGATGAATGCTCATTGGCCGCTGTGGTTAAAGCCCATGTGGCAGCCGTGGACTGTGATTTACAGTTAATTATTGGTAGTGAATTTATCCTTGATGGCCAGCGTCTAATCGCTCTGGTTAGCAACCGTGAATCCTACACCGAGCTCTCGGCGCTCATTACCCTAGCTCGCAGACGCAGCAGCAAAGGCGAGTACCGCCTAGAATGGTCTGACCTGAGTAGTAACCTACCCAATACATTATTAATTTGGCTCCCCAGCGGCAATCTAGAGCCCGACCATGAGGTAGGTGAGCGACTGAGCCACTGGTTTAAAGAACGGCTGTGGATTGGCATTGAACACCTGCTAGATGGCAACGAAGCTTACCAGTACTATTATTACCGCAATCTTGCCGCCCTCTGGCAGTTACCCATGCTGGCTTGTGGCGATGTGCACATGCACTGCAAAGAACGCCGGGCGCTACAGGACACACTCACAGCTATTCGTTATAGCTGCTCGGTTATGGAGCTAGGGGACCGCCGCTTCCCCAATGCCGAACGGCGGCTGCGTAGCCTGCCCCACCTAGAAAAGCTCTACCCCGCGGCTCTTTTAGCCGAAACCGTCAACTTGGCCAAACGCTGTCATTTCAGTCTCGAAGAACTGCGCTATGAATACCCAGACGAAGTGGTACCCGCACACCTAACCCCCGCCGAACAGCTGCGGCTATTAACCGAGCAAGGAGCAGCAAAACGCTGGCCCGACGGCCTATCTAAAGCCATCCATAAACAGATTGAATATGAGCTGAAGGTCATCAGCGAGCTGCAGTACGAATGTTATTTTTTAACCGTTCATGACCTGGTGGCCTTTGCTCGCAGCCGGCATATTCTCTGTCAAGGCCGTGGCTCAGCCGCCAACTCAGTAGTCTGTTACTGCCTGTTTATTACCGAAGTTAACCCAGACCAAATCTCCCTGCTATTCGAGCGCTTTATCTCCACCGAACGCAACGAACCGCCAGATATCGACGTGGACTTTGAGCACGAGCGCCGGGAAGAAGTGATTCAATATATCTACCAGCGTTACAGCCGAGACCGCGCCGCACTGGCCGCCACAGTGATCACCTATAGGCCGCGCAGTGCCGTGCGTGATGTGGGCAAGGCACTGGGCCTAGACCCATTGTTTATTGAACAGCTCAGCCAGTCTCTGGCCTGGTGGGACCGCAGTAGTGACCTGCAAGACCAGTTTGCCAAAGCCGGTGCCCGAGGCAATATGGCCGAGCACTTCCACAGCTTGCTCCAAGAGATTCAGGGCTTTCCCCGCCACCTCTCCCAGCATGTGGGCGGGTTTATTATTACCCGCAGCCCTATAAGCACTCTGGTGCCCGTAGAGAATGCCAGCATGCCCGACCGCACAGTGATTCAATGGGACAAAGAAGATATTGAAGCTCTGGGGCTGTTGAAAATCGATATTTTGGCTCTGGGAATGTTAACTGCCATACATCGCTGCTTTGATCTTATTAAGGGTCATCAGGGCATTAACCTAAATATGCAGTCTATTCCAAAACAAGACAGCGCCACCTACGACATGCTGTGCAAAGCCGACTCTGTAGGCGTGTTCCAAATTGAGTCTCGAGCCCAGATGGCCATGCTACCGCGACTAAGACCCCGCTGCTTTTACGACCTAGTGATCGAGATCGCCATAGTGCGCCCCGGCCCCATTCAGGGTGGCATGGTGCACCCCTATTTAAAACGTCGTCAGGGATTAGAAGAAGTCACCTACCCTCACCCCGATATTAAAAATGTATTAGAGCGCACTCTGGGCATTCCCGTCTTTCAAGAGCAGGTAATTCGACTCGCCATGGTCGCCGCTGGCTTTACTGGTGGCGAAGCAGACCAGCTGCGTCGCGCCATGGCCAGCTGGGGTAAAAACTCCGAGCGTAACAATGAGCTACTGGGTTTTAAACAAAAGCTAATTGATGGCATGTTAGCCCGAGGTTATAACCAAGACTTTGCCGAACGGCTGTTTATGCAAATACAGGGCTTTGGTGTGTACGGCTTTCCAGAATCCCACTCCGCCAGCTTTGCCCTGCTCGCCTATGTGTCCGCCTGGCTCAAATGCCATTATCCCGCAGCCTTTTGTTGCGCCCTTTTAAACAGCCAGCCCATGGGCTTTTACTCGGCGTCACAGCTAGTGCAGGATGCCCAGCGCCACAGCATAAAAGTACTACCCATCGATGTTCGCTACAGCAACTGGGACCATGCCCTTGAGACCGAGAGTGAGAGTGAGAGTGAGAGTGAGAGTGAGAGTGAGAGTGAGAGTGAGAGTGAGAGTGAGAGTGAGAGTGAGAGTGAGAGTGAGACCGAGAGTGAGAGTGAAGGCGATACCCAAAGTCCGTCATTGCGGCTGGGGTTTCGCCTAATTAAAGGATTTTCCTATCAGGCTGCCCAACGCATAGAAAACACCGACCGGCAGTTTAAAAACCTTAACCAACTCGCCACTGCGGCCAACCTATCAAGGTCCAATCTAAACCTACTCAGCAGCGCCGGAGCCCTTAAGTTTTTCAGCGACAATCGCCGTCAAACCCACTGGCAGGCACTGGCCACAGACAACAGCGAGCAACTGTTGCAGCCAGCCAATACACCTACTAACTTCCAAGCCCCCAGCGAAACCGAAAACCTCCAAGCAGACTACAGCCACACAGGGCTATCACTAGGCCGCCACCCCATGGAGCTACTCAGAGAACAGTTTCCCATCTTCCGCCAATGCAAACGCCATGCAGACCTCGCAGAGTTAGGCCACCGTCGCTTTGTACGCATTGCCGGCCTGGTCACCGGCAAGCAGCGCCCAGGCACAGCCTCTGGCGTAGTGTTTTTAACCCTAGAAGACGAAACCGGCAACAGTAATGTAGTGGTCTGGCAAAACGTCCAGAAGAACTGCCGCCAAGCATTATTAAAGGCGCAGCTATTGATGATTAAAGGAGTCGTAGAGACCGACGGCGCTGTGGTGCATATTATTGCTCAGGAGTTAACCGACTGTTCCGAATTACTCAAGCGTATAGACGGCAGTGACAGCGTAAATATTCAATCGCGGAATTTTAGATAGCATTTTTAGACCCTGACTCTGTGGTCAACAAATTCTCCACATTCCCAACAGCCACCCCAACTACTGTAGTAGGATAAGAAAAAACAAAACGCCACCTGCAACAGGGCCATCAGTTTCAGGCAACAGAGCGTTATAAACAGGGGCAATTCCAATGAAAAACTTTAACAACAAAGTCGCAGTCATCACCGGTGCCGGTTCAGGTATGGGACGCTACCTAGCCATACTCCTCGCCCAAGCGGGTGCCAACATAGCCGCCTGTGAGATCAACAAAACAACCCTCGCAGAAACTGTTGCGATGCTCGCAGACTACCCCGTTAAAGTCTCTAGCCATATTCTTGATGTCGCCGACAAAGCCGCCATTGAAGCCCTGCCCGCCAAGGTAATTGCCGAGCATGGCTGTGTTGACCTAGTGTTTAACAACGCTGGCGTCACCGTTGACTCCACCTTTGAAGATCTGTCCGAGAGCGACTGGGACTGGGTATTTAATATCAACCTGCAAGCCGTAATTAATTCAAGTCGGGCCTTTTTACCCCACCTGAAACAGCGCCCAGAAGCCGCACTTGTTAACACGTCTTCTATCTTTGGCATGATCGCCCTAGAGCGACAGTCGGTATACCACACCGCCAAATTTGCCGTGCGTGGCTTTACCGAGTGCCTCGCCAAAGAGATGAAAGACAGCACAGTGCAGATACATTGCGTACACCCCGGCCACATCGGCACCAACATAGTGACCAATGCCCGCATGAACAAAAGCGAAGAATCCGCCAGTTCAATGGAGCGCTTAGTGGGCAAAGTGATGGGCCTAGGCGATAGCCAAGAAGAGCTAGCCAAATTCTTTAGAGAGAACGGCATGCACGCTAGCCGCGCCTCCGAAGTTATTCTTAACGGCGTCCGCAAAAAACGCAGCCGCATAATGGTCGGTACAGATGCCAAACTAATGGATCTAGCCCAGCGCCTGACGCCCATGCATTATGAAACACTGTTTCCATTATTCACCCTGCCCCTGACTCTGCTACGCAATAAGAAGCCCCTTAAAGGCATGCCCGCTGAAATCGCCACTCCCACATCAGCCTCCCCTAAAGCAGACACAAATAAGACACAAGAGACCGCCTAACAATGAGCATTGAACACAGAGACGTTATTATCGTTGGTGCCGGCCTGTCCGGTATTGGCGCAGCCTGCCACATCACCGAAAAATGCCCCGACCGCAGCTTCCTATTACTGGAATCACGCAAAACCATGGGTGGCACCTGGGACCTGTTCCGCTACCCCGGTGTTCGAAGCGACAGCGACATGCACACATTGGGCTACAGCTTTAAACCCTGGGAAGGCGCAAAAGCCATTGCCGACGGCCCCTCTATACTTGAGTACGTAAAAGCAACCGCCGCAGAAAGTAACATCGACCAGCATATACGCTATGGTCACCGCTTGATCTCTGCCAGCTGGTCATCAGAAAAGTCCCTATGGACCCTAGAGATTAACCAAGCAGACTCCGAAAAAGTCGTGCAAATGACCTGCAACTTTCTCTACATGTGTTCCGGTTACTACAGCTATTCCAAACCCCACGATCCCAAGCTTCCAGAAGTCGATGCCTTTAAAGGCAAGGTAGTTCACCCACAGTTTTGGCCCGAAGATCTCGACTACCAAGATAAGAACGTCGTCATCATTGGATCCGGCGCCACCGCCATGACATTACTGCCCGCCATGGCTAAAAAAGCCAAGCAGGTCACCATGCTGCAGCGATCACCTACCTATGTGGTTTCAAGAGCGTCCCAAGACTGGTTTGCCAATGGCCTACGTAAAATTCTGCCCGCAACCTGGGCCTATGGGCTCACACGTATCAGAAACACCCTCTTTCAGGAATTTTTGTTTAAGCAACTTCGTAAATATCCAGTCGTTGCCAAGCGCTTTTTAATTAGTCAGGTACGCAAGCAGCTGGGCAAAGACTACGACGTAGACAAACACTTTACCCCCAAGTACAACCCCTGGGATCAACGCCTCTGCCTAGTGCCAGACGACGATCTATTTGAAGCCATAAAAGGTGGCGGCGCCAACGTAGTCACCGACCACATTAAATGCTTTACCAAGACCGGCATTGAGCTGAAATCAGGTGAGCACCTGGACGCAGATATAGTCGTCAGCGCCACCGGCCTTGAACTAGAAGTTATGGGCGGAGCAATCTTTAACGTAGACGGCGAAACCGTAGACTTCTCAAAGCTGACCACCTACAAAGGCCTCATGGTCTCAGACGTACCCAACATGGTATCAACCTTCGGTTATGTGAATGCCTCATGGACATTGCGCGCAGACCTAATCTCCGAATGGGTGTGCAGAACGTTAAATCACATGAGCAAAACCCACACCAGCAAAGTAGTACCGCTAGTACCAGACGCATTAAAAGACATGCCCACACAAGACTGGATTACAGACTTCCCTGCCGGCTACCTAAAGCGAGGCATGCATCTGCAACCCAGACAGGGAGATCGAGCACCCTGGGTGAACAGCCAAGATTTTCGTAAGGAACGCGCATTGTTTAAGGTGCCCATAGAGGCCGACGATGCATTACATTTTAGCGACTAAAGTTAATAGTCAGTCGTTTCTCAAAGGCACAAAAAAGCCCCACCTTGGTGGGGCTTTTTATTAGTTGGTGTTAGCTGACATAGCAACCATTACTGTCTAGGCAACTTGGCCCCTCGGCCTAGTAACTGACCTTTATCACTCAGCAAGTCGCCGCTCCGGCACAGTAACTTGTCCCTCCGTCGTAGTAGCTCGCCCCTCCGTCGCAGTAAATTACCTCGACGGCACAGTAAGCTGCCCCTCCTTTGCAGTAACTTGCCCCTCCGGCACCCTTACCTTGCCCCTCCGACGCTATAACTTACCCCTCCGGCACAGTAACTTACCCCTCCGGCACAGTAACTTGCCCCATCGGCGCACCTATGGAGCCCCAACGTCACGGCAATTTTCCCCAAGGTTGCAGTAACTTACCCCAATGATGACCTTCGGAGACACACCGGCGCAGCAAGTTACCTCGCCAGCTAAACACATAGCTCCACCTCAGAGCGCATTTGGGTAACCGTCAGGATAAAAGATTGAGCCGTGGCAGCAATGTGGCTTGTCACCGCAGCCCGTCCATCCAGTGTTCCCTATGTGACGCTGAGTCTGTTAGTAGTAGATGGTGACTGTGTAGGAATAAGCAATCTTCTCGAAGTCTTAGACAGCGATTGAAGGCTGTGTATGAGCTTAAGCCATGCATGGCCGGCTATCTAATGCGGCGCTGCCATGGCCCTAGAGCAGACGCCTAGCTTATTAAATTAATACCTCTAAGCCTTTCTGGTGGACTATGTTCAGCAGCTTCAGTGAAGGCCCATTTGGCTTTTTGGCCCCCTGCTCCCACTTCTGCACAGTCGACTTACTGGTATTCAAGTAAAGCGCGAAAACACTCTGACTTGCTCTGGTTTTTAAACGGATGTCTCTAATTTCTAGTGCGCTAAACACTTTCACAGGAGGAACACATAAAACATCAAACTCACGCATAGTCATGTCGGTCATCAAACCTACTTGATGAAGATCTGCGGCACTCTCATGTACAGACTCTAAAATTGATTTATTACTCATCATTCACCTCTAGTAACGCGCTAATTACTGACAGGCCACTCACGTGCGCTGTGCAATACTCGCAAAACCTGCACTTGGTTGGAGCTTAACTCCACACGATAGACAATCACAAATGGTGTACCAGAAATAACGAGCTCTCGAGTACCTTTTACTCGCCCTGCACGACCGGCAGAAGCATGTTGCAGCAATACCTTTTCGGCAATATCAACTACCTTGAGTACCAGCGCTATCGCAGCTGCAGGACTGCCATCGATATAAGCATAGAATTCAATCTGGTCAAGATCTGCAACAGCAAACTCAGTCCACTTGAGTTCCACGCTTTGCCTCCCACTTAGCTTTTACTTCAGCGTGATCAACCAACTTCCCTGCATCAGCTGCATCTATAGCTTTTTCAACTTCATAGATGGCCCATTCCTCCCGCGCCACATATTGCTTAATTGCCTCACTCATTAACCAAGCACGCGGTCTATCCATTGCTTCCGCTATTTGACCCACTTTTTGTAGTGTCTCATCGTCTAATCTGACTGATGTTGCCTTTAGTGTCATTGTCATCTCCAATCGACTAGTTTGGCCTAGATCTCAATTAAGGTTCTAAGTAACCCTGCAAGGTTCCTTAAGGTTCTCATTCCTTTAACTGTAGCACATCAAACCCCAGACATAAAAAAAGCGACCCAAAAGCCGCTTCTTTACACACCAAAAAATAACCTGCCAACAGGTAATTTCACTCAGGCCAGCGGCCATGTCGGCCAGACTACGAATAGCCTTAATACCAGCAGGCGCACAACACCAGCGATATAAGCCACAACAGGCTGGGGTACGTTGGCTTTAATATAGACCCCAACTGATTCTGCTGTCCCGCCAATTTCATTGATCACTACTATGGCTGTGAAACGACAAGCTAGGCTGATCACATCTAATCTTCTAGCCGTTTGTGTTACCACACCGGAGCAACCCGCCCTCCGCCTGGATTAGGCTTTTGCCTAGCCTATTTTCAGAAGCTTGAATTATGGGTTTATTCTGCTATTACTATAAAACCCAAAGAACATATATTCGCGTACAGACCAAAGGAATGGTAATGACGACCTTGCGAAAAGCCCTCTTCAGAATGCTGTGTAGAACCACAGTATTTGAGTCTGTTTATATAACTCAACGACTTACCTCAAAAAAATGGATCGACAATAAAGCTAAGAATTTTGCATCTATAAATCAATTAGAAGAAAAGTGTCCATGAGCATGATAGAAGCAACTTGCCATTGTGGGGCTTCAAGAGCTACTACTACGGAAATTCCAGAGTTTCTTCTCGACTGCAACTGTTCGCTCTGTCGAAGGTATAAACCTCTGTGGGCATACTATAAGAGCGACCAGGTATCGATAGAATCTGAGGCTCCGTTATTAGTATATGCCTGGGGAGAGAAACGAATTAGCTTTCATTTTTGCCCTAATTGTCATTGCTTACTTCATAACAGTTCAGAGGCCAAAGAGGGGCAGAAAAGGATTGGTATTAACACCCGAATGACATCCCCTGAAAGTGTTAACACTGTCCGAGTCAGGAAATTTGATGGCGCTGATTCATGGGAGTTTGTTGATTAAAACAACATTTAGTAAGGTTGTTCGAAATCGTTACGCTTGGCTCCAGTGGACGCGGCATACGTCGAGATCATGAACGGAACCGGCCCCCTAAGCGCAGTACTGGCGACTTTACACAACCAAGGACGATGAGCATGGAAATAGTTAAAGTTGATATTGCTAACTTTAGAGCCCTAGAATTAGTTTCTGTACCATTACAACAACTAAGCATTCTTCTCGGTGAAAATGACGTGGGGAAAACTTCTTTCCTTTACGCATTAGAGAATTTTTTCATAGGTAAGAAATTGACCGACCCAAAGGATTGGTATAAACGAAATACTGATAATGCAATTCGAATAACCATCACTTTCAAAGGATTCCCAGAAGACGATACATTAATTCCGCTCCTAAAAACTGATGGAACAATCGTGATAAGTAAAATATTCAGTCATGATACAAGGCCAGAAATACGAGCAATACTAGATGATCAGTCTGCCATAGCTGTAGCCAAACCAACTCTTGATAAATGGTTTTCTCAGGAATCATTTCACTTCATCCCAGTCAGAAGGGATCTCGCTGTTCAGTTCTCAATGAACAAGACTGCCATGCTCGGAAAACTTCTTAGAGCACGGATGCGAGCTTCCGTTAATGCAGCTGGTGCCGAAGCCTCATTGAATCAAGTTAGAACGGTACTTCAGGATGCCATAAGCGAGCCACGAAAATCGATGCAAAGCTTCCTGAGAGAGCAGTTAAGCAATGATTCTATTCAACTTGGATTTGATGATCTTGAGATAGATCCAACAGAAGGAGTAAAGTTTTCTGTCACCCTGTCTGACGACAGGGTTAAATCTATCGATATTCAAGATAGAGGCGCAGGAACACAAAATAATTTAATCATCGCGCTCTTTAGATTGATTGCGGATTCTAATGTCGAAGGTAATTTCATCTTTGCTATGGAGGAGCCAGAGAATAGTCTTCATCCTAAAGCTCAGAGACAGCTATTAAACGTAATTCAGGAAATTAGCGCATCTACTCAAGTCATAGTAACCACGCATTCGCCTGTATTTATCGATAGAAGCAAATTTGAGAGTAACATTCTACTAACGCGAACTCTCTCAGGAAATACAATAGCGAAAGTTTTTGCAGAATCGGCTCTTGCAGAAGTCAGAACTGACTTAGGGATTAGAGCTTCGGACGCACTATTAAAAGGTGGGGGAAATTGCGCCGTTCTAGTTGAAGGAAAAACAGAGGAAGATGGATTTCCGGTTTTTATGGAAATGATGGGACAGAGTGAATTTGAACTCGGCATTGCGATAATAAATATGGGGGGAAGCGACCTAATAAAGACTAAGAATATAATTCAATTATTGAAAGGGTATGATATCCCATGTGTGGTAGTTTTAGATCGCGATGCACAGAAAACAGCAGATGATCTAAATAGAATGCTAGGGAATGAGCTAGATAACTTAAGACAGGTATTCTGTCTTAAGAATGGAACAATAGAAGATTACTATCCTCCCTCTGTTGTTGCAGAGGTTATAAATCAGGAGTTTTCCCCGGAAACGCCAATAACAGAAGAAGAGTTAGATCAGAATTGGTCTGGACGGGATAGACTTAGCGGTTACAAAAAAATTATGTTTGAGCATAAGGCAGGCGATTCTTTAGAGTATTTAAAAAGTGCGCTGGGGCGTGTTGGAACTAGAATCCTAAAGGATAAAGGCGAAAGCTTGCATCCTGAGATTGCTGCAATATTGGAAACTGTAGAAGGTATTGCGCGTGAGTCATAGTAAACGCGTATCAAGTTGCGCAAGCGGACAAAGTACTGCGCATTTCGCCCCTCAGCAAAGCGTTAGGCACACAAAATAAATGAACATAGAATCTCTAATATATTCTCTTTTACTAGGCGCAGTATCAGGACTTACTTTTCTCGCTTATCGTCACCCTGCCGCATATTATAAAATATTTAGCTCAGTGCTTTCCCTGCTGATATTAGTACCTCTTGCGATCATCGTTGCAAACGGTGGACATTTATATACACTAATTAGAACGCTCGCTAAAAGGCTAGAAGATGACCCAGAGCAATCTATAAGCCGCGTATCCTATTCAATAAACACCATCAATGAAAGTTTAACGACCATAACTCTAACCGTAGTGGTATGGTTCGCTGTTTTTGGGTATTTGTGGTTCTTATATAAATTGCCATCCATTATTGAATCAAATGATGAGTAAGGTACGTAACGATTTGGTCTTGTGAGGCTGCGTTCCGCTTTGCTTTAATGGCCCTACCTACTAAGCGTTATATGTAAATGAGCAAGGAACTAGAATCATGCTTAGACAAACTCGTCGATGAAGAACCCTTCTTAGAGTCTGCTAAAGCATTACTAGCCGACAAAGAGGATGAAGATAATTAAAATCAACTGAATTTAATTGAGACACCTTTTTCGGGCTGCACACAGATAAAGGCGCGGTACTCCTCTAAGAAAGCTCTTCTGCACACTCTGTGAAACGGTTTCCTGAGGACCTAACGCCTGTCATCTTAATCCCCCAGGAAGCAAAGTAGACTATTGGGGCTCGGTACTAGCTTGAAAGAGATCTTTCCCTGCGGTCAAGATGACAGAACGTGCGACATGGGACAGGCGCAGTGAAGGATCTCAAAATAACAAAGTGCAAATCTAGGACATAAAAAAAGCGGCCCGAAAGCCGCTTCTTTACACTGCCACAAAAGAACCTACCAACCGGTAATTTCTTTCAGGCCAGCGCCGATATCAGCCAGGCTGCGAACTGTCTTAACACCAGCATCTTCAAGTGCCGCAAACTTCTCGTCTGCAGTACCCTTGCCGCCGGAAACAATCGCACCAGCATGACCCATGCGCTTGCCTTCAGGTGCAGTTACACCAGCGATATAAGATACAACAGGCTTGGTAACATTGGCTTTGATATAAGCCGCTGCTTCTTCTTCTGCTGTTCCGCCGATTTCGCCGATCATTACGATGGCTTCGGTAGCGGGATCTTTCTCAAATAACTCAAGAATATCAATGAAGCTTGATCCAGGAATCGGGTCGCCACCAATACCAACACAGGTAGACTGACCAAAACCATAATCAGTGGTCTGCTTAACGGCTTCATAAGTCAGGGTACCAGAACGCGAAACGATACCGACTTTACCGGGTAAGTGAATGTGACCTGGCATAATGCCGATCTTACATTCGCCTGGGGTGATTACACCCGGGCAGTTAGGACCGATCAGGCGTACGCCTAAGCTGTCGCAAACCACTTTACAGTCGAGCATGTCCTGAGTCGGAACGCCTTCGGTGATACAGACAACCAGCTTGAGGCCTGAGTAAGCGGCTTCAAGAATAGAGTCTTTACAAAATGGAGCCGGTACATAGATAACTGAGGCTTCTGCGCCAGTTACTTCAACCGCTTCAGCAACAGTAT
>Ga0307997_10000037_pt1 | contig 50646 bp, 14 predicted proteins | sample Davwhametageno36_FD_203165 | JGI IMG/M metagenome (GOLD analysis project Ga0307997, IMG submission 203165) | Marine microbial communities from Davis Island wharf, Antarctic Ocean - #36 | ecosystem: Environmental > Aquatic > Marine > Unclassified | place: Antarctic Ocean: Davis Island wharf... | reverse complement strand
GACTGTTCAACTCAGCGATGGAACGACGATTGTTGTCGATCAGATTCTTGTTGGGGGTAGTGACGCGAGCGGTGCGATCTTACCGGATTCACCTGTGAACGCGGGCTTTGCCGACTTTGACGTTTTGGTTGCTGTATCGACCGAAAATGGTGCGGCTACAGATGACCGCCGTCGCTGGGTTTCGGCCTCGGCGCATGTTGGATCAGCCACTGTCGCGGGTTATGCCTTGGCGGGTATTCAGGACGCTTCATTGGCACTGAACCAAGCGCTGACATCAAAGGCTGGTACGGTTGCCGCAGCAGATGCTGCGGTTCTTGATTGGTCAGGGACACCATTATCGCTGCCGGTTGAGGTTGACGCTGATGCAAATGTTGTACTGGGTTATGATAGCCGCACGCTTGCGGTCACTGCCAATGCCGAACTGAACTTTGGTCCTGCGTTGTTGGCTGGTGAATTTGGCGTTGCGCGTGATTATGAGAACAACCGTTGGGTTGTGGCTGCGCAAGATGCAACCTTTGGCATGCAGGTTGGTGGTGTCCGTCTCGCGCTTGAGGACGTGACCGGCACATTGCTGCTCAATGATGATGGCACCCGTGAGGGCGCTGTGAATGGCTCTGCGACGCTGACGGGAATTGATGGGCTGACCATTGAGGCCGACAATCTTAGCGCAAGCTTTGACCAAGCCGGCAACGTCAGCCTAAGCGGCGCGGCAAGTCTGTCGATCCTTGATCTTGCCACGGTCGAAGGCACATTCTTGATCGAACAGATCATCCAGAACGACCGTGCGATGTTGATGGTATCCATTAGCGACCTGACATCTACCTTCGCCGTTGACGGTGTTGGCGAAGCTGGTCTGCGTAATGGTCAATTGTTCTTGATGATGGGCGCCAACCCGAATGGCCAGAGTGGCTTTGCGCTGACGGGTTCGGCGACCGCGTACATCGATACAGACATTGTTGATCTATCTGGCGACGTGGCCATCGTGGCCAACACGCTTGGGGTTGCGATTAACCGGTCTGTGACGCTACCGGGCGCGCTGACGGCGCTGGATATGGCATACGGCGGAGAGCTGGTGCGTCCAAAGATCGATACGTCGAATTTGAACGCACTGATTACCGACGCGCTTTATGATGCAACTGATATTGTGAGCCAAGCGATCAGCGATATTCGTGCAGACATCAGGCCTGAGTATGATGGCGGCGCGAACATCAACACCAACCCGCTGGCGGTGCATTTGCCTGTTGTCGGTCGCTCTATGACCGAGCTGGTTGGCGCAGACCGTATTCTGGATATTGGCAACTATATTCAACGCTACATCGGAAATACACCGGCTGAACTAACACGATATCCGGCCCCTGATTACGGCACCGACACAGTGCCAAGCCTGAAGGGCCTATTGGGATACCTCCAGAATAACTGGCTTCCTGAGCTGGGCATCGGCAAAGACGCCCTGACACTTGAGTTGAAGCAAGACGGTCTTAAGCTTTCGTTTGAGAACGTGTTCAAGGTTGATCAAAGCATCAAGATTGGTCTGGCCGACGCGATTGAGCAAGGCTTGGACTTCCTGCCATTTGACTTCCCGCTGGATATCGATGGCGATCTGAATGTGGATCTTGCGGCGTCTTTGGACGTGGCGTTTGATCTCGATATCAACTGGAACACTGGCGTAAGCGAATTTGTCCTGCGCCGTATGGAATTTGATGCATCCATTGATGTGGATGACATTGATCTGACGGCTGCATTCGGATCACTTGCGGTCAGCATTGGTGATATCGACCAAGAAACCGGATCACTGCATCTGCATCTGGCCGGTAAGATTGAAAACACAGTAAACGGGTTCCGTGCGATCACAACGACTGATGAATTTTCGATTGATCTGCCGATCTATGGTCAGCTGGGATCTGTTGATTTGACCGCGAATAAAACGCCGCGCATCCTTGCGTCGGGTGGGTTATTTGGGTCCACGAACGTCACCTATAGCCTTGAGAACTTTGACAGTCTGCTCGACTTCTCAAACCTGTCTGTTGTCGATTTGATCCAGATGTTCCCTGACTTCCTTGAGACGCTGAGCGATGTGAAAGACAGTGAATTGTTCGCCAATGGCTTGCCGTTCCTTGACTCTTCGCTTGATCAAATTCTGAAGTTTGGCGACGGATTTAAAGAGGCGGTCTATGACAAGATCGACTTTAACAGACCACTTGTTGTCTTGGCCGAAGCCGCGACAGCAACCGTGAAAACCGGTACGGTGGACGACAAAACTGTCACGATGCTGATTAACCCATTTGGCGGGATGACCGACGATCTGGTGAATGGTCGCGAAGTGACGCTTTACGACATCGTTGACGGTGTTGAGACGTTGGTGAACACGTTTACGGTCAAAGACTTTGTCGATGATAAGACAATTCTGTTGAGTGGCGGCACGACGTTGTCGGGCACGATGCGGATGGTGCTGCACGAAAAACGCGAGCAGATTAAGACGCTGCAAGAGTTCATGATTGCCGTGAACAAGTCAGGCGTTCTGCCTGCAGGTTTGTCGATCAACTTTGATCCAGAAGAACGTGCATTCACCATTCCGCTGCGTTTTGAGCAGCATTTAACACCTGTAAACGTGCCGATTGATTTGGCGATTGGGTCAGACACTATCAACCTGTCCACCGATGCCACGGGCAGCATCAATGTGTTTGTCGCGGGTAACGTGAGCTTCTTTGCCGACCTCGATGGTGAAACACTTTACGGTAAAAACGGCGAAGCGACAAAAGGTTCTAACCTGTTCTCGGACGACACGTTTATCTTTGACAGCTCAATGTTGGGTTATACGCTTGAACTTGATGGCGAAAAATACACGATTGAAGGCTACCGGGGTGAGCACCTTGTCGCGCTGAACAAAGCTGTGACGGCTGATGTCGACAACCTTGGCTACACGCTGCGCGAAGGCCAATTTACTTTGGGTATCGAGAACGCTGATCTGACAGCCGGAATTGGCCTTAACATCGACGATCTCACTGTTCAGGCACAGCTTGGTCTTTTGTCCGCTACTGCGGGTGGTGCAGGCACCGGATCACGGGTGGCCATTGAGGCGCAGATCGCTGTGAAACTCGATAGCGATAAAGCGGCTGAAACGCCGGGCGATCGACGCTTTGCCTTTGGCGACATCTCAGCGGATTCCGTTGTGATCGAGGCGACAGGCTCAGCCACTGCAAAACTGCGCGGTCTGACGGTTAATCCGGGTATCGGTTCCGACATCACATTGTCAGAGAACATCGAAATTTCGATGACCGCACAGGACTTGTTCAACCCCGGTGATTTCTCGGTTCTAGCGCTTGATCCGAACTATGAAGCGAACATCAAAAGCCTTGTAGATCAAGGTCGGGTCGGGGCCAGCGACATCGTCGTAATCTATCCTGACCTTGGGTCGCTGTTTGACTTCAAAGACCTGAGTTTTGAAGATATTGTGTCAGGCGTTCGTTCCGGCCTAGAACTGGTGCGCGAGACAATAGAAGGCCAACCGTTCTATTCGGTTGAACTTCCTGGTATCGGGCGCTCGCTTGCTGATGCGTTCCCGTTTGTGGACCAGTTCCTTGCTAAAATCGAAGACGCGGCTGGCGATCCTGCGGGGGCTATTGGCGAGATCGAAGGTATATTCGAGAACGCGCTTGGCATCATTGACGACAATACACTTGATGCAGAAGATCAGTTCTTTGCGCTGAAGCTGAACGGCGATGTACTTGATATCCACCTCAACCTTGAGGCGGTGTTTAAGGACAAGTTTGGCTTTGCCCTCGACTTGCAACAGATGACTGCTTTGGTCGGTGCGGATAGCATGGCGGGCCTCGACTTTACCAATGATCTGGCAAGCGTTGAAGCCGAGATCGAATTGGATGTTCTGGCAAAGCTGCGCATCCAAGCGGGTGTGAAGGTGTCGACAGACGGCGTTGAGGCGTTCCTTTACGATTACAACCCGACACGGATCGAAAGCAAAGTCATTGCTCCGATTGGCAGCACAACATTCGCGAACCGCTCAAGCGTGTTGGCACAGTCCGAGAAAGACAGCCTGCGTGACGGTCTGCGCAGCGCGATTGGTACTGCCGGCAATAAAGTTGTGGCGTTGACGGCTGTTGTGAACACCCACTGGGTCCAACCGTCCGAGAATTCCGACACAGCCAAGAACATCGACGAAGTTCATGGCGATGGCCAACTTGCTGGCCGCCGCATGTCTGCAATCATGGAATTGCAAGATTGGCTGAGCACAGAGCTGGGTACAGAAATCTATCTGCTGTCTGGCGCACAAGTCGAACTGAGTGTTGGCGATACACAGGATACGCTGACAGATGTGAAAATCGATTACGAAGTCGCTGTCGAGCCATCTAAAGCACGCGGTACATACGCGAATGTTGCGTTCCGCGTTGCGGCGAATGACATTAACATCTGGCTTGATGCGGGTGTTGCCAAGATTGGAATTGATAACGGTTGGGTTGCAATCGACGGCGACGGTCTTGCGTCAACAACGGATGATTACGCCAACGTCACCGTTACGCTTGACCAGAAGGTGGACAGCGCACGGACGCCGGATGATGGTCGTTTCTATCTGACTGGTGCCGAGAGTATTTCAAACAATGTGGGCCTTCTGGTCAGCGGTAACTTTGGAATGGATCTGCCGTTGATGCTAGGTGGCGATGCCATTCCGGATATCGCATTGGGGTCGTTTACGGCTACAACAACACAAGGCCTTGATGGGTTACTGAAAGCACTGAGCGGCAAGGTTGTGTCTGGCGAAGTGCTGACGGTTCAAGTGCCAAACGCGCAGGAAACGATGGATAGTTTCCTTGGCGAGTTTTCGCTTTTGGGGATGATCAACGATCCAAGCCGTATTCTTGATGGCATCGACGGTGCTTTGGGCGTGGTTCAAGACATCACCGCAGAGCAGCTGGCACAGGATATTCCTGTCATCGGTGAGCATATGGCGAGCGTGGGTAACTTTGTCCGCGACGTGCGTGTTGGCCTGCTGAATGACCTGCGTGAAAAACTGTCATCTGAGGGTGGCACGACGGGTGTTGTGCGTTCGACGCTTTGGGATTTGTTCGGCACAAACAAACTCGATATTATACGTGACCGGAATGATGATGGCTCGATCACAATCGAAGATATCGGCATCGGCTGGTATGATCGTAGTGGTGTTCTGATTTCGGATTGGGTCGCGGGTGGCTTGCCGCCTATAGCCGCGGATTCACTGCAGTTTGATATTGAAATGGGCAAAGACCTCTTCCGTCAGGCTATTGATATCCCACTTGATTTCGACTTCCCTGGTTTGTCTTTGGACATTGATGGTGGCTTTGTCTTTGAGGCGGGTTGGACATGGGACTTTGGCTTTGGCCTGAGTGTGTCAGACGGTTTCTATATCGTTACAAACCAAGGCGATGACGCAAAACCTGAATTGCGCGTCGAGGCCAAAGCCTATCTGCAGGGCGAAAACAACCAACCGTTCCAAGCGAACGGATCAGTCCTATTCTTTGATGCACTTGTGAAAGACGCGATGCCGGACGGTATGGCCAGTGGTGCGACGGCCGTGTTGGGCGTTGATGTCAAAGGTAACGGCGCTGGTCGTTTGCCAATGACCAAACTGTTCTCGCAATCACCATCCAAGTCATTTGGCGTTGATTTCAAAGTTGAATCGACCATTGACCTTGAGACGACGTTGTCGGTGAATGCGATCGACATCATGATGCCAGAACTGCGCGCGAATTTGATCGTCGACTGGAGCTGGGAGTACGGCAAAAAAGTCACCGCTCCTACAGTTGAATTGTCACGCTTGCGGTTGGATGTGGGCAGTATCGTTAACGACTTCCTCTTGCCTACGTCTATCCAAATCTCCAATACGCTTGACCCGATTGAGCCGTTTGTACGGATGATGATTACGCGTATTGATGAACTTGGCGCGCTGGAATCCGCTGGTATTGACCCAACACCACTTGGCTTGTTGAATGCGGTGCTGGAGTTGAAGGGCAAGCCACAAATTCCGCGTCCATTCTTCGACGCTGTGCTGTTCATGATCGACCTGCCGGACACAATCAGCAGTTGGGGTGACACAGGAGAAATTCTGCTGGGTGACCTGAAGGGCTTTGGTCAAGCAGGCGCCGTGTCTTCTGAGAAATCTAACCAGAGCATCTCTGCCGCGCTCAATGCAAAAATGGCCGAGCTTGAGGCCCAGTCTTCTGGTGGGAAAACAGGCAGCAATCGTGCCGGCTTTAAGGCGCTTGAGTACCTCAAAGACTTGGACAACTGGAAAGCACTGCTGACGGGTGGCGACGCGATCCTGTTTACCTATGAATTGCCTTTGCTTGAAGTTCGGTTTGACGAAATCCAACGCCTTGCCAGAATCCCGATTGTGTCTGGCTTCCCTGCTTTGAACGTCGTTGTTGATGCCATCGTGGGCTTTGGTGCGACGGCTGACCTTGCGTTTGGTTTTGATACCTTTGGTATTCGCAAAGCAATCGCGAGTGGGAATCCGCTTGATGCGCTCGACGGTTTCTTCTTGCATGATTGGACGTTACCTGAATTCCGCGGCGGCAAAATTGTCAAAGGAACTGGCGGCGAAGAGAAAGACGAATTCTATCTGGATGCTGAAATTGGTCTACGCCTTGGCCTGAACGCAGGTCCGTTTACGATCGGTGGCCGTGGTTCCTTGCAGTTCTATGCGGGTGTCGACGTTCAAGACATTGCAAAGTCAATTCTGACAAAAGACGCTTATGGCAACGTTGTTGAATCCAAGACGGTATGGGTCAGCGACGGTCGTATTCGCGGGTCTGAAATCAAGACGATGTATGAATACCAGAACGGTGGAATCGTGAACCTGTTCAACCTGAACATCGGTGCCGATTTTGTTCTGGGTGCTTTTGTTGAATTGGACTTGTGGATTGAAACGGTCACGTTGCTTGACAGAGATCTGCTGCGTGTCAACCTGTTTGATATCAACATCGACGCGCCAAAAGTGCAGCCGGTGCTGGCCGAACAGCAAGGCGATACGCTTTACCTGAACTTTGGTTCGCGTGCGGATCAACGCAAATACTTTGACGTTACCGACAGCGGCGAGACGGTCATTTTGTATGGCAGCGGCGGCAACGTGAATATCGAATTTGATAACTGGTATCAAAAGTTCTCGGGCGTGCGCAAAGTTGTTGGTAATTTTGGCGAAGGCGATGACAAAATTGATCTGACCCGCCTGAGTGGCGTGACATTCGACATCGATGCTGGCGCAGGTAAAGACATGATCGTGGCTGCCCACGGTGGTGGCGTGTTGCGCGGTGGTGATGGCAAAGACCGTATTCAGATTGGCGAATATGCCGCTGGTACCTTCACACCCTCCGATGATCCCAAGAAAGTTGCCGGTGTTTATGAAGCTGGCGACCTGACAACAGACACACGTCATACGACATCGTGGACACTTGAAGGCGGCGCGGGCGACGACGTTCTGATCGGTGGTTTTGGTAAGGATACACTGATCGGAGATGCGGGCGTCGACAAGCTGACTGGCTTGGCGGGCGACGACGTTCTTTGGGGCGGTGAAGGCAATGACCGTCTTGCAGGCGGCACTGGTAAAGACACCTATAAGTTCGCCGAGAATTTTGGCGAAGACCGTGTGTCAGACAGCCGCGATGATTTCACAGGGCTCGATTTCTCTGAGATGACATCGGCTGTGAACCTGACGATGACAAAGCGTGGCGTGAACGCGGCGACGGCGAATTCTGTCAAAAATAGCGTGCGTGTTTCGGGTACAAAGGTCGATGACATTCATTTGTCGAGCTGGTCTGACACGCTTTATGTGACGTCTTTCCCTGATTGGAAAACAACTGTCACAGACGCTGGTGGCGAAGACGACTATAACATCCGCACAGGCCGCGCGACTGTTCAGGGTACACCTGGGACGCTCGAAATCCGTGAAACGGGTAGCGACTTTGACGAGATCATCTTTGATCAACAACGTGCCCGTAGTGAGGTCGATAGTCTTGTGCTTGGTCGTGGTACTGTCTCAAACGGTCGCGAGCATGTGACCTATACGCACGGCGATATTGAGCGTTTGACGATCAAAGGCAAAGGCGCTGACTTTGACGAAGATGGCATCACGTCGTTTGGCGCTGATGTGCGCTTTAAGGCTGCGGATAATGTCATAAGAATTGACCTTGGCGCTACTGAATTGCGCGCGATTGGTCGCACGATTTGGCAAGACAGTGAGCTGATGGCCGGTGGCGTGATCTTTGAATCGATCAGCTCCATCAGGATCGCGCATGACATCACATTGCTGAACAATGGCGCAATGGATTTGCGGACTTATGGCGATCGCTCGGACATCATTTTACAGGCGAACATCACGTCGTCCAATGATCTGACACAGAATGATCAAGGCGCGAGCTGGATCAGACTGCAATCCGCAGATGGTGCCCTGATCAACGAAAATGCCAGCATGGTAGACGGGCACAAGATTGCCGGTAAAGACGCCTATCTGATGGTTGAGGTCAAAGATAGCATTGGCAGCATGGCTTTACCAATTCTGACCCGTGTGGCTGAGATGACTTTGGCGACATCATCGCTGGGTGATGGTGACATTGTGATTGTCGAAGACGATGATCTGACGCTGATCGAAGAAAAGCAGATCAACCACTACGAAAATCCGGGATATGTTGTTGATACAACACCAGAAACTGGCCAGTGGGAGCTTGAGCAAGACTGGGTCAAGAGCACAGACACTGGTGTGTCGGATTGGCTCGACCTGATCCAAAAGAACCGTCAGAATGTGCGCAGCGATGTTGCTGTCGAAGTCTCCAAAGGCAATCTACAAATTGACCTTCTGGGCATTGATGCTTTGCTGAGACTGGACAGCGGCTTTGTCCGTGTCCTCGAGGACGGCGCGTTTATTAAACTGACAACTGACGATATCGATCTTTACAGTGGTGCGTCCAAGCTTGTGGGTGCAGGTCTGTTGACCTTGCGGACGCAGCAGGAAACTTCAAACTACTACTTGGGTACGAGCGCTGAAGACGTGTTTGGCCAAGACTGGCCAGAAGATGGTGCTGTCGTTCAAGGGCCGCTTCCTGGCTTCTACATGTCGTCGCTTGATATTGCTGCGATTGCGGATGGGTTTTCGGAAATCCACATTGGTCGCGCTGATATTGGCAACGTGATGCGTATTGGTGATGTGAAAGTTGCCGACACCGTGAAGGTGCCAATCAATACAGGTCTGATTGATCGTTCAGCTGACGCACGCGTGTCCAGCTTCCGCGATGAAATGTTCTTGTACGCTGATGAGACAATCATCGAAGGTGACGTGCAAGCACCCGTCGATATCATCCATCTCAACACTCGTAAGTTGATGGTGTCACAAAAGAACATTCACGCGCCAAATGGTCTTAGCGATTCTGGCATGATGGCCCGCGAACTGGACATCAACATCCTTGAGCAAGGCTCGATCCAAGGCTGGATGCGTGCGACTGACTTGGTCGATATTACGATTTCGGGTGAGTCCGGTGATGCAGGCGTAGATGACGCTTATGTCACGCCGCCATATGCAGTCCTTGCTGCGCACTTGAACCTGACGACAGGTGATTTGTCCGAGATTACGACCTCTGGCGTTGGTGCTGAAATTAAGATCAACGCGGCCGGGGCGATTGAAACACGTGGCCTTATCGAAGTTCTGGGTACGGATTCTGACATCGTAATTGATGCGCTCGGCCCGGTTATTATGGTTGAACTGTCACGGGTTGCCGCGCGTGCAGACAATGGCACAATTACGATCACGTCAGATGACGTGATGGCCGCGAACCCTGGGTCTTCTGTGACTGCTGGTGCGCGTTTCGAAGAAGGTAGCACAATACCGATTGAAACAGGTGTAAATGGTCAAATTACCATGACATCTGGTGCCGCAATGTTGCTGGGCGGTAGCGTAACTGCGACAGGCATTATCGACCTGAGCGGTGGCGATCAGCGCTACGAGGAAGACGGTTTTTCAACAAATCCGCGTTACGCAATCTTTGATAAAACGGCGACGTTCACCGGTATTACTGATAGAACGCATTATCTGGCGGATCACACCGGCGGTTACGGTATGCTTGTCACAGGTACGATCACCAGCTTGGGTGACAACCAGTCACTGCTGTTGCGTGCCGACCAAGAGGTCATCGTGCGCGGTAATGTTGTTGCCAGCGGTGTCGGATCATCCGTGACGATGCAGTCTGACGAATTCCTGTTCGTCGAAAGCTTTACGTCGGCGACAGCTGGGCTGAACCTTTACGGTGGTGTTGATGTCAATGGCGATGTCATCGCCGAGGCGGGACCACGTTCAGATTTCCGCGGCAGCAGTGTTTATGTCAATTCGATTGGTGTTCTGCGGACGCTGGGTGTTGATAGTGACGTGAATGTCAAAGGTGCCAAAGACGTAGATATCTTTGGTGGTATCATTGCCGGCGGTGTCCAAAATGATACAGGCGTTATCTTTGCGTTTGACGCATTGGGTAATGGCGGCAGTGATTTGACCGTTTCAGCAGGTGAACAGATCCGCCTTGAGGCCGGACTTTTGGCCAGTGGTGACGTCACCTTGTTGGGTGGTGCGCCGGGAACAGACGACCATTGGAATGGCCTTGAGATGGGCGATGCCCCAGTACCCGATGCTCTCAACCCGACACCCAAGATCAACAAACTATCGATCTTGATCAACATCCCTGGTGGTATCACTGCGATGGGTCTTGGTAACAGTGGGCGTGGCTCTACGATCTTTATCGATAGCAAAGACCGTGTTGAGATCATGGGCACGTTGAATTCCGGCGGACGTCTTGTCCAAGAGTTCGGTAATCTTGATCCAGCTGATATGTCTAGTCCGGTTGTTATGCGCAGCCAAAGCGTTGATTGGTCTGGCCGCGAAAGCGATATCATCGTTACGTCTGTTGGCCGTGTGACCATCGGTGGCACGTCGAAAAATGAGGCAGGTGATCCAGTCCCAACTGGTGGTTATCTGAATGCCAGCCGCTTGGTCGACATTCGTGGTGGCTTTGATGCGGTGACGGGGACTGGCCTTGTTATTGACGCTGTGACCGAAATCATCGTCGAAGGTGTCTGGGACTATGACACCAACGGAGAGCGTATTGGGACAGTGCCGTCAGTTGCGGGTATGATCAAACTTTCCGGTGTTGGCGATGTTGATGTCCAAGGTCTGCTTTTGGCGGGTGGTGCATCGCATATGCAAATTGACGCTGTTGGTGAATATATTGGCCGCGAAATCGAATATTACGACGTGGAATCTGTGATCGAAATCCAAGCGGATCGTCAAGTTTTGATTGGTACGAGCATCACAGCTGGTGACCGTATTGATCTGATTGGTGGCTTGGATACACGGTCACCTGGTCCGGTTGGTTCTGCAACACAATACGACGGAACCGGTCTTGTTCTTTACGGTTCTGCGACTGTTTCCACGTTGGGTGTGGGGAGTGAAATCAACCTGAATGCACCGGGTGATATTAAGATTTTGGCCCCGGGCGATGTACAGACATTGTCATTTGAGGGTTGGCCGAACCTTGAAATTGGTGTCCTTGAAAACGACGTTGTTGTTGTCGTGGAAATCGACCGCCTTGGTTACAAAATGGAAACCGCTGTCACACTTGAAGCCAGCGCTACAACCGATTTCGATGGCATTGGTGAGCTGCTGACGTACATGAATGCGCAGATTGCGGCTGCCGACTGGACTGTCACGCAGACGGATGACCCGACGGGCGTACGTTCGCCTGCGGTGGGCATAACGTATAACGGTTTGGCGAATGTGTTTGGCAGAGATCCTTTGGACGACACGCCTGATCTGGTCGCCCAATTGCTGCATGGCCGTATCGAAATGGGCTCTCCCTATGAGTTCACGTTCCTGAGTGAATCTAACGCCACGGGCGCTTTGCGCACGACGACAAATGGCGCCGAAATTGGCCTGTTGTTTACGCCAGACGCCGCTGGCGTTGCGGTGACACGTTTGCAAAGTGGTCGGACCTTTGCGCTTGATGCGGCTGCGATGGGCTCCGTGATCAACATTGGTGCCGTTGAAGGGCCAAATGGTAAATTAGAGATTGCCGGTAAAATCCGCGCCTATGCTGCGATTAACATGAACACAGGCGACGCCGATCTTGGCGGCGGTGTGAACGTACGGGCAACGGGTGTTCTTGAGACGATCGACGGTGATATCAGCTTTGCGCTTGGTTCCGAGGCCCTGATTGAAGGCGATGTCATTGCCAAAGGTACAGGCCGTGACGTTCACTTGGCGTCGCTGGGTACATTGACCATCCAAGGTCTGATCCAGGCAGACGACAAAGTTGTTCTGTCGGGCGGTGAAAATGCACGCAGCTTGACCATTTCCAACACGGCTACCGTTCGCAGCATTGCGGAAAATGGGGCAATCACCCTGACGGGTAACAATGAGATATTCATCGATGGTAAGGTTGAAACGACGCTTGCCAGCCAATCGATTACGATCTCTTCTGAGCAAGGCGATGTTGAGCTCACCAAGGACTTTGGCCGTATCATTGCTGCAGGGCAATTGGACATTTCAGGTGCAAACCTTAAACTAAATGGCCAGATTGAGAGCAGCTTCGAAGCGCTGACTACCGACGCGGAAGTCAGTTTCATATCAACGGGCGATATCGCTATCAACGGCCTGTCAGCGGTCAGCGATGTGACGGCTGCGTTTGGTGATACGATCCGCTTTATTGGCTCCACAGTTGACGTGGCAACGCTGCGATTGACGGGTGCAAATGCCATCTTGGGCGATCCGGCGACCCAGACGGGTACGACGATCAATGTGCAATCATTGTTCATGGCCGCGTTGACCGGAGCCTTCACAATGAACGCGGGTGTCGTACTGACCTCGGCAGAAGACGCCTCTCAGATTAACATCATAGCGAATAATGTTACTGTCGTCGGTACGCTTTTCGCGGGTGCGGCTATTAACTTGGTCGCAGAGGCAACGCAGGCCAATGGCGAGGTTACGCTTGAAGCGGCAGACCTGATCAGGATTAGTGGCAACGTATCTGCGACCAAAGATATCACCCTGAAGGGTGGTTCTGGCTTTGGCGATGCGATGAATTACGGCGTTGGTCTGTGGATCGACACGCAAGGTATCGTGTCGACCAAAGATACTGATGGTACGCTATTCGGCACTGTCTTGATCGAAGGCGTAAAAGACATCCGTCTTAACGGTATTGTGTCGGGTGGTATCGTTGATGTAAATGCGCAGCGCATGATCGACATTGATGGTCAGATTACGGGTCTGACGTTGGTCGACATCTTTGGTGGTCAGTCAGATACGCTTGGTACGTCGGTCGCGACGCAGTCTCTTGTATTCCGCATGAACGGTAGCCGTGACGACACCGTCACAGGTGTCACTTTTGCGGCCAATCAGTACTTTGTCGATGAATCCGGCAACTGGATGAATAGCTTTGGCTTCTTGGCATTGGACGCGGCAGGCGCTGTCGTCCGTGACGACAATACATTGATCCCAGTGACAGTAGATCCTGTTGAACAAGGTGGTGAACCGGAAATTATTAGTGGTGCTAAGATCGATACCGCTGTCGGCGGGACGATCAACATCGCAGGTGGCGGTGCAATGAATCTTGGTGGTGGTATCGGCCAAGTGTTCAACAACGAAAACGGCACGGAAACGGCACGTACGTTTGCGGTCAACATCATGGGTGCGGATGACAATCAACTCATGGTCACTGCTGATGTGAACGCGACAGACGAGATCATTGTCTCAGGGGCTGACATTGCGTTCATGCGCGGTAGCGCTATCAAGACTTGGGGCGTTAACAGTTTTGTCGAAGCCATTGCGACAACTAATTTGATGATTGAATCTGGTTCAATTGGCGGCGCGTCCGCTGCCTCCCTTGCGTCTGAGGGTTGGCTGCATTTGGGTGGCGAAAACGTCTATATCGCTGGCGGTGTTGAGGCTAGAGACCACGTCTGGATCAATGCATTGCGCGATGTGACCGTCTATGGGTCCGTCACGACAACCGAAGATATCGACACTGCATTGATTGATGTGCGTGCTGGCTTTGATGGTGATCTGAACATAGCGGCGCAGGCACCCGGTACCGTGGATACGGATACCTTGAAATCCGGATCAATCTATCTGCATGACAGTGGCAACATTACCAGTGATGGCGATGTGAATTTGCAAGCTGGCACAGATGTTATTGTCGATGCGAGCCCAGATACCAGCATCGCGGGCCGTACAGTGATGATGCCTAGAATCGACGTCCAAACATACGAATATAACGTTATTACAGGGTATAATCAGGTTGCGGTCGGCTTTATCGACGTTGAGGTTGTAAAGTGGATTGAAACAACAGTCACAAAGCAGATCGAAAACGAACGCGTTAAGATCGGTTATACGTTCAACACCATGGACGTCACGCTCAGGCAGAATGACTATTACAACGGCACCATCGCCCGCGAGACCTTTATCGAGGGTGTTGATTACTTCAACAGTATTGAATCTTGGAGGTCATCGACTAATAGGGATGCAGCACGGCGAGAATTTGTTATTTGGCCGACTGGCAACCCCGTTGATGGTACCGTGGCACCTGATGATGAATTGAATAGCGATCCAATAGTCTTTGGCGTACTTTCGGCTGAACAGAAAGAAGTTGTGCTGGACAAGCTGGGCTTCATGAAGCGTTACGATTTCGAATATGATGCGGCGAGCCTGAAGACGCAGCAATTGATCAACGGCAACCTGACAGAGATCAACTGGAGGCCAGAGTGGTCTAACGCCACAAATGGACAGCGTGCGAAACATACTGTGAACCTTGCGGTTGACGGACTGCGCGACAAGTGGATCACGCTGCCTGTTGGTGCGGAACATGACCTTGCGAAAACTGTGTCACAAGGCGAAGCCACAGTGTTCCAAGAGATAGTCGGCACGTATCACGACGACACGGACGTCACCTATAGGCAAGTAGGTTCAGCGTTTACGAACAAAACGCGTGCGGGCGAGCGGACGACGGATAATTACGGGTCGCTGCGATTCGTCGTTAGTAATAAAAGCAGTTCTGAATTTTCGAACGGCCAGCGTTTTTACAACATTACCGATGGGCGTTCAGGCGCAAACATTGCCACTAAATTCCGTCAGGTCGATTGGGATAAACGCGATTACGTTGCCGATTATAACAACGACGACAATGGTGTCAGCACGCACGCCAAAAATGGGTACATCGCCACGACAGAGACCATTAGCGGGCGTAATACACAAACCTACCTCGGTAGAGTTGATATCGGTGATATCTACAAATGGGTCTACGACCTCAAGATTACATATATTGGAGGCTCATTTACGCACGATGATGAACTAAGTCATGACGAAGAGCGTGTCGCGCTTATTTCGATTGTAAATGGATCGGAATGGAAACGTATCGTTCACGAGATGGACGGGTACACGACCTATAACCAAAGCGAGTATCTCTACGGCATCGCTTACGGCTCTACGTTTGTGCATATAGCTCAAGCTTGGGAAGAGGATGGTGGAGCAAGTAGTTACTACAATGCGAGTAATGGCGATGACTTTTATGGTCGTCGAACAACCAGCATCAATAGCTACACATCGACTGGTGGGGCAAGAACATTTAGTGCCAGTAGAGATTTTGGGCGCGGTATCAAGCTAGACGCGTCTTATCGGATAACACCAACGGAAATTGCTAATTACAATTGGAACTACACTGGCGCGACGACCACGTCCCGTACTGCCAACGGCGACGCTACGCAAACATTCTACAACGAATACGTTCTCGATTATTCAAACGTATTTGAGAATTTCTATTCTTACGATTATGACTGGAGGAGCATCGAAACGTCGATCCACGACAATCGTTCCACGCTAAGCCAACAGTGGGTTACGAATGCTGTTGATAAGTTTGGCAACCGTCCAAAGTTCGAGACGTACAATAAGAAAACTAAGGTCGTCAAAACAGCGCAGGAAACGCTGTATGAAAATCGGGCAATCACTGAAGAAAGAACGGGCAGGCGTTCAACCCGTGTTGAGGGCACAGGCTCCGAGACGATTGTAAAGTTTGGCGCGCAATCAATCACGGGTCGCAACCTGACGATTGAAACGAACCGCGATACGCAGTTGTCCGGTGCTGTTAGGGTCGAAAACGATCTGAGCATTGATGCCGCTCGTGACTTTGTTCTGGGCGAAACAATGGACGCCGTTACAATTCCAGCGAAAAGTTCTGAGTTGATGACGGGTGGCGACATCGAGATTATGGCTGGCCGTGCTGCGTCGCTTGACATGGGTTCGGTGATTAACACGATGGGCGACGTCGACTTGACTGTTGCGCGTTCGGTTTACCTTGCTGGTGAAATTGACACGGACGAAGACATCACAGTTAATGCGGGCGTTAATCTGACGGCGAACGGCGCCTTTATGGCGACAGATATCACTTTGAATGCCGGTACCGACGCCGACGACATGCGCGGCGATTTCATTGCATCTGAGATGACAGTCATTGAGGCTGGTACCGCTGCGAACGCGGGCAATTTGACGATTACGGTTGGCTCTGTGGACGGCGACATCACGTTTAACGAGTCCGTCACGCAGGTGACGGGTGTTATGACATTGACCGCGTCAGCAGGTGGAATCTATTCGAATTCTGAGTACCTGCAGGCGGAATCCGCCATCATTACCGCGCTTGGTAACATTGCTGGTGATGCACTGATGCAAGACGCATTTAAACTGGATGCGACCATGCTGACGGTCAACAGCGCCAACGAAATCTGGCTGCACAACCTGTCCGATCTTGAGCTGACGTCGGCCACGACGCTGGCCGGTGACATTCACATCGAAGTTGTTGGCGACCTGATGGCCAGGGCCGTTACTGCCGGTAACGCAGGTGAATATAACATCACGCTAAAGACGCCGCAGTCGGTTGACGGAGATGGTGGCAGCGATGGTGTTGCGTCACGTCAGATGCAGCTTGGCCTTATCACAGGTGCGATGATCGAGCTTGATGTGGGCACATCTTTGTCCCAGCTCGAAGGGTCAGTTATTTCTGCTGATAAGCTCAAAATCACAAGCTATAACGGCGTTGCATTGACCGACCTTGCGGTGAACCGGATTAATGCGCGGATCACTGCGACCGGTGATCTTTTGCTGAATACAACTGGCGCTGAAACTTTGTTTGTTGATCGTTTGCTCACGCTTGATGGGTTGATCCAGCTGACAAGTACACGTGACATTGCGATTGCAGGTCTCACATCCAGTTTGGTTGGCGGCGTCTTGGTGCCAAGCAGTGGTGTTTATGCCGGACGTGGCAAGGATCGTTCTGAAGTTGCCGATACGAGCATGAATGGCCAGATCGAATTGAACGAACTGCCGCTTGATGTGCGTATTGAAAGCACCTTGGGCTCTATCACTGCAAGCAGCCCGGGACATCACATCACGGTTGATACACCCGCCGGTGGTGCAGTCAGCTTGATTGCCCAAACAGGGATTACGGGTATTGTTCTGAACGCCGAAGAGCTGCGCAATGCGTCTACGGAAACCGGCGATATCTCTTTGACGGAAACCGCTTCCTACCAGCGCACAGAATTCCAAATTACGGCTGTGGTCGCAAAAGCAGGTGACATCACCATCGACGCAATTCACGCGACAAACGTGATGTCGGTGACAGGTAAGCAAGGTCAGACGGATCTCACGCTTAGCACCAGTGATGGCGATCTGACAATCATGGGCTATGCACAGGGCGGCGAAATTGTTGCCTTGGACGCCAACGGGAATGCCGTCGCAGCAGGACTTTTGAACAACGTCACATTGAGCGCGTCTGAAAAGCTGATTGTGCCTGGTGAAGATGACCTTTGGGTGGATGCGACTGATACGCTGACGTTCAATGCAGGCTACGACTTTGTCGTACCTACGTGGAAATTCAACTACGACGTCCGCAATTTGATCGTTGTGTCCCAGCAAAGCATCCTGGCCGAAAGCCAGCTGCGTGTTGGTTCGCGGAACGATGACGATACCAGCATCTCAATGTTGTCTGGTGGCGATATCACACTTAAATCATCGCTCAGCGTGAAAGAGGGCGGTGCGATCACTGAAACGCGGCTTGAGGCATTGGGCATTGTCCCACGTCAACTTCTTGCGCTGTCAGACGTGACGGGTTTCCGTATCATCAAAGGTGCTTCGGATATCGAATATACCGAAGCCAACGATTTGGATGTTTCCGAGACCGGGCAGTACACGCCTAGCGGTGTTTACATGATCGACCGGATCACGGTTCAAGGGGACACTTACTATGTCTTTGAAGCTGAGCAGCGGATTGGTACATTCAACACCGATGGTAGTCTTGACAGCACTACCTCAGAGATCATCAAAATGTTCAGCATGGAACCCGAAGGGGATGCGCCTTTCTATAGGGTGGTTGCCAATGGTGGGCGCCCAGCGGTTGGCACAGCCATTGCCGCTAATGTAGCCACTGATGTCGAAAAAGGTCTTGGACTGTTTATCTTTGGTCGTTCCGTCATTGACGGTACGGGCTTTGCAACGGATGAAACCGCGACGCTCACGATTGGCGACCTGACGGCAAATGGCGTTATGTCACTGAAACTTGGTTTGGGTAGCGAAACAGCACCCGTTCTGACGAACATCGCTGTCACACGTGTAAATACAGCCGCTGAGACAGATGCAGCCGTTTGGGTGACAGACCTTACCGCACTGCGCGATGCGATCAACGCGCAGATGGGCACAACAGGTATTACTGCGACGCTCACTGGTGATATGTCCGAGGTCACACTGACCCGTGCTGACAACTCGGCTATCAATATTTCCGGCTTCTCGTTCACGCCAAGTGCGCGTCTTGCTGGTGAACCTATCCAGGATTTGGGAACCGTTACCGTCAGTGGCTCAAACATGGAGGCCCGCATTCTGGACGGGGCTGGTCAGGATGTCACTGCGGCTGCATTGACGCCAAAAATCATCAACGACTACGTGTCCACAATTACGCTGGATCAAGGTCAGGTCGACTATAACGACATGACGATCATCGCTGGCAGCCCAGAGGGAACGACGTCCGGCAATATCATCTTTAATGCCAGCCAAGATGTTGACCTTGATAAGATCGACATGACCGCGACTGGCAACATCAGCATCACCACATCTGCGAGTGCGGGTCATGACGATGTCCTGACAATCCAGAACGCGGACACTGGCGAAGTCTACGCGCATAAAGTGTTCATGGTTGTTGTTGATCCAGTTACACCTGCCAATAATGTCGACACAACGCAGGGAATTTTTGACATAGCGATCGCAGGTCTTGCGCCTGGCACCTACACGTTGAAATCAGTATTTTACGCCGTCGACGGAAATGTCGCCGAAAGCGATGTTGTAACCGTTGTTGTCCCTGCGTCGGGTCAGACCGTGACCCCAATCGTTGCGCCACTAACTCCTTCAATCACAGGTCCGGTGGCAGTCCTATCTGGCGACGCACATACAAAGATCGCGGGTGCGGGTGTCGTACCTTGGACAGCGGTTCAACTGTTCAACGCAGCTGATGCAATCTTGGTCGAGACGCGCGCCAATCACCTTGGTGAGTGGGAAGCAACGTTGCCATATCTGAGCGATGGCACGCACGCGATCTACGCCCGCAATGTTGATATCGCGAACAATGTGAGCGCGAAATCGGCTGTTGTGAATGTGACGATTGATACGCGCGCACCAGAGGTTCCGGTATTTGATACTTATGATTTTGCATCTAAAACTCTCACCGGCACAGCCCTCGAAAACGAAGAAATCTTTATCTATGCAAACGACGATTTAGAGACAGAGATCGGGAGCGTCGTTGTTGACGCCAACAATGAATGGTCAATTACGTTCGATACCGCGGCCTTGATTACAAACGGTGCTTTGACAAATGGCGTGAACTACTTGCAGGTCCGCGCAGTCGATGCCGCAGATAACCAAAGCGGCATGTCGGGCTCTCTTAGCGTCCGTGTTGGAACGACATCTGCGCCCACTCTACTTTTGGGCAACGCTGTGAACGCACCTGCAGCAGCGATAAAGGTATTGACAGAGCCGCTGACTATTCTCAGTCAGTTTGAGGGTTATGTGCTTACCGGCACAACAGCACTGGGTTCCAGCGTCTCTGTCTCCATCGATGGCGGCACTGCAGCTGATGCATGGGTTGAAGGCGACCAGTGGCAGTATGTGGTTACACCTATCGCTGGTGGGGGTGTCGTCCCAACGTCGTATGAGATTGCAATTGTAGCATCTGATCCACTTGCCGGTGCGGGTGGTCTAGTTGAGACAATCAACGCGACCTTGCAAATTGATGTCACGCCGCCTGTCGTTGTCTTTAGCGCGATTGCCGGTGTCGGGACTGCGACTTTAGCAACACCAAATACAATTACTGCCGTTGATCTGAATGGTGCTGACGGCACCGAACAGAATGTGTTCAAGCTGACTGGTAGAACAGACGCGACCGCATTGCGGGTCGCATTGGCCGATGGCACTGTCATCGCTGATCCTGTGGTAATCACGACAGGAAACTGGGAACTCGAATTGACCGATGCTCACTACGCCGCCTTCGGCAATGGCACGGTTTCGTTGCAACTCATCGGTACTGACGACAACGGAAACCAGACTGTCACAACGCAGGTGATAACAATCGCGGCAAACTTGCCGAAAACACCTACGATCCTTTCGGTACAGACAGATACCGGCCTTGCTGACTATGTGACCACCGATGCTGCGGCATTGAAAATCTATGGCACAAGCACGCCGGGTGACACGCTTGCCGTGAGCTATACTTGGACTCCAGCTGCTGGTGACCTGACGGCGACCGGTACAGTACCTGCCAGCTACTTAAACATGTTGACCGGAACGTGGACGGCCACATTGCCTGATCAAACGGTCGACGGCGAATACACCCTTAACGTGACAGCCGGCAAAGACAATTTGACCAGCGTTGCAGGTACAACTGCTATCGTGGTAAACGCGGTGACACCTGCGGCCCCAGTGATTACCGTGGCCCTGAATAGCAATCGTCCAACCTTGACGGGTACCGCCGCCAACGACAGCCTTGTGTCCATCTATCTGGGCGGAGAATTTGTTGCTGCTGTCGAAGCTGACAATACAGGCTCATGGACATGGCGTTCAGAGCAGTCGTTCGGCGCATCTTCCACATTGGCCTTCACTGCAAAAGCCACCGTGACATCTGGTGCGACAAGCGTGGCAAGTGCTGTTTCTACAGTCACATCTCCAGTAGGTGCGACAGACCTGGCTATTGTTGCGATTGCGGGCGATAACATCATCGGCCAAAACGAGCGGCCAATTGACGCAACTGCACCAGCGTCCACACCCAATCTTACTGTGACGGCTGGCAGCGATAAGGCGTATCTGGTCATCGGCCCAGCAGCCCCAGTTGAAATTACGGTTGGTGGCACACCGAGCGATCCTGAGACCGTCAACTTTGACATGTCATCTCAGTTGGCCAAGTTTGGTCAGCTTCTCTCAATCAATGTCAGCGAAGGTGGCGAATATCCGATGTCATTTACGCCTGCGGTAACGATTTCAGCACCAGACATTCCTGGCGGCATTCAAGCCCAAGCTGACGCAGTTATGAGCGGCGGCGGGACTGAAATTATCGGGATTACGATCACAAATCCGGGTAGCGGTTATACCAAACCACCTATGGTCACCGCCTCTTCAATGGGTACGCCTGAGGCCACGATGGTCGCTGAGCTGCGCGAAGAATATGTCCTCACCGTCTTTGACGATGCAACGACCGTTGAGACACAGACGTTGAACCTGAAAAAAGCAGATGCAGGCACCTATACCCTGACACTCAGCTATGATGGGACAACTGCGACAACCACAGCTTTGGCATACAACGCGACACCTGCAGCAATCACAGCCGCTCTTGAGGCTTTGGATATTGCGCCGGGTGCAGCGTTCAATGTCGTTGCACTGCCTGTTGCGATAGGTGGCGACGCGATCTTGGAAATCCGGTTCGAAGGATCACTGAAATACAAGAACATCGACGCGATGATTGTCGATGCGACGAACCTGACGTCAACGGTTGTTAACGTTGTTGTTACCGGTCCAACCACTGTAACGGGCGTATCAACGAACCCAGGCGCAGGCACAACATCAACTGGCAATGCAGCAAACGGCACGACCACAGATGTAACTGTCGTGGCAGTTCCAGGTGCCGGCGCTGGCGACCCTGATACATACGACGTGACCACAACTGTGACGACCACCACAACAACAACGCCAGCCACAACCGGCGTCGTGATCGGGTCTAAGGATCAAGGCAGCGCCAATGCGTGGGTAAGCAAAACGTTGACTTGGGCAATCGATGACATCGCTCTAGCGGTTGATGCCACGTCAGAAATTGTGCCTGAAATCACGTTTGTGAATGTTGTTAGCGCTGATGCTGCTTGGCTTGCTGGTACTGCGACACCGTTTGCTCAGGTTGATATTGCCAACGCGACGGTGCCCCTTGGATCTGTTGTTGCAAATCAAGACGGCAACTGGACGTTTGCGCTACCGACTGCATCGTTGGGTCAGACGCTTGATCTGACGGCCACAACCGTTCTGGCCGCCACCGCAACATCTGCTGCAGTAACCTATACGCCAGCAGCCCCAAGCCTCTCAATGGACAACGACGTAGTGAACGGCACAATCAGCTATGCTGATTTGCAATCAACAGTACGCGTATTTGGTTCTGCAGGCTTTGATGCAACGTCGGTAACCGTGCAAATTGGCACTAAAGTTATCGTCGCTGATCTCACGCTCAGCTTGGAAGGTATGCAGTGGCACGTTGTGCTCAACGAGACAGAGCTTGCCGGTATTGCGGACGGCACGCAGCCGCTGACAATCACAGCTTCAAATGGAACTGTTGCCACGATCTTGCAGCGCAGCGTGATACTGAACCTCACTTTGCCAACGCAAGAACCGGTCTTTACTGCTTTGCCAAATGCCACGGACAATTCTGCGGGTAGCGTCACAACGGCACGTCCTACTTTGATGGGGACAGACGCGGCTGCAAATGGGGCCGTCTGGATCTACGATCAAACGACCTTGGCGCTGTTGGCGAATACAACGGCAAATGCCGCGGGCGCATGGACGGTCGCAGTTGCTGATTACGCACAAGATCTCACAGATGGTAGCTATGAGTTAGTCGCGATTGCGGTAGATGAAGCTGACAATCAGGGTCCAGTTATCGCCGCAAAAAAAATGACACTGAGTGTCGCTGTTCGCGAGATTGCAAAACCTGTGATCGTCGGCCTGCAGAATGACACTGGCCGCTTTGGAGATTTCACGACATCCCTCACCACGCCTATCTTGAAAGGCACCGCTGCGATCAACGCAACAATCGAAGTCTATATTGGCGGCGTGCTCCAAACCTCGGTTAATCCAATCGTCGCTGACGCAAACGGACAATGGACTTTCACTCTTGGAGCTCAAACGCCCGACACATACGTGATTACAGCGAAAGCTGTTGTTGGCGGCCTTACCAGCGATGCGTCTGACACGGTGTCCGTCACGATTGACGCAACAATTGAAGTGCCTGAAATATCGACCCTTGGTGGCATCCGCACGACATCGCAACCTGACATCTCTGGCACCGCGGAGGCTGGCGCAAAAGTATCGCTTTATCTGGTTGATGCAGGCCAAGACGTTTACATCGGCGAAACTGTTGCCGGAGCGAGCGGCCAATGGGTCTTTGCTTTTGAAACGCAAAAGCTGTCGGACGGCGGACAGACAATTCGCGCACGTGCAACTGACCCTGCGGGCCAGACCAGCGCGAACTCTACGGACCTGATACTGACAATCGCCACACAAAAGCCAACTGTCACGTTTGGGATGGTGAATGGCGACAACATCCTGACGTTGGTTGATCGCGATTTGGCTGAAGACGGACCTATTTCTGCAACGTCCGCACAGCCGGTCGTGCTTCGCGGTACCGTTGATGTTGGTGGTATAGTTGACATCTTGATTGGTGGCACAAGCCGCAGTGCAAACGTCGCAAGTGATGGCCGCTGGGATTATCGACTTGTCGCAGAAGACTTTGACAACGTCGGCCCACGTGCTGATGCGACCGTTACGGTTACCGCAACAAATGCTGATGGCAATCAAACCCAGATCGACCAGATCGTGGACTTCCGCCTTGCGGGCAAATCCTTACCGGGAACACCTACGGCTGTTGTGAATAACGACACCGGCGAAGTCACCCTATCGCTGAACGCGGGTATTGCAGGCCGCGTTTTTGGTCAAAAGCAGATCGAAGCGCATTCCATTGATATTGTCACGACGACGACCGTCGATGTGGTTACGTATGTGACCGCCGCAAACCTGACCGTAAAAGGTCAGTGGGCGCGTATTTTGAACGCGAATGCACTTGATCTAACCGCAGACATGCAATCGGGCAAGTTGACCGTCTTGAATGGTGGCACCTTGGTTGTGCGCGATGTGACCTTTGCGATTGCAAGCGCTGATAACCTTTTGGATATTTCGTCAGGCAACACTGGTGCCCTCGACGGAGAACAAGAAGCACTAGAACGCCGCTTGACCAGCCTTGGGTATACAACCGAAATCGAAACGGTTGTGAGTAATAACAATGCACCCGGCGGCGGACTTACGGGTGGTGTGCTGATTGATTACATCGATGTCTCTGTTTTGGGTACGATTGAGATCAAAACCTCTGGTGATGTCCGTGAATTGTTGAACGACGATGCGCTGGATATTTTGTATGACAACCTGAAGCCGCTTGGAAAAATGGGCTACAAGCAAGCGGGGGCTGACCGGTCCAATAGCATCGATATTACAGCGAATACCTTTGAAGCTATCGCGCGCAATAAAACGGCCACACCAATCACAACAATTGCCGACGTAGAAGACGTCACACAGCTCGAGTTCTCTGCGAATATGGTCAATACAAATGTGTCTGTCGGTTGGATCACGTTGGCTGGACCGTTGGCGATCAACGAATTCAGCCCTGATATTTACGAAGTCATAGACGAAACCGGCACGGTTATCAGCCGTTCCTATACAGTCGCGGGCTACTACGCTTCAGATGTTGCCATCACGACAAGCAGTTCAGACGGTATTCCAATTGATGTGATTGTTATCGGGATGTTCTCTTCCGGATCGGTCAGCATTGTTGCACCAAATGTCAGCCTTGCAGGCGAGATTTCGGCTCAGGGCGCGATTACGTTAAGCAGCACGAATGATGGTGCTATTGAACTAACGAATGATAGTGCGCTGACTTCACGGGGTGGTGGCGTAATCCAATTGGTAACAGGCACTGGCGACATTAACATGCGTCCGGGGGCATTGATCCAAACAGCCGGCACGGTTACGATTAGATCGACGTCTGGCGACATTGCGTTGGCGCAGGTTCAGTCCGAAGGTGATGTGACAATTTCAACCGCTGGAAAAATCACTGATGCCGAAACAGGCTTTGTGGTTGATACTCTAACGGGGGATTTAACCGATCAACCGATCGCGAACATTAGCACAACAGGTACTCTAAGCGTCACAGCGACAGGCAGCATTGGGACATCGGGCAACGGGCTGGTGATTAATGCGGCGATGATTACCGCATTAAACGCGGGCGTGAATGATCTGAATGTCGACTTGGTAACGGCAGAAACCACAACAATCAGCATGCTTGCCGCGAAATCTGCGTCAATCGCAACGCTGAATACGGTTGAGTTTGGTGCAAATAACTGGGCTGTGTCGGAAGACCTGAACCTGATTTCCGGCGGTGGGATCACCCAAAGCGGTACCGTGACCGTTGGGGGTACCACAACTTTGGAAGCCACCAATGACGTCATCTTGTCGGACGTATTGAACGACTTTGCATCGGTTCAAATCACAGGGGCTGGCTCTGTTCTACTTGGCGACAGGAACGCGCTGACCGTTGGCGGTAGAACCCGCTCTGATTTGACAGTAACGGCTGCGACCCAGCTGACACTAACTGATACGGTTGTTTCAGGCGCATTGAACGTGACCGGCATAACAGGCCTGACGTCAAGCGCCGCCGTGATCGTCGTTGGCACCGCATCCCTTGAGACAGGTTCTGGGGCTGACATCTCACTTTCCGGTGCCAATGACTTTAGAGACGAAGTCACATTGGACAGTGGCGGCATGGCAGCCATTACTGACATCAATGATGTCACATTGGGTGGTAATGTGCTGGGCGATCTTGCGCTGACAGCTGGTGGGTTGGTTGATCTGACAACGCTCACGGCACAGGACGACGTCTCTGTTGTGACCAGTGGTGGTATTCGCCAAACGGCGCTGAATGCACTTACCGTGACTGGCGACACAACCCTGCAGGCGGGTGCAGATAGCGACATCACACTGATGAGTGCTGCGAATGCCTTTACCGGCGACGTCGACTTTGCTGGTGGCCGCGATGCGCTGCTTTCAGCAACGGGTAATCTTGATGTCACAGGTGGCGTTTCACGCGACGTGGAGCTGACTGTGGTGACGGGTGTTCTGAACCTTGCTGATCTGTTCACAGGCCGCGATCTAGCCTTGGCAGCGGTCGGCGTTGATCTTGGTATCACATCCGTCGGTGGCAACCTCGACCTGACGTCGTCTGGTATGGTGAGTAACTCAAATACAGTTCAGGTGACTGGCACGACAACGATCAATGCAGGCGGCCATGCTGTCGATTTGACCTCTGAAAACAACGACTTTGGTGGTGCAGTGACATTCACTGCTGCCCTAACGGCGGCTGTGAACGATCTCAACGCTCTGGAGATTGGCGGCAACGTTGCCGCCGGTCTGACCGTCACATCTGGCGGTGCAACTGTCCTTTCAAATGCCGACCTTGGCACACTGGATATCACCGCTGGCGGCGACCTAAGCCAAGTGACAGACACTGGCGCAAACGTGGCCGGAGCCGTGACGATCGACGCGAAATCAAACAGCGTTAATTTGTCATCAACAACCAACGATTTCCAAGGTGCCGTGTCTGTGACAGACGCGCGCGAGCTAAGGCTTGGCGATGTCGACAGCCTCATCCTGGGGACCATCGCAGTCCAAGGCGACGTTGACGTGAACACTGCTGGCGATTTGACACAGCAAGGCGCCAATGCTCTGGTGATCTCTGGTATCTTTGACGCGAACGTTGGGGCGAGCAACGACGTTATTCTGACGCATGTCGGTAACGCAATTGGTGGCGATATGACCATCGGTGCGGTGCGCGATGTGACACTAAAATCTGGATCCGAATTGCATATGGTGTCTGCTGACATCAGCCGAAATCTCACGATCACATCGACGGGCCGTGTCTATAACACGAGCGGGTGGACCGTTGCTGGCGACACAACGATCAACGCTGCAGGCCAGAACGTTGAAATCACAGCCGACCACGACTTTACGGGTAGCGTGACGGTCATTGCAGAAAATCTGACGATCCACGATATCAACGACATCACCTTTGATGCGATCACGCTGACCAGTAACCTGACGATCTTGGCAACTGGCGATGTGACTGCGACAGGTATTGTCTCGGTTGCTGGCCGTACGGACATTGATGTGGGATCTACGACAGGTGCGGTGACGTTCATGAACGCAGCCAACGACTTTGTCGGCGCTGTCAGCATCATCCAGGGCGGCGATGTCGCCTTACGTGACGTGAATGGTTTGATTGTCGGCAACTCCGACATCGATGGCACGCTCAGCATCACCGCAGGCGGTCATGTGACACAAAACGCAGCGTTGATTGTCGATGGTCAAACATCGATCACTGTTGCCCCTACGTTTGACGTGTCCTTGGCATCAGTCAGCAACGACTTTGGCGCGACAGTCAGTGTGACAGCAGACACACTGAACCTGCGCGATAGTAATGCGCTGGCCTTGGGCATTGTGACCCTTACAGGCGATTTGACTGTAGCCTCTGGTGGCGATTTGACAGGTGCGCAACAGATTGATGTTGCTGGCACAACGCTTCTTAGCACAAACGTTAGCGATCTAAGTCTGACGGAAACAACCAACAGCTTTGGTGGTCTTGTGACCGTAAACCGCGTTGGCAACATTGATCTTGCCGCCACAGCCGCGTTGAACTTTGCTGGTGCAACCTTTGGTCTTGATAAAGACTTGGCGTTGTCAACAACTGGCATGCTGACGCTTGAAGGGTCTGTCTTTGCAACCGGCGACATGTCTTTGACAGGTCAGGGCGTGCAGGTTGAAGACCTCTCAGTGGGGGGCAACCTGTCGATTGACGCAGGCACAGGCGTGCTGACACAAGTTGCAGACCGCACGTTGCGTGTGACAGGCACAACCAGCCTGAGTGCATCCGACATCAACCTTCAAAACGAAGGCGTGTTGCTTGGTGCGGTGTCCGTGGCGACCACTGGCAATGCGACCCTTAAGGCACGTGGCGATCTGATCCTTGGTGCATCCATCATTGGCGGCATCTTTGACCTAACCGTCGACGGTGGGATCACACAAACCGCAGCCATCGCAGTGAGCGATGCGTTTAACCTGACAGGTAACAAAGCGAAGGATGTTGATCTCAGCAATGCAGTCAACGACTTTGGTCGTGTCTCAGTCACTGACGTCAAAGACCTGACGATTGGCGAGGCAAATGCACTGACACTTGGTGGCACCATCACTGGAGATTTGACGATCACCGCAGGCGGTGCGATTGATCTGGATGAAACCACCGTTGCAGTTAATCTTGCGATCCTCGCAAGCACAGGCGTGACAGACAGTGGCACCGTGACAGTGTCAGGTGCGACGCAGATTACCTCAACTGGTGCAGTTACGCTTGATAACGACGTTGTTCTGACAGGATCGGTTGCCGTTGACGCTGTTGATCTCACCCTAGACGCTGCTGCTGACATCAAGCTCAATGCGGTGACGCTGTCAGGTAATCTTGATCTGGCAACCACAGGCGACATTGCGCAGTCTGAACTTGCAGCCGACGCGATCGCAGTCACTGTCACAACGACGTTGGAAACAGGTGTCGACAACAAGATCGTCTTGCGCAACGCAGCAAATAGCTTTGGTGGCCTTGTCACACTAACAGCGGCCAAAGGTGCCGATCTGCACACAGCCACCGCACTGAACTTGCAAGGCGCTGTTGGCGTTGACGGTCTGCGCGTCTCTGCCTTGACAGATGTCACTCTGGGAGCGCTGAACATCACCGGCGGCGATCTGATGATTGCGGCGCGCAATACCCTTAGCCAAACAGCCGGATTGACTGTCTCGGGTGAGACCACGCTTGATCTTGGGGCGACTGGTGCGATCAATCTGCAGAACGCAGCCACTGACTTTGGCGGTAAGCTGATGATTTTGGCGGCATCTAATGTTGATCTGTTCGATGCAAATGCACTGACCCTTCAGGGCGATATGACGGGTAATCTGGATGTGGTCACTGTTGCCGGTTTTGCCCTTGGAACCACAAATGTTGGCGGTGCACTTACGCTGACAACGGGTGGTGACATCACGCAACTCACGCCTGACAGCGCATTGACTGTGACTGGCACAACAACGCTGACTGCACAGGCGGGTGCCACTGACTTTGACATCACGCTTGCGAATGTTGATGCAAACGGTGTCGCGCTGAATGACTTTATCGGCGCGATCAACATTGTGGCTGCGAAAGACGTCAACATCCGCGATATGGATGTAACGACTATCACAATGGTCGCATCTGGCGATGCCACAATCTTTGCCGAGGACAAGTTGTTCTTGGGTCAAACGCAAGTTGACGGCGACATGTTGGCCACGGGTAACTTTACCCTCATAGGCGACATTCAAGCGGACCATATTGATTGGGTTTCAACCAGCTTTGTCGACATGGCAGGGTTTACGGCGACTGCAACAGCAGCTGGCGCAGCTGGCTACATCAACATCCATGCGCAAGGCGATGTGAAGCTTGGCCGCCTTGAAACAGACGAAGGTGACATCAACATCACCAGCGTGAACGGAAACATCTACGACGACAGCGCCTCAAACGAGATTGATATCGTTACCAAAGGTGTTCTCAACCTGTCGGCTGGCACTGGTTCTGTCCAGAATTTGCGCCTCTGGGCAACAGAGCCTGGGGTATCCCCAGCGGACGCTGGCACCACGATCGACGTGATCGCTAGGTCGGTTGATAACCTGACAACCGGCGATGCCTTGAATATCCTCATTGGTTCTGGCGGCACTGCTGTATTTACTGGTGTGCTGAACATTGACGGTGATCTGACGCTGGAACTTGGTGCAACTGCGCTTGAGATGACAAACGGCTCGGCAATCCGGTCGACTGGTGATTTCATCATCACATCACAAGCAGATCTGCTGCTCGCCGAAGTGAGCGCCGGCAAAGATGGCACCATCTCGATTATCACGGATGGCAAGGTTACTGGACATGCCAACCAAACTGGCGGCACAAACGTCAGCGGTGGTACGATCAAGCTGGAAATTCAGAAAGACATCGGCACAAGCGCGCAAGCACTGACGCTGAACGCCAAAGCGGGCTCCAACAATGAAAACGGGTCAATTGTGCTGGTGAAGACGCCAGACAATGCGTTCATGTCAATCATAACCAAAGCCGTTGACGGTGTGCGTCCAACAATCGACATCGGGTCTTCTATAACCGGGCTTGAGGTTGGGCAGACATTGTCCCTGACCGCGACCGAGGCAGATTTGACCTTTAAAGGTGACGTCACAGCCGCCTCTGTCTCGATTGATCTCGCTCTGGGTGCGTTGACCATGACCGATGGTAAGATGATCAAATCTGACGGTGCGATTACAGTGAACGCACTCGAAGGCATCGCAGTGTCAAATATTGTCGGTAACGCGACTGACATGAACCAAGTGATTACGCTGACTGCTGCACAGGGCCGTATCGTTGATCGCACACTGAACGAAGCCGCGAACATCACAACTGCGGGTACCTTGAACCTGTCCGCGGAAAGCATCGGTAGCTTGGGTAATCGCGATCTGGACATCATCGCGAAACATTTTGCGGTTATCACAACATCTGATCGCGCCGGAGAGGCCACACTGGAATCTCTCAATACAGCCAGCACCAATCTGATCTCTGCTGATGTGACAGGATCACTGACGTTGAAAGTCGACCAAGGCGATCTGAACCTGCTGGGCGATGTCAAAGCCAACTCTGTTTTGTTGAACCTGAACGATAAACAGGCTGCATCGAACATGCGCAATGTTGTGCAATCGGCCGGGACGAAAATGACCGTGATTGGTGCGACCAATATCCTTGCCAATGGCGATGTCACGCTCACAGATGTAAACGTGCTGACAGGTAATCTGACGATCATCGCCAAAGGCGCACTGATTGATGGAAACACCTCGGTCACGGATGGCATCGAGGATGCAAACATCACCATGGGCAGCGGAGAGCTGTCGATTGAAACAGCCGCCATTGGTGATGCAACTGATGCAGGTGATATTGATCTCAAGGTCGGCAACATCGCGGCACTTCTGACCACGGATACTGATCCGAATGCGCAATCCATCAATGTCACCTCACATTCTGAGGTTGCTTTGAAAGCCATGGATGCCGCTGGTCGCGCAAAGTTCATTCAGGCGACAGGCGACTTGACCGTCACTGGGCGCGTGAACGTGAATGCCCTCACACTTGATGTCGCCGAAGGCAGCTTGCTGCAAGACAAAAAATCAACGTTGTATGTGATCAAAGATGTGTCTTTGACGGCTGCAAAGGACATCGGCCTCAGCTGGGTAACCAGTGAATCCGGTAACGTGTCCTTGACTGCTGGCGGCGCTATTCTTGACAGCTCAGAGGACCGTGAAACCACAATCATTCGCACGGCCGACGCAACAAAGTCTGTCACGCTGAAAGCTGCGCGGATTGGTACACCAACAGCCGCTGGCGATATTGAAATCGATTCAATGCGTCTCGAAAGTGCTTTGGCAACGGCGGGTGGTGTGAACGTCACCATGCAACGCGCCGCAGAAGTCGGCACAGTAACTGCGACCGAAGCTGCACAGGTTACAGGTGCAATCGATACGCTGACACTGACAGACACTATTACCGGTGCGACCGTGAACGTCGCGACGTTGGATGGCGCACTTTTGATGCAGGCCCAATCTCGGATCGTAGCAAAGGATGGCGTGAACATCGCAGCGGTCGGGGGCGACCTGACGGTCAGCGCGATCTCTGTGACGGATGCGAAGGCGCTGTCGTACATCTCTGCAACGGGAGATTTGTTGGACGGCTTGGTGGCTGAACCTGCAGGTGCAACTGGATGGAACGTCGATGCGCTTGGTCAGCTGGAATTGAAAGCCAACACAATCGGCACAGCAACCGACCGCTTTGATGTACGTGGCATACAAATCAGCAACTTGGTCGCCGACAAAGATGCCTATGTGCAGCTGGGTAGCCAAACTGGAACACTGATCCTTGATGTGGCCACAACAACATCTGGCCTTCTGGATCTTGCACTGACCAACGGCGATATGCAGATCACAGGAAATGTCAAAAGTGAGACAGTCAAAATTGCTGTTGCAGATGGTGGCATCACGCAACGTGATGGCACGAACATTACGGCCTTCAAGGACCTTAGCCTCCAGACAACATCTGACATCGTCTTGTCACAACTGTTTACCGAAGATGGCGCAGTCACGCTGAATGCAGGCACAATGGGCCGCATCCTTGATGGTACAGACACAGAGCTAGCGAACATTGTTGGCACCTCGGCTAAAACATCTGTGTCCTTCACTGGCCTATCAGTTGGCGAAAAGCGCATTGAAGGTGGCGAGAACGTCGCGGACATCGATCTGGCGATTGGACGCGTTACCTCAATTGATGGCGGCGCAGAGGGTATTTACCTTGATGCTGAAACCGCACTTGATTTGGGTCGCGTGGCCATCACTGGCGAACTCGAAGTACAAGTGCGTAGCGGTGACCTGATCCTTTCAGGCGACCAAACGGCACTTCGCGCCAAGATCGACGTCGATGCTGGCGCTATGCTGCAGCAGGACGGCGTGACACTGACGACAACGGGTGTTGCGGGTCAAACTGGTTCCGGCAACGTGGTGATCAAAACGCTCCGCGATATTGCGATCTCAACGATTGTTCTTGAGAATGGCGACATTACGATTGACAGCGAACTTGGCACGATCCTTGATGCGTCAAGCTTGGACGGTGCAGGCCAAGAGAACATTCAGGTGCGTAATGGCAGTGTGATTGCCCTGAGGGCAGGCACAATCGCCAACCGGTTTGAGGAAGGCGCGCTGGACGTGGCTGCACAAACTATCGGCGAAGTGAAAACGCATATCGGTGGCGCTTATATCAACGTCACAGGTGTTGATGCGCAAACGGTGACAATCGACAGCCTGACGTCTAGCGCAGACAAAGCTGATGTTGTTCTCAACGTGCTGAACGGCAATCTGTCTATCGATACGATGACGTTTGGTGACGACCTGACCATAAAAGTGGCCGGAACCGACGGCGAAACCTCGATGTTGCTTGGACAGACACGTGCCGCTGGCGACCTGAACCTGACAACCCAGTCAGGCGACATCGCGCAGAAGTCCGGCACAGATGTGCAGGCTGATACAACAGGTGCGCTCACGACACTTTCTGCTGGTGGTGACATTGTCCTTAACAACGCCACCAACGATCTGTCCAACCTGACCGTCACAGCGGGCCAAGACGTTACGGTCACTGATCGCGACGGACTGAACCTGTTCGACGTAAAAACCACTGGTGATTTCAACCTGAACGCAAATGGCGACGTTTATGTGCAGGACAACACCAAAACGGATGCAGGCAAGACTATCACAGTCACGCTGATGAACGGTGATCTGGATCTTGGAGAAGATGCGGTTCTTGCCGCTGACAAAGACGTATCGCTGAATGTCGCTGCGGGTAACTTGCGTAGCTTGGAGAACAGCGAAATCACTGCCGGTCAGTCTGTGATGGCCAACATTGCGGGTGATGCAACGTTCAACGGAACGTCGGTTATTACCGCAGGTCTGGACGTCACAGCAAAGCTGACAGGCAACTGGACATCCGAGGGTGTTCACACAATCACCGCGAAAGCGGGTGCGATCGATCTGGAAGCGACCAAAACTGGCGCTGTTAAGTTTGGCGGCACAACAACAATCATCGGTGAGACGGGCGTGTCCCTGAAAACTGCTGACGGTGAAATTGCAACCAACGGCACCACCAACATTGCAGCACCAAACGGCGATGTTCAGCTAACGACGTCAAATGGTGACGTATCACTTGCCGGCATCACGCAAGTGACTGGCCAAGGGATAGCGATCGACATCAGTGGCGACGCTGATCTTATGGTTGCCGGCAAAACCGATCTGACGGCAACAACTGGCAAGATCACCGCGACCTTGGATGACGGCAATATCTCGTTTGATGGAATCACCACAGTTAAAGCCAAGACCGACGTTGCAATGACAACAACTGGCAGCGGCGACACGAACTTCGCCAACACCACGTTGATTGCAGTCGAGACAGGGTCAGTGGCACTCATCTCCGCGGACGGTGACACGCGCTTTAAACAGTCAACGACCATCAAAGCGGCAGTCGATGTTACAGTCGACATCGCCAAAGGCAATCTGACCGTCAGCGAAGCAACATCGGTTCTGGCTGATCGCTTTATTACGATCAACATCCGCGATGGCGAAACGAAGATGTCGCACCGGACGATCTTTATCGCCGGAGAAGCGCTTGAATTGAACTCAACGGGTGGGATCAGAAGTACCGGCATCACCGATCTTTTGGCCACCGACTTGGTGCGCCTCACGATCAACACTGGCGATGGCGACTTCCGCAATACTGCAACGATCCACGCAACTGTTGGTGACGTCGAAGTTGCCGTAGAACGCGGACAAGTCGAACTTTATGACTTCACTAAGTTGGAAGCCGAAGAAGACCTGACGATCACCATCGAACAAGGCAGCTTGTTTATGGCCGACGCCGAAACGCTTATCATAGGTAACAACGTCACGATTACGGTCAAAGCACGTCTTGACCCAGAATCAAGCGTGACAGGCGATGTAGCGATCGACCTGATCATTGGTAAAGAGACTGTCACAATCGAAGCCTTCGACGGCGAGATATTGGACAACACCTTTGCCGAAGAAGACCTTTTAATTGCGCCAGAAGTGACACTTGTCGCAGCTGATGGCGTTGGCATTCCGTATCAGGAAAACCTGAACATCAATACGCGCGTTCTTGGCGTTAGCAACACGCGCTCAGGCGGTATCAACATTCAGAACCGCACCGGCTTTACGGTTGGTGACATCGGGATTTCAAACACGGGTGAAGGCGATGTAATCTTAACCGCTGGTGGCGTCATCCAACATCGCGGTGTGTTCTATGGCACACCAACCAGCAACATGGCCGGCAAGATTTCCAACCTTCCGGGGCAGGGCATCTATCTGATTCAGAACCTGTCTCAGGCTGGCTTAGATCGTCAAATTGGCAATGCCACCAAAGGTGTGTTGTTCGCATATATTGGTAACCCATTGGTCACAACTCCAAGCACCTCAGATGATGATGCGCAGGACAAAGCGTACCGTTCAAACGTGTTGGCATGGCTGGCTCAATATGGGTTCATCGATACTGGGCTCGATTCATACGACATGCTTTTGCAGCAAGCATCACTTGCGGACTTTATGGATGATGCGCGACCGATCACAGTGGCCGAACCAACCCGCGACAACATGGCCGTGAATGCCGAAGACCTTGACGATGACATCCTTCAGGCACTTGCTGAATTGAATGGATCAAGCGACGCTGGTGACGTGATAGAAAACCTGTTGCCAGAAGTTGCAATTGAAGAGGACATTCAGTCTGAGAACTTAGCAGACCGTCCTGTCGTGCAGCGTGCTGCGGAACTTGCCGATGAAGACATTGACTTGCCCATGATAGCAGCCGAATAAGACACTGGGTATTATGTGAAGTGCTTTGGCGCTAAGTAACAACAAACGAAGGCTGTGATGAAGCAGTCAACATGGAGAGCCAAAATGGCAAAAGAACCAAAAAACGTATCTGAGGCAATTGCAGAAAGTCTTGAGGCGACGGCAACATCCACAGCCGAGGCAAACATCCGTGATGTTCGTGTGCGTTTCGACGATACAAAAATGACAAGCGGTTACGCCAACGTCGCCAACGTCGGCATGAGCAAAGACGAAGTGACACTTCTCTTTGGCACAAACCAAACATGGGGTGTGGTCAACGAAGAAGTCGTGATTGAATTATCTTCACGTATTATTTTGACGCCTTCCGTCGCAAAAAGTCTTTCCGAGACCTTGCAGCGGGTTCTAGGCGAGTACGAAAAAAAGGTTGGCAAAATAGCCTAAAGGAAATTTGACATGAAACGTTTGCAGTTCTTTTTACTGGGTAGCACCGCGCTGATGATGGTCGCGGCTTGTGAACCATTCCCGCCTTCAACGCAGGAAGAAGGGCAGGCGTTTCTTGCAGCTTTGGAAACGCCGACCATCCCGTCTGATATCTCACGGGGTGGCGGTATTAGCCTCAATAACTTTGCACGCATCCTTGCTGCTTCTGACGAGGCGGTTCGCGCACAAGCACTTGATGTAGAAATCGCACGTCAAACAGCGGCAAGCGTCGGTGGTGCGCTCGAGCCAGAGCTGTATTTCTCAATCAACCGCCGCAGCGAAACACGCCAGACCAGTGCGGAACAGCTCCGCGCTTCGGCCGTCGGGAGCCAAGGCACCGGGCGACCAAACCCCTACTGGTCCCGCACAACAGATTCGCGTTTGGGCATCGAAGTGAATGATCGCTTTGGCGCAAACTATGATCTGTATTACGAAATCGACCGTGTCGCGAACTCTTTGCAGACACCGGCAGCTTTGCCGCAGCCAGAATTTAGCAGCGCAATCGGCGCCTCAATTACCGTTCCTTTGCTGCGCAACGCGGGTGAAGAGTTCAACAATTCATCGGTTGAAATTGCCGAGATCGACCAAGACATCGCCATCGAAACCACGCGACTTGTCAAAGCTGACCGCGCGTTTGAAGGTGTCCAAGCGTACATTCTGTTGCAACGCGCAAAAGAACGTATTGGTGTCCGCACTGAGTCGTTGCGCCTAACACAATCGCTCGCACGTCAGATCAGCTCGCAAGTTGATGCCGGTCTGCGCGACGCGAGCGAACTCACCTCGGCGCAAGCACGCGTCGGCGAACAACGCGCCGCGTTGGTCGAAGCACAACAGATATTGAACGATCAGGTTGGTGCATTTCAGGTGTTCTTTACTGCGCTCGAAGGTGGCAGCGCTCAAACATGGACAACCGCCGAAAGCCTTAGCATCCCGTCATCGGCCTATCTGAACCGTGGCAATTTCTCGAATGTTGAACAGGCATTTGCACGTCGCCCTGAATCGCGGATCTATGCCCTGCGTATCGAACGCGAAGAGGTGCTACGCCTCGTCGCCGAAAATCAAGCCTTGCCGGAATTCAATCTGCGCGCGGATGTTTCAAAGACCAGTCTGTCGGATGCGTATGTGCCATTCCGCAGCGTATTCTCGACCAACAATCCCTATCAAACGTGGCGCGTTGGTTTTGAATATCGTCGTGGCTTGGGCGGTGACGTTCAAGAACGTGCCGAATTCCGTGCAGCGCTTTTGCGCGAACAGCAGGCCGAGCTGACCATGCAGGCTTACCAACAACGCATCCGCAGCGAGTTGCAAAACATCGGTTCAATCGTTGACCGTGCCCGTCAGCAGGTCCGCGAGCAGCAGCGCATCGTGACATCCAACCGCAGCCTTTTGCAGACCGAAAACAATCGTAGCGCCGATGGTGGAAGCTCTGCCATCGAAACCCTGACCCGCGAGTTGGAACTGGTCGCCGCACGCGAAGCTTATGGTGACGCGGTGGCACAGCTGAACCTATCAAGCTATCTTGCATCTCATGTCAGCGGTAAATTGTTGAACAGGTTAGGCATCGAATAATCAAAGAGGGATAAGAAACTTGAAATCCTTTTTCATGGTGTTGGCCAGCAGTGTATTTCTGCTGACCAACGGTCAAGCTACTGCACAAACCAGTAATAATTACGCCGAAGTAGGCCTTTTCCCAACATCGGGTGTTGTTCGCGGTATTTCACAATGCCGGTCCGACCTTGGCTTGGCATTTGCGGCCTCTGGCCTTGTTGCCAAAACATTTGTCGAAGAAGGTCAAGAGGTCCAAGCAGGTGATGTCCTGCTCCAGCTTAATCAAGGGGTCGAAGAAATTGACCTGCGTCGCCGCGAATTGATTTGGCAAAGTGGCAGCGAACTCGAAGCGGCTACCGCCCGTCTCGAAGTTGCGGAAACCCAGTGGCAAGCCGCGCAGCGCATCTATGACAGCAGCAGAGGCGTCAGCCGCGAGGAACTCCAGAACCGACAACTGGCCTTTGCCGTCGCCACCTCAGAGGTGAACCGCCTCAATACTCAAAAGCAAATGGAACATCTTGATTTTCTGACTGCCCAAGAAAACCTGAACCAGCGCACCTTGCTTGCTCCCACGGTCGGAATTGTCAGTTCGCTAATCCGTAAAACCGGTGAAAGTGCGCAAGCCAATGACCCTGTTTTGCAGCTTTGTGATCTGAGCAAAATCAACTTTGTGGCTAACGTTCCTGTCGCCCTTGCCGAAACATTGACCACGTCGCAGACCATAAAATTGAATTTTCCAGGCCACTCGGAAACGCTCAACGGTCAAGTGGTTTTTGTGTCTCCTGTGGTCGACTCTGCCAGTGGCCTACGCGAGCTGAAAGTTGAGATCACGGATAGCCCTGACTGGCTGCGCCCGGGCCTAAGCGCGGACTTTGCGATCGATCAGCTCTGATTTAAGGCAATAGGGTAATGGCAAAGCGGACCTTTTTTGACCAATGGCACCGCATAGCGGGCTTGCGCATAGGCTTGCGTGCCTCTGTTTCTGTCCGTCTGCACCATTACCGAGACGAAGCGTGGCACGTCTATTATGACCCCAGCCACAATGGGTTTTTCCGCGCGCGCCCCGATACACACAGGCTGATCCTCGAAATCACACCCGAGCGGACACTCAGCGCGATTTGGCGAGACTTCGTCGATCAATCACCGGCAACCGCACCGGGCCAAGAAGATTTTTTCGAACTAATCTCTGCATTATATCGCGCCAACCTCATCTTTATCGAAGGCAACGTCAGCGAAACACGCCTCCTTGAACGCGCGCTTAAGAAAAAGAAAAAACCGCTGCCCGCGCGCGTGTCTGAACTCTTGTTCTACCGTATTCCACTTTGGGACCCCGAACCGTTTTTGCAGCGCAATGAACAGCGCATCAAGCTCGTCTACAGCTGGCCTGTCATCTTGTGCGCTTGCATCCTGTTCGCTTGGGCAGGGACCGAATTTGTTATCGGAGCAAAACGCGCGTTTGAGCAATCGTCAGGAATTTTACAAGCCAACAACCTGGTATCCTTGTTCTTAGCAACATTCTTTGCGCATTTTTTTCACGAACTCTCGCACGCGGCGCTTTGCAAATACTTTGGCGGTCACGTCCGGACGATGGGCGTCATGCTGTTGATGTTTTCACCGCTGCCCTACGCAGATGTCAGTGCAAGTTGGAGCTTTCGAAGCCCGTGGCAAAGGGCGATGGTGGGCGCCGCTGGCATGTACGCCGATATGATCTTCTGCTCTATCTCCGTGATTATATGGGCCTACTCTCCCCCCGGGCTGGTGAATGAGCTGGCGTTAAACTTGATGTTCGTGACTGCCGTTTACACGTTTGTATTTAACATCAACCCACTAATGCGCTTTGACGGCTACTATATTTTGTCGGACGTCACAGCGATTCCGAACCTACACACCGCCGCCAAAACACAGTTTGATGCAGGGTTTCGCAAATTGTTTTTACGCGAGCCATTCAAACCAAACGAACGCGTCACACCGCGACGGCGGATGTTTCTCATTAGTTTCTTTATCTGCTCGTTTATCTACCGCAACATGGTGATGATCGGTATCGTTCTATTTGTGTCAGATCAGTACTTTGGCCTAGGTCTTTTGGCCGCTGTTGCGTTAGCATATAATTCCTTTGTGGTACCTTTGATCAAACTCCTCAAACCTCTTGGAAACCCGCAGTTTATGTCAAAACACAAAGTAAAATTGCGTATAGCCTTTGCAGGGTTCTTGGTCTTGGTGGGTGTTATTTGCTTTGTCCCATTACCCCATAGCCGCCATCTAGACGGCGTGGTCGAAGCCTACCAAAAGACCCGCATTTTCATTCCCTATAATGGCATTGTCGATCAAGTTTTGGTCCAATCGGGGCAGGTCGTGTCCGTAGGGCAGGTTTTGGTCATTTTGACCAACCCTGAACTCACGTCAAAACACATTGCGGCAGAGCAGCGTTTGCGTGGTGCACGGCTGCGTGCAGACCAGGCTATCACACGCGACTCGGTTGAACTCGCGGCCATTCAGCAAGAAATAGCAACGATCGTTGCCTCATTGAGCGAAATGGATGAACAGGCTGAATCGTTGACGCTTCGCGCCACCCAAGACGGTATTTGGACCGCCCAAGATATCCAATTTCGCACTGGGTCTTGGATGCAACGCGGTGCAGAAATTGGCCGGATCAGCGACGATGGAAAATATCAGTTCCAAGCTATCTTGCAGCAAAATTCAGCGCGTGAAATTGGCCTGCTAGACGCCCAGAGTGTCTCGGTCAAAATTGAAGGCGCGCGGACAGCAACCCTTGATGTTACCGAGCTAAAGATCATCCCCTATTCACGTCGCGATCTTCCCTCCGCAGCACTTACGCCATTGGGCGGTGGATCTATCGCGATCTCGACCGAAAACCCCGATCAACCCCAAACCGTTGAGCGTTTTTTCCTGGTGACAGCTGTCCTTGCCGATGATCCTACAACATTACAAAGTGTTGACGGGCGTTCAGGATGGTTACGCATGACCCTCACGCCGAAACCGATTTTGGCCCGTACCGTGGACGCAGTCAGGCAGTTCTTCCAGCAGCGGTATAAAATCTGATGGAACGACATACCCTCGCCAAACTCATGCAGCAGCACGCCGGTAGGGTCGAAGCCCCTGATGTTTCCTATTGGGACGAAGGCACCACTGTGCAAGCGCACCCTGAGCAACAGCTGCAAGTTCTGACCACGCACCGCGACGAATATGATCCACTCAAGATAGACAAATTCGGCCGATATCTGGCCACGATCTTTGCTAAAGTAGATCGTCCGCTGCCCCGTTTGGGTAAAATGGCCAATCAGATCATCAAAAAACGTGCCGCCTTTGAACCACTCGATGACGCGGCTTTTGACGAACACCTCATCGCAATATCGCAGCGCTCTAAGTTTGAGCATAGCGGCTGGCAGACAGAGCTTGGGACCTTTGAGGTTGATGTTTTTGCGGTCGTTTCTGACGCTGTACGCCGCGTGAATGGGTTCCGACCTCACCGTGAGCAACTTATCGGCGCGATGGCTTTGCTTGAAGGTATGATAGCAGAGATGGCAACAGGTGAAGGTAAAACCGTGACGGCCAACATGGCCTCGATTGTGGCCGCATGGCGCGGTCTGCCTTGCCATGTTGTGACGGCCAATGACTATCTCGCCGCGCGGGACTGCGAAATAGGCCAACCGCTTTTTGGTTTATGTCATGTCAGCGCCGCCAGCGTCACTGGTGATACAGCCCCCGATGCACGCGGGGCGGGGTATGCCCACGATATCGTTTACACGACGGCCAAGGATTTTCTTGCCGACCATTTGCGTGACGATCTTGCGATGAGTGGCCAAAGCCAACGTCTTGCATTCTCTCTGCGTGCGGCCCGCAATGGCGGCGCCGTTGGTCAAGATGGCGTCGTGATGCGTGGTGTATTTCAGGTCATCGTTGATGAAGCCGACAGTGTTTTGATCGACGAAGCCGTGACTCCGCTTATTATATCTGCCGAGCAACCTGACAGTCTGATCGAAGACGCCGCCCGCAAAGCCGTGACACTTGCACGTGCCCTGAAGCCCGTCACTGATTTCAAGGCCGACACGACACTTCGTAATGTGGAACTCACGCGGGTAGGGCGGGAACGTGTCCGCGATTTGGCACTTGGTGCTGGCCCATTTTGGCAAAGGCGTGACCGTGCCGAGGAACTCGTCAAGCTCGCCCTTTATGCGATCCACATGATGATCGTCGATCAGCATTACGTCATCGAAGAGGAAAAGGTCGTCTTGGTTGACGAACTCACCGGACGATTGGCCCGCCAACGCACATTGTCCCTTGGCATGCAGCAAGTCCTTGAGGCCAGTCTGGATCTGGAAGTGTCACAGCCTAGCGAAGTGCAAGCCCGTCTCAGCTTTCAACGCTACTTTCGCAGGCTGCCAAAGATAGGCGGCATGACTGGTACTGCCCGCGAGGCCAGTGGCGAATTTGCCAAAGTATACGGGCTTAACACGATGCCTATCCCAACCCATAAAAAAACCCGCCGCCGGTTTAAACGCCTACGTGTCTTTCGGACCGAAGACCAAAAGATGTCGGCAATTGCTGAAAACGCCGTAAAGCTGGCTGCAAAAGGACGCGCAACCCTAATTGGTGTCCGGTCCGTGCACGCAAGCGCAACTTTGCACAGCCATTTTCAGAACATTGCACCTGACCTGCACGTCGAGGTCCTCAATGCGGTCAACGACGAAGAAGAAGGCGATATCGTCGCCGCAGCTGGTCAATCAGGGGCAATCACCGTTGCCACCAACATGGCAGGCCGCGGCACCGACATTAAGATTGCAGAAAAAGTCGAAGCGACAGGTGGCCTACATGTCATCATCGCCGAAACAAATGACTTTTCGCGGATCGACCGCCAATTGATCGGACGTTGTGCACGTCAGGGCAATCCTGGCACCGTACAGCGGTTTATTTCGCTCGACGAAGAAATTGTACGTCGGTTTTTGCCATCCACCATGGTCAAACTCTGGTCGTTCAACTTAATAACACACTTGTTCCGGGCGCGGTTTGCATCTTTGATGATTTGGATAGCACAAAGCCGCGCAGAACGTCTGGCCTTCAAACAACGCAAAGGTTCTTTGAAGTCAGAAATTGAAACCGAGAAGGGGATGATATGACGGCCCAGCCACACAATCCCACTCCCGAAATGATTGCTCTCTTGCGTGGCCTTGCTGACTTCTCGGGGCAACCAGCTGACTTCTGGAAACGGTTTGTGGATTTTTCCTGCAGGCTTTGTCAGGGTGACGATGCCGCGCTGTACTGGCGCAAAAAGGACGAAAAAACCGACGCGTGGCGTAGCCTCGTGACCCATCGCGCAACCACCCCAGAGGTCGCTTTCACCGACATAGTCAAACCGTCAACCATCACGAACATGCGTCGCGAAGGGGCTTTTATCGATGTCTCTCTGACTGACGGAAAAAAGATCGCTGTCGCTGCAGTGCACTCCGCAGACCCCGCGCATGAAATCGTTTTGATTTTGACTTTCGCCCCCCAAGTCAAAAATCCAGAGTTGCGCATCGGACGCATCATGGCACTTTGCCAACTTCCCTACGGGTACGAACAACGCCGGAAATCTCAAGTTGCTTCACGCGACGCGACGCGACTTTCCCATGCGCTTACCTTGTCGGGCAGGGTCATTGACAGCGAAAGCTTTGACCGCGCCACAATGGTTGTCGCCAATGGACTGGCAGAACAATTCGCCTGTGAAACTGTCTCACTGACATGGCGGGCACGTGAGGGGCAAAAACTGCGTGCGGCCAGCCACTCTGAAAAACTTGACCGGCGTTCACAGGCCTCCGCCTTGATAGAGGAAACTGCCCAAGAGGCGTTGACCCAAAACAGTGAGGTCATCTGGCCTGGAAACGACCGCGTTGTGAACTTTGCGGCCGACCGTTACGCGACTTTGGTGAAGCCCGGCAATATCCTCACCTTACCGCTCATCCAGACCGATCCAGACGGGAAAACGCATCAACTTGGTGCAATCGTTTTAGAACGCGCTCGTGCCAGTTTCACTGTGTCCGAACAATGGGCGCTGCGCTTGCATTGCGAAATGTTGCAACAACCGCTGGCTCTCCTGTTTAAAAAAACAAAATGGCTGCCCATGCGTCTCGCTCACGAGATTGGACAATCTATCCCTAAGCCGTTGCGGGCAAGAACTGGGGCAGGGCGTAAACTCCTCGCTGCCTGTGTTGTTGGATTCATCGGCATATTGTTTGTCCCCATTCCGTTTTCCATCACCGCTACGGCGCTTTTGAAAACCGACGCCATGGCATTCGTTGGGGCGCCTTTTGACGGATTTATTTCCAACAGCGACCTCATTCTTGGTGACCAAGTTATCACTGGCGACCTGCTATTCTCGCTTTCAGACACAGAGTTGAATCTCGAACGCAACGCATTGCTTGCCGAATTGGCCCAAGCAAATCGTGACGCTGAAATCAGACGTTCGCTTAACCAATTATCAGAGATGCAAATCGCGACTGCAAAAGGCGCAGAGGTCACAGCACAACTACTTCAGATCGACCAACGCCTCGCCTCTGCGCAGGCGATTGCACCCATCTCGGGCGTCGTCGTTGACGGTGATCCTGCTAAAAAAATAGGCGAAGCGGTACAGCGGGGAGAAGCCATCGTTACCATCGCAGCGCTCTCTTCGCTCTACATCGAATCCGCGGTATCTGAACGCGACCTCAGCTTTATCGAAATCAACCAGCCATCGCGCTTGACCCTGCTCGCCAAACCCAAAGAACTGCTTGAGATGAGCGTCATGCGCATTATCCCTGCCGCCAACGTGCAAGACGGTGACAACGTCTTTCCGGTTCGCATGAGCCCCTTAGATGAAACCCCTGAATGGATGCTGCCCGGTATGACAGGCGTCGTCAAAATATCTGTCGGAAATCAGCCTGCTGGCTGGGTTTTCTCACGTCGCATCATTGATTACCTACGCCTGTTTTTGTGGTGGTAAGTAAACGCGCGTTTGTGAGGGTCGCCTAGGTTTACAGATGCGTTCAAGTAGAACGCTGTGGTGTAAGTTATCGATCGGTTGGGGAATACCACCAAGTTGCTCTACACTTGCAAGTCAGAGCTTCTAAGCCTCCGCATGTAAGGGCTGGAACTTTGGATTTTGCAACAGAGATCAAACGATTGAAGCGGGAATTGGTGCGAGCCACCAAAGAGCGCACAGCCCTAAAAATGGCGACCGCTTACTTCACGTAAAAGTCTTAGTGAGGTAAGCGTTTATTGAGGCTTATCGTGCAGAGTCATCTGTGCCGTGTGCTGCTGGTATGTTTCAGTGACGTTAGAGCGCGGCTTACAGATACACGGCAAATCGCATGCTTTCCCGATGTCGCAAAGACAGCAGAATATGGCGCACTGCTGACGAGTCAGATGTCGCAAAAGCTGATGTTCTGCAATTAATAGGAAAACCCAATTAAAAATTCGGAGGAATCTAGGGTGTCCGCAAACGAAGTCACACCATCGAAGCCGAGCCTGGGAATGGGCCACCGAAATTCGTCACCGAAGTTGATACCCGCTGTAAGTACTTCAATGTCCAGGTTGGCCAAACTTCTAAGCTGGAATGACTGGCTATTTCTTAACTTCAAATGTCACGGATCTTTCATCGAGGGCAACCATGGGTTCTGTCGCAAAGTTTTTTGTCTTTCGCGGTGACGCGTAATGGCGCAATAGTTTGTGGGCAACCATAACGGGTAAGGGATGTAGAGCCATGATCGATTTCAAGGGTATGCACTTCCCGAAGGACGTGATCCTTTTCGCGGTCTTCTTTTATCTTCGCTACCCGGTCTCATACCGTGATCTTGAAGAGATCATGGAGGAGCGTGGCGTTGATGTTGATGTTGATCATGGGACGCTGAACCGTTGGGTAGTCAAGTTTGTACCGCTGATGGCGGTACAGGCTCAGTCCCGCAAGAAGCCGACCGCCGTATCTTGGCGCATGGACGAAACATACATCAAGGTTAAGGGCAAATGGACCTACTATTACCGGGCGGTCGACAACACAGGGAAAACCCATGATTTCATGCTGTCCGAGCGTCGGAATAAGGCTGCAGCTCGCCGATTTTTCAAGCGCGCAATTGGCACGAACGGCGTGCCTGACCGTGTCGTCATCGACAAAAGCGGCGCTAATCTGGCGGGCCTGCAAAGCGTCAATGTGATCCTGAAGTTCACGGGCTCCATCAACACGATCAAGATCCTGCAGGTCAAATACCTCAACAACATCATCGAACAGGATCATCGCTTCGTAAAACGGATCACGAGGCAGATGCTTGGCTTCAAGGCCTTCCATTCTGCCGAGGCGACACTGGCTGGGATCGAGACCGCGCACATGATCCGAAAGGGGCAGCTCCATGCCAACGGCCTTACCGCGTTTCAGCAATTTGCTGCGCTCGCAGCGTAATTGTGTCCAGCCGATCCCCGCACTCAAACTTCAATAAAATTTGCGACAGAACCATTTTGCGTGCCATCAACGTCGACGGCGCAAGTGTGCCGATGCGCAGTGCTAGATCGAAGCCATGGCGAACAATGTCGAAGGTAGTATCGCTGAGTTCAAGATTGATCGACACATCGGGATGAAGGCGGAGGAAATCGCCAATATAGGGTGCTACATATCTGCGCCCAAAGGATGCGGACGCCGCCACCCGCAATTCACCACGTAAAGTCGTGTTGGTACCCTGCATATCAATGAACGCATCATCAACATCCGCCAAAATCTTCTTGGCGTGGGCAAGGAACAGTTCGCCATCAGCCGACAAGGATACAGACCGGGTGGTTCTGTTCAGCAGCTTACACCCGAGTTGTATTTCGAGCGCTTGGATGCGTTGCGATGAGGTAGTTGCCGAAAAACCAAACTCTAATCCAGCCCGTGTAATTGCCCCAACAGCGGCCACGCGGACGTAGAGTTCCAAGGTCTTCAGATCAATGCTAATTATCCTGATAGGTCGAGTAGGCTATCTGTTGTTCAAGAAGGGCGTCAACCAATGCTGCGCCATAACCCCAGATCCGAAAGGTGAGACAATGACACAGATTACACAATATCAAATCGACGAAGCAATCCGCCAAGCCCATGTTGAACGGGCAAATGCGATGGCCGCTGGCGTTGAATTCATCCTCAATGCGGCCGCAAGGTCCGTATCCAATGTCAAGGCTGCGATCCGGGCTTGGGAGCAACCAACACCCCACAGACAAAACTGATCCCGGCAATTACTCAATCAAGGACAAACCCGATGACATGTATTTCAACAGCAACTTACGAAACCGCCACTGACGCGACAAAATCTTTCATGGATGGTATCAAGGCGAAGTTTGGCAAAGTTCCGAACTTCTTTGGCACCATTGCACAGGCCTCCACCGCCGCGACCGCATTTGCTAGCTTCAATGGCGCGCTCGCCGAGACGAGCTTGACCGCACCGGAGCGCGAAGCGATTGCCTTGGCGCAAGCAGGTTACCACGGCTGCCCATACTGTGCCGTAGCACACACGGCCATCGCAAAGGGTGCAGGCGTAACCGAAGCGGAGACACAAATCCATCTGACGGGGGTAGCAAGCGATCCAAAGACACAGTCGTTGATAACCTTCACACTCACCGTGGTTGAAAAGCGTGGCAAAGTTGCGAACGAAGACATTGCAGCTGTCAAAGCTGCTGGCTTCTCCGAGGGTCAGATCATCGAGGCCATAGCCGTGGTCACCGCCAACATGTTCACCAACTTCGTCAATCTCGTCGCAACAACAGACGTTGATTTTCCAAAAGTTTCGATCCCAACAAAACAAGCCGCCTAAGCGGCGCATAGCAATAAGGAACTTTCAAATGAAAGCCGTAGCACTCACACACTACCTGCCTGTCGAAAACTCAAATGCGTTTCTCGACGTCGAGCTCGACAAGCCAACGCCCACTGGCCACGACATACTGGTCAACGTGAAAGCGGTCGCAATTAACCCCGTCGACACCAAGGTGCGCGCTCCCAAAGACAAGGTCGAAGAAACACCTCGCGTGATTGGTTATGATGCCTCTGGCGTTGTTGACGCTGTCGGCCCAAACGTCACGATCTTTAAGCCGGGAGACGAAGTTTATTATGCCGGTGACATCACCCGTTCTGGTACAAATCAAGAGTTCCACCTCGTAGATGCGCGGATCGTTGGGCGTAAGCCAAAAAACACTGTCACATGCCGAAGCAGCAGCGCTGCCGCTGACCATTATAACCACTTATGAGGCCTTCTTTCATCGCTTGGGCATTGATCGCGATAGTGCAGACGCAGGTCAGTCACTTCTGATCATCGGTGCAGGCGGTGGTGTTGGTTCTATTGGTATCCAGCTTGCAAAGGCTGCGGGCCTGACGGTCATCGCGACCGAATCACGTCCAGAGACGACCGCATGGGTAAAGGAACTTGGTGCGGATCACGTCATCAATCACCGTGAAGATATGGTTGCTCAAACCCGCGCTCTGGGGATTTACCACGTCGATCATGTCGCGCTCTTTAACGATATGCGCCATTGGGACACCGCCGTTGAGTTGATCCGTCCCCAAGGTGGTATCGTTTCGATTGACGACACTGACCTGCCCATGCCGATGGATGGTATGAAAATGAAAGCAGCCAGTTTCCACTGGGAGTTCATGTTCGCACGCTTCATGCACAAAACGCCTGACATGATCGAACAGCACAATCTGTTAAGCTATGTCGCCGATGAGATTGATGCAGGGCGGATCAGAATGACGGTGTCCGAGATACTTTCACCGATCAACGCGGTCAACATGCGTGAAGCGCATCGGTTAGTTGAGACCGGTCAGGCCAAAGGCAAAATCGTGGTTGAGGGCTTCTAATCAATGGGCAGAGCGATATTGAGTCACTCTGCCCAGCCAAATTTTGTGTCAAAGCCGCCATTGGTACAGCACGCAGCATGGGTCAGATTGGGCTCTAACCCACCCGTCGCTGCGCTGAGCGCAAACGGCAGGTCTAAGATGTACCATTTGTGAGTTCCATTTCGATTGCATCGGTTTACGTGGGCAGGGTATCTCATTGCCTCTCCAATTTCATCAGCTCATCTCGGAAAGCCTCAGCTGGGGTCTTGTAGCCCAGACATTTACGCGGTGTGCCGTTCAGGCGCGCACAAATCGACCCTATATATCGACTTGAGAGCGACAGCAGAGGGGTGTCCTGTGGCAGGTACCGGCGCACCCGCTTGTTCATGTTTTTGACCGATCCCTTTTGCCACGGCGCTTGCGGATCGCAGAACCAAGACTTGGTGCCCATCCCAGTCTTCAATTCGCGCCATGATGTGAACTCAAAGCCACGGTCGAAGGTGATGGAGCGACGGGCGTTAGCGGGCAGGGGTGACATTTTATCAATCAACCTGTTCATCAGTGGCTTCGACTTGCGATCGTTGTTGCGCAGCAGGACCGTGTAGCGGGTCTTGCGTTCGATCAGCGTGGCGATATTTGCGTTGCCCTGTGCGCGTTCAAAGATCATCAGGTCGCCTTCCCAATTGCCGAACTGGCTGCGGTCGTTGATCTCTTCTGGGCGGTTGTGGATGCTTCTTTCCAAGGGAAAAACCTCGCCACGGGCCTTGTGGGCATACCGGGGTTTGCGCTTCTTGTGGCGCTCGGGCAGGTAGCGACCGAGTTCTTGTGACTGGCCGCTCTTGGAATAGACGTATTGGTAGATCGTCTCGTGGCAGATCCGATGTGGCGCGTGCGGTTCGATCTTAAGCCGCCCAGCAATCTGTTCCGGCGACCAGCCGGTCTTCAGCTTGGCGATGACCTCCTTGCGCAGATCCTCATGCCGTTCCAATTTGCGTTGCTTCAGGTGGCGGCGATCTGCGAGCGTTTGCGCTGTCACATGCCACCAGTTGCGCTTGATCTCGCGGTGGATCGTAGAGCGGTCACGGCCAAGCGTTTTGGCGATCTTCGTCTTCGTGACTTTCGCCTGAAGCATTGTCGCTAAGATTCGGCGTTCATCTAGGGTCAATTTGTGGTAGAGTCGTCTCATCACATCCTCCTGATCTGCATCAGAAATTTATCTAGTGATGCAATCCAAAATGGAATGTACCTCCAGTGTGTCTTGCAGGCGGGTAAAATCGTGCAGGTCTTGCAGGGTGGATGGGCGGTACAACCCACTGTCCAAATCCAACGTATTTACAGCCGCGCCGCCAGTGCCAAAATAGATCCTATTATAGCCCACTTCGATGGTTCTGGCAGGATCGCGTCCATGTAATGGGAACGTCATCGCCGCCTTGTGGATGATGTCTTCAACAAGCGCATTTGGCAAACCAATGCGCCCTTTGCCAAGATCAACAGCGCCGGCGCCAATCAGATCATCCCAAAGCCGTGTCGGTACCTCGCCCATCCCAAGCTCAGCCAAAAGTCGCAGCGCGTTAGCGTAGATGTTTTGCATATCTGGCTCAGACAGCGGTCGATATTGCCCGCCAATCTGACCAGCAGGTGCGGGGTTGATTGTCGGAGGTGCTGCGCGCTGTGCGACACGGGCGCGGCGGCCTCCGGATCTTTTAGGTGTATCTGTCATGCGGTTACCGTCTAGCGCGCAGTGCTATCTGGCAAGAAAACACGGGCATATTCGTGAAAACTGAATTATTGATTCAGTTATGGATTACAACGACCCACCTTTTACGTTCCGCGCCGTGCAAAACTTTGTCGCCGCCGTCGAGGCGCAATCCGTTACGCGGGCAGCGCACAGGCTGGGCACAAG
>Ga0307997_10000035_pt1 | contig 52883 bp, 63 predicted proteins | sample Davwhametageno36_FD_203165 | JGI IMG/M metagenome (GOLD analysis project Ga0307997, IMG submission 203165) | Marine microbial communities from Davis Island wharf, Antarctic Ocean - #36 | ecosystem: Environmental > Aquatic > Marine > Unclassified | place: Antarctic Ocean: Davis Island wharf... | reverse complement strand
ACCGCAGCCTTATATCCGATCGATAAAATCTGGCCCTCGGAGACACGATTGGGCACGGGCGTAAAGGTGCGATGGACTTGGCCTGATGTGCATGACGGCTCTGTGTTCTGGCTACTGCCGCAGCTCACTGATCGCGGAACGAACATGCGTACCGGCACAATCTACGAGGAACACGGCCCTGATGTTGCGGCCATCCTGATGGACCTCATGCTCGATCCCACCATGCGTCAGCGGTAAAAGCCGAAGTCGGCGGCATCCTTTAATCGGATGTCGCCGACGATCCTTTTCTGTTCAAATTGGGCTTAGTAGCTTAGTAGCTTAGTAGCTTGGTAGCTTAGTGGCTTAAGTCGGCAGCTCCGCGCAGCGGCAGGCAACAGACAGCCTTGCCATTTATAGCACCTAGTGCTACCTTTCAGGTATGAACGATGCCGTTAAAACCATGCGCGCCTTCAAGACCGCCTGGTTCACGAAGACGGCGCGCAAGGCGCTCATCAAGGACGATGAGCTATGCGACGCCATCCGGGAGGTGATGAAGGGCCAGGCCGATGATCTGGGTGGGGGCGTGTTCAAGAAGCGGCTGAACAAGAACCGGCATCGGAGCATCATCCTCGCCAAAGGCGGGGAATATTGGGTTTACACATATCTGTTTGCGAAGAGTGATCGAGCCAACATCGATGACAAGGAACTGGCTGGGTTTCGCAAGCTTGCCAAAACCTACGAGGGCTTGAACGCTCATCAGATCGATCAGCTTCTGGAACACGGTGATTTCACGGAGATTTGTCATGGCGACTAAGCACAAGTTCAAGAGCGACGCCTTTGAGGCGATTCATTCGTCCGCTGCGGCCATGCTCAGGGTCGGCGCGATCGATAAGGCCACCATGCGCGACTTCGATGAGTCCTGTCTGGCGGTGCCGCCCGTCATTGCGCCGGCCGATATCAAGCAGCTCCGCGAAACCAACAAGGTGAGCCAGCCGGTGTTCGCCCGCTATCTCAACACTAGCGAAAGCACGGTTGAGAAGTGGGAGACAGGGGCCAAAAAGCCCAGCGGCGCGGCGCTCAAGCTGCTATCGATCGTCCGAAAGCATGGCCTCCAGATTCTCTCATAGGCCGCGGCCATAGCTAGACCACAACACTAGCAATCGGATGCGAAGTAAGAACAGGAGCTTGTGTTCCTGCCCTCATTCGAGGGCACAACGATCTCGGCTGCCTAGTTCCAGGTGATGTAGCTTGCGGACAGATGCTTGAATTCCTGACTTTCGACACATGATGCATCATTGCAGATCCTTGCGATCAGGTAGTCAAGGCACTCGGCTATGCGGGCGTTGATGACGTACTTTCGTACGATTTGAAGCGCGTCACGCGCATGCGCGGCGCATCGACTGCTCCCAAGCCTCGCGCGAATTTCGTAATGCGAAAGCGACACCATCACGTGCGGCGCGTACTTGTCTCCGGCGATCGACAGAATTGCATCGTAGTACGCCATGCCGCCCGGCGAAACGCCTGCATTGTAAGCAACTCCGTTACCAATGCGGCAGATCATAATTACCTTGAAAAGTCGGCCTGCAAGGTTGTCAATAACCGATGCTTGGTCTGGCACATAGGAATATAGCTCCGCCGCAACGGGAGCCTCATGATGAAAGTTGTCCCAGCCATTATGCTTATTAAGTAGGTCCGTCATAAGACCGTCAATGATTATTGCTTTCTCTGACGGAGATCGGAATGCTTGACCACTAACAACCTCAAAGAACTGTGTCCCAAGGGCATGTTTATCCTTGTAGAGGTTAACGTTGTATCCTTCGAGGACTATCCCAAGTTTGAACTTTGTCTCGTTGGCGCAGGCATTCCACAGTTTGGGTGCGATCAGTGATATGTTCTTACGAACAGCTGGATCGGTATCTGCGGCTACGTAAATTCCAAATACAGTCCGTATTAGACTTCCGCAAAGGTGGGTCGGGAGTTCAGCAATCCGGTTCTCAATTCCCTGCTGTGCAGTGCTATCGAGGGGTTCCGTCCTAGTTTTGAGATTGCCGATAAACGCCTGAACCTGAAGCGCGGCGGCTGTTGGATTGTCGTTCAGTACGTCTTGAATGCAGTTTTGCAAATATCCCAAAAGCTCATAGGCATTTATAGAATAGGTGTTTGGGTGTGAAATGCCTGTATCATTCCGCATATCCAGAATGTGCTTTAGCTTCTTGTACGTTGTGTCGGATGTTAGCTCAAGCTTGCGGGTTGTATCAAGAAGAACTGAGTCCTTTAGCGAGGATAGATGCTCCTCCGTTGAGTAGAACTCGCGCGCTTTACTGCCGCCAACAGCAGAGTCGAAAAATATGTCAAGCCCGTACATCACGGCCTTCTTCCGAAGGTTGATGACGACTTCGTTCCATACTGCATTCAATGAGTAGTCGAACAGGCCAAACCCCGCACCAATTACGAACCTCGATAGGTATCTGGCATCTTTGCGGTGTTCAGCAGGAATAGCAGCCATAAGGCTACTGAGATTATCACCAATAATGGCCCGCTGGCTCTGGTCAGCGATTATGTTATCGTAAGGTAGGCCCATTTCTTGCAAGAACCCAACGAGCATCTGTGCCTGTGGGTCGATCAGCTCGTTAGACTTTTTAGCAACTATATCGGACATAGTACCTCCCCTTTTCATTATTAAGCCATATGGCATCGGATTTAGTTTTACTACTGATCGATCCTGTGTAGGAACATGTACCTACCCCATAACTTCCGTGGAAAGGGTTAGATCAGCACCCGTTCGACCTCATCCAGCGTCACGTCGTCGGGCCGGCGATCGTAAAGCTGAGTGGTGCGGGTGGACGCATGGTTCGCCATCGTCGCGGCGCGCTCCAGCGTGCCGCCATTCTTCAGATAGGCGGTTATCCCGGTTGCCCGAAACGAGTGGTTGCCGATCGCCGTCTCGATGTCGGCCGCAACCGCGCGTCGTCGCACCATTTGGAAGGCATTGGCTTGGGGCAAGAGAGTGTCGCTTAGTCGCTTAGTCCCGCGTGCGATCGTGCGGAACAGCGGCCCTTTTCGGTCCTCGCGCAGCTCGCACCCGTCGATATAGGCGGCCAAATACTCCTCCAGATTATGGTGGCATGGCATCTCATGGCGCTTGCCGCCCTTCTCATGCAATCGCACCCATAACCGTCGATTCTGCACGAACACATCCTCCACGCGCATAGCCAGCGCCGCGCCGATCCGCGCAAAGGAATAGACCATCAGCGCGATCAGCGCCCGATCGCGAAGCCCGGCTGGCGTCGTCACGTCGATCGCGTCCAGCAAGCGCCGCGCCTCTTCGGGGGCTAACACCGGCGTTTTGCCACGCCGGACGCTATGCGTCGGCCCGCGCACCGACGCAGCCGGGTTCGTCGGCACAACCTGTCCGGTGACCAGCCAGTCGAACAGATGACGCACGCCTGCGAGCTGCTGTTTGACGGTCGGCACGCTCACCTCACGGCCGAGTTGCTCAATCCAGGCAGCGACGTGGAGCGGCTGCACGCCCGTGATCGATGCGACGCCGCGTGCTTCGCACCAGGCCAGGAACTCGCCGGCTGCACGGGCATAGGCGCGGCGCGTATGCGGATTGCGGATCGTGACGGCAAAAAACTCCAGGAAACGGAGCTGGGCGCGATCGTCGGCCGACGCGATCAACGCCGGCAATGTGAGGGTGGGAGAGTGAATGGGCGCAAGCTGGTTCATATCGACCCCGCTTCGCCGGCCGCCTCGGCCGCAACTGCCTCGATCGGGGTAAAGCGATAGGACGCACATGCGGCTATTGTCGCCTTTGACGGGCGCGGCTTTGAGTAAGCGCCGCCCTCCGTCCACGAAACGGTCTTGGTCACGCCTTCTGCTTCGGCAAGCGCAACCATCTCGTCGTGTGGCATGACATACCAAGCACCGGCGATTGGGAAGGCCATCCATATGTCGCGATCGATATATTTGCGATCAATCGTCCAGCGACCCTTAAGCTGCACCTTGCGAACAACGCCATCACTCTCACGGTAGAGGATGAAATCGACTCCTCCATCATAAACGGGCAGGAAGGCATTGAACCCCTGATCCAGCGCGAGGCTTACGACCGTGTTGCGGTTGATGACCTCGCGGACTTGACTACGATAACGGCTCATACGGGCAGGGGCAGGAGAGCGAGCCGGTTCATCGGCCAAGCCCCTGCATGTTCCACTCGGGCTGGATCATCCGGATCAGCCCCGCTTCCAGCCCAGGAGCGGTCCGCACCGGAAGCCCGTTCCACTCGGACGGCTCCGGTGTCGCGATTAGCACCTCTATCCTGCTGCCGGCGCCAAGCGCCGCGAGAATAAGCCCCTTCACCCTCGCGCTGGTGCGCTGCCGCACATGTCCTCGCACATAATGCGCCATGCGGCCCCGGAGACCGCGTTGGGTCAATCCTATATAGCGGATGATCCCATCAACCACGAATGCATAAACGCCTGCCTCTGGCGGCACGATGCAATCCAACTCGAAAGCCTCGTCGCTGATCGATGTCCATTGTCCGATCCGCACGAACCCAGCTTCGACGAGGCGGGACGCGGCAACCGGCTCGCTTACGACGACCGGCTCAGGCTTTCGCCGGGCTTTGACCGGGGATCTAGTACGGGGGCTGGCAGGAGCACCGCCGTCTTGTTGTCGCCCCAGGCTTATGCCCGATCTTTCGAGAACCTGCCGCACATGCTGGTAGCGAATATCGAGCTGGCTCGCGATCTCGGTTCGGAGGTAGCCGGCTCGGGCAAGAGCGCGAATCTGGTCGGCCTTGGTCGTCAGTCCCGCTGTGACCTGATGGGGCGAGAGGCGTTCGCCAAGCGGCGACCCTACGTTCAGCACAACGGGACACCCCGGATGGTGGCCTCGCCGACGATGACCTTGGCGACGCCCGGCCCAACGATCGTGTTTACCCGGCCAACAATCGTTTCGATCGCATCGCCTGGGAACGTGATTTCGACGACGTGCGAGTTGGGAACGGGCAGGCCATCGGCATCGATGACGATCGGCTGCGGGACGAGCTGAACACGATAGGGCATGTGAGGAATCTAACGGGCTTTCTTCATATGATAAAGGACATTATCATACAAAGCGGACGGCAGTCGATTGGAAGGGATTCCCAAGGAGCACTCTATGTGGTTCAACCCGTCGCTGGGAGGAGGCGGCAGCGACACTCGTTGTCATCGCGCCTGCTGCAAATTTTGCAGTCGAATGTTGCTTCCGTGCGCTAGTGCAATTCGTCACGGGCTTCGCGGTGTCGCGGCGTCGATAAAGAGGTTGCAATGACATTTCGCTACATCGGTTCAAAAGCTAGGCTGATCGGGGCTCTGTCGCCTTTCATCGAAGCGGTCGATCTCGGCGCCGGTCGATTCGTGGACGCCTTCTGCGGCACCGGTGCTATGGCCGAGGCCGCAGCGGACATGGGATGGCCCGTATGGGTCAACGACGCTTTGGAAAGCGCCATTGTCATGACCTGCGCCCGTCTGACCGCAATCGATGATGCGAAGTTTGCAGAGATTGGCGGCTACGAAGCCGCCCTCAGAAAGCTGAATGCGCTCAAGCCGGCTCGGGGTTTTATCTGGTCGGCATATAGCCCCGCATCGGCGCGGACTGTCGGCTTTGAAAGGCGATATTTTTCGGAAGAGAATGCCGGACGCATTGACGCGATGCGCAGCCTGATTGCGCAATGGGAAGCCAGCGGCTCAATCACAGTGGCGGAAACGCGCCTCTTGCTTGGAGACATGATCAGCGCAGTTAACCGTGTTGCCAACATCGCTGGCACTTACGGGTGCTTTCTATCCAAATGGCAAAAGTCGTCTTTCGATCGCATCGACCTGAGAAAGCGTAATCTGCGCACCGACCCCGTAGAAGTCACCGCAACCGTTGCCGATGTTTATGATTTGAAGGTTGAGCATGACGACGTTGTCTATCTTGACCCTCCCTATACGAAGCGCCAGTATGCTTCCTATTACCACATATTGGAGACAATTGTAATCGGCGATGAGCCAGCCGTTGAAGGCGTTAGCGGACTTCGCCCGTGGAAGAGTAAAGCTTCGCCGTTCTGTTATAAGACACGGGCGCTAGGTGCGCTGACTACTTTGATTACAAGCTTGGACAGCGCCACGGTGTTACTATCGTACAGCGCCGAAGGTCACGTTGATCTAGACGACCTTCGGAGGAATCTTGTTCTTAGCGGTACGGTGGACTGTGTTCCGGTTGAAACCCTAGCACGATACAGGCCGAACAAGGTCGCAAGCTCCAACGGCGATGACGTTGCCGAATACGTGTTAACGTATCAACGGAACGAGCTAGGCCTGAACAAGAAGATAGCTAAAAGAGGTCCACCCCTTCCGGAGGTTGTTGAGGCCGCTGTATGAGTGCACCAGTTCCTGTTGAGATTGGTCTACTAAGAGCTGCGGACCGTACCCTTGATCGGCAGGCGAGTCGGCTCGGGAAATCGAGTCTCTATGACTCTCGATTGCAAGTTCTCGAAGCAACGGCATCCCTGATCGGCGGCTTCGACCTACAGACGTTTCATTCCAAATTCAGCATTGTCCCGTGTGGTTCGATCGCGACGTTGCAGGACATGGGTGCAGCTGTAGCATCAGCTATCGCCGGTCTGCCGATGCATCCAGCGCTCGCCCTCAGCGCATTGGCCCGGGAACCGTTGTCGGCGCAAGATCGCCGCGCAGCCGGAGCGCATCACACAGATTTCCGCCTTGCGGCACTACTCGGTCGCAAAGCGGCGGAACTAAACCCATCAGGCCGCCCCATCGTGGACCCGGCATGCGGCGCGGGGATTCTGTTGGTCGCCTCCGCCATTGCAATGGCTCAAGGCGATCGGCGCGCCAGGGCGCGGTGGCTTGCCGAAAACATTCACGCAGCCGACGTATCCGCTGCCGCTCTGCGAGGCGCGCGACTATCGCTTGCATCCCTAACCCACGACGTGGGTGCCATATCAAATATGTCGGGGCGCTGGTTCGTTGGTGATAGCCTCCTTCGCCCGCTGACGGAATGGCGGTCAATTTCCCCTCATGGATTTGGCGCGGTCGTAGCCAACCCACCTTGGGAAAAGCTAAAGGTTCATCGTCACGAGTTCGAACGCGCCGCAGGGTGCGAGCGTCATTATGGCCAAGCTCATGACGACGTAGCCCCATTGGCCTATCTCACCGAACGTGCTGACACTCACGCCTACGCGCGCGCGCTGGCAGCTCGGTACTCGTTAGCTGGCGGGGAAATCGACCTCTTTGCAGTTTTCACGGAATTGCTCATCGAACTCGCCGGAACGGACGGCGGTATTTCCGCCCTACTCCCCGCCGGCCTGATCCGTTCGAAGTCGACTGGTCGATTGCGCAAGAAGCTGTTCGACAGCTTCCCTCAGCTGAATATCGCGGTGATTGACAACAAGGCGCGCTTTTTCAGTATCGATACGCGCTTCAAGTTCCTAGCTGTCGCCGGGAACAAGGGTCCTATCGACGATCGAGCAGCGATCCACCTGACCCACTGCGATGCCGACGATCAGAGATGCGTCGAGACCTCACCGGCCATCATTCCGGTCGCAGAGCTTCAATCGTTGCGCCCAGATCTAACGGTCCCCGAGGTACGCTCCGAAGCGCAATGGCAGCTGTTCAGTCGTATGTCGCGGGTCGGGACGAGTTGGGATACCGATACATCTTTATGGGCTCCAGACTTCAGCCGCGAGGTCGATATGTCGCGATACCGGGCACGGTTCCGCAGCGGCGCCGCTGCCGGTTGTTTCATTGTTGTCGAAGGCAGGATGGTGCATCAGCACCGCTTCGGGGCAAAGACGTACGTATCCGGTTCGGGTCGCCGGGCAATGTGGGAAACCACCCCGTTAGGGGGAGCCAGGGTTCAGCCGCAGTTCTGGATCGACGCCAGAGATTTGCCGACCGGCATCCCAGAACGCGCCGAGATCATACGGGCTGGATTCTGCGACATCGCCGGACAGACGAACGAACGCTCGATGATGGCAGCTATCGTCCCCGCTGGCGTCGTTTGCGGAAACAAGGTGCCAACCGTCACTTTCCCCCGCCTTCTGGGAGAGGCGCCGCTCAACACCTGGTGCGGCATGGTCAATAGCTTTGCGTTCGATTGGTTGCTGCGCCGCGTTCTAACGACGACCGTCAACTATTTCCTCCTGCAAAGCGTACCCCTTCCACCAGTAACGCCGACTTCTCTTCCCGGACGTCGAATATCAGCGGCGGCAAAGAAGCTGCGGGAACTGGATACCAGCAGTCCGGGAACACGGACTGCATGGAGGATGGCTGAGTTACGCAGCAGAATCGACCTGTTGTGCTTTAACGCCTATGGTGTGTCGGGAGACGATGCGGCGGTAATTCTCCAGGATTTCGCATCGTTGGATCGCAGTCAACCGCCGCTTGCAGGCGAGCGGCGATCCACTGTGACACGCGACTATCTTCTTTCGCTGATGGACTATGATGGCAAAGCAGCCGCCACAACCCGCTTCGAAGCGGCCAAATCCCTAGGTGCGATCCCCTACATTTCTTCGCAGAACGGTGAGGATGAGCCAGCGCTTGATGCAGTCGCGTTGGCGTGAAGCTCTTCGTCTTCCTCGTTCTCTATACAATATAATAAGCACCTAGACAGAAAGATTAGGGGGAGCAGTATGGCCGGTCAGGATGATGGGGTAGTTCGACGTTTGGCATTCAAGGAGGTGGTTGAGGGCGATCTGCTAAAGTTCTTGGCGAAGTCAGCCAGCAGCGGCACGGGAGGAGGTGCCCGCGATCTTCGCTTCCGCCCGTTTAAGAACTTTGATGGCGTGTTCGGCAGAATCCTGACTGGTAGGGAATCTCCAATGCGGCGGAGGAACGGCGTACCTACGCCCGTGCCAATCTACACATCGAAAGTGACTGTTCTCGACGGCATGGGCGGAAGCGCAGTCAAGGACCTGATCTTCGAACCGCCGACCACCGCTCGGGCGGGGGAGGGCCGATTGACACAAGTGAGCAAGCTCGGGCTCAACCCCCCGACTGACGCCGGCCGGCTTCTATTCCTGCTGTTCCAGACTGGCGCAGATACCCCCTTTATCGCGTTCGCCACTTCAAAGCAGATCGACGGCAAGGAATGGCATCCGTTGGTGAACGATTTTCTAGCTGAAGCCCTCGCAAACGTGACGAAGTCCGCGAGAGGGTACATCGATTTTGAAGTACCTGGCTCTTACTACGGATAAGATATGGCAGTTTCACCTGAAGCCCTTGACGTCCTGCGCCGGCTAAAGGAGCGTAAGAACGTACTGGTGTCGGCACCACCGGCTTGCGGTAAGACCCGGCTTATCCAAGAGGTTGCGGACGCATTCGCGAACCCCGCGTCGTTCATAACTCCGCCTGCTGCAACCATGTCGACGGCGACAAGGGTCGCCATTCCTGCTCGCATTCCGACTGGGCAGGGCGGCAACATGACTGACTATCCCAGCGCCGACAGGCCAGCCCGTCATGTGGAGCGGATCGCGTTCTCTGCCAATACCAAGGCGAGAGATTTCACATCGGCCTTCGTTCCAGCAGTCGCCGCTGCCGGTTTCCGCGTCGCATCCGGGGTGTTAGTCCGTGCTAACGCAGCCGCTCTGGGCGGCAGCGCTGCTCTGCTAATTATCGACGAAATGAATCGCGGCCCCGCCGTGCAGTTGTTCGGCGACGCGATCGTCGCAATCGAAGCCGACAAACGCTTAGATGTGAACGATAAGCCGGGGCTCATGAGTTGGCCGATGCAAATCCTCACTGATGCAGGCATCAGCAAAGGTGTGTATCTCTCCAACCATCTCTATATTTTAGCAGCGATGAACCAAGCTGATGTTTCGGTGGAGCCAATGGACCTTGCCTTCCTGAGGCGGTTCGAGCCTTATCGACTCGTGCCTGATGAGAAATATCCACGCGCACTGCTCGCTGCTTCAGGCCCAGATGTTGCGTTGCCAGAAATTCCCTCAGGTCCGGGGGACGTAGTTGAAGCGGCTCTTCGCGCGTGGTCGCACGTGAATGTGCAGATCTCGTTAGGTCGTGGTGAGGATTATCGGATAGGTCATGGTGTATTCCTCTCTGATCCGACAGCTCCAAAATCGGTGGATGAGGCACTTGCCCGGGCGGTTGTCTGGTGGAAGCAGATTGTTTCGCATGTCCGAGAAGCGTTCTATTCGGACTTAATAGGAATGGGTATCGCGTTGCGCGCGGGCAACGATCCTGCTGGCTATAGGATCTTAGATACCCCTTACGGCCTCGATCAGAAACAGCATCTGGTTGAGCCTAAAGAGGGACCAACGACCATCTATGCGACTCTGAAGACGGTGGCGGGTGCTTGAAGGTCCCTGCTAGCATTGAAATTGTCGAGTATGGCTCACCCGTTCCTGCCGTTACGGAACTCGCTAACATTGCCGGTGTCGAATTGGGGGCGGCGGAGAAGATCATACGTGAAGCCGGCGAGCGGGTCCGGCGTCTGCATGGACTAAAGAACAATCCAATCGAGATTACCGATCGCGGGGTTATTGCGGCCGGGATCGCTGGGGTGATCTCGCTGACGTCGGACGTTGATCTTGAGATCAGACCAAAATACGCGGCGTCAGGTGTTGCTTGGCGAGAGGACCTACTTTTTCTCAGCCTTTTTACTACATATGGATATCTCGACCCTCTGCGGTCTATCAGTGCATCCGTCTCGAGCCAGAATACACTCGCGGACCTCGCGGCGCGTGCGTTGATCGGGATGATCGGAGAGAATCGAAGGACGCCGCTTCGGATTCGGAGCCGTCTGACATTCGAGTCATTCGAGATTTCGACGGAGGTTGATCCAGACGATCTGCTCAACCCTGGTGAAGATGGATGGCGCCAAGTTTCGTATGCCATGAACCCCGACAACGAGTTTGCCGCTACGATCGTGGCAGGTGCCGCAGCGCTGTCACCGCTCATGCGCGACGAGGCGATCAGAGCTACCCTGGCGATGATCGTAGCAAGGTTCGGAAAAATTAGGGTTCAGCCAAGCGGTCGACATCGGCAACTTCCGCCACGACTATCAAAATGGCAGAAAGCCTATGACTTCGCATTCCAGCTCGCCCGCAATAGGAGCCTGTCACCACGGTCTGGTACGCTGGGAACATTTGGGTTCACGTTAGATACGTGGCGCACATGGGAGTCGCTGATTGAGCGTAGCCTAATTCTAGCGCTCGGAGCCTCTAATGTCGATTTGCAGCGCCCCTTCAAGCTCGGAACCAGCACGCGGCCGGGGCGGCCATCCCTTGTCATAGACGTTTATCCCGATGCAATCATCAATAGAGACAGCGTTCCACTTATATTCGATGCAAAGTATAAAGGTCGTTCTGATCGTGGGTTTGAAGGCGTGTCTCCGAGCGATCGATACGAAGCCATGGCATTTATGCACGCCACGAGTTCAACACACGCAACTCTGATCTACCCGAATACAGGAGAATCTCGCGCCTGCGGATCAACTGCACTGCTCGAAACTGTTGAGCTTCCTACCGGGACCGTCAAGGGAACTAGCATCGAGATCAACGGTATCAGCGAGTTTGGCGGATTATCTCGGTTTGCGCACGGACTGAAAGGTCTCGTCGATGTGCCTCAGTGCCTAACGGGTGCGATTGAGGTGCTCTGAAGAGCAGTTCCTCTGCACAGCGTTGCCCGGTCTTCGTCATCGCTCACGGGCATCCGTATCGGCTTGCCCCGTCATGACAACACATTTGACTGGCTCACCAATTTTAGCGGCGGCTTTCCAACATCGGTTTAGAACCTTCCGGTTATCCTGAACAATGATCGTCCCTGCGACCATCGTGTTCCATGTCTCGGGCGAGCTAGTCGTCGCCAGTTGGCGGCCTGCATCCCACATCGGCAAGCGCAGCGTCTGCGCCGCCATCCTCTCGGGCCAATGCCAGCCTGCCGGCATCGCGCGTGCGACGAGGCCCGCGCCGGCCGCCCACAGCGCCATGCCGAACACCGCCCCGCTGATCGCCGACCACGCGAGCCATCGGTTCTGCTCGTCGCCCTTGCGCGCGGATGCCACGCGACCGCTGAGCTGGCGCACCCCGTCCTCAAGCGCGGTACGCAGCGTTACGATCGATCGCTGATCCTCCTGACGCGCCGTGACGGCTGCTGCTGCGATCCGCGATGCCATATGCTCGGGCGTCATCGCCAGCGCCGGACTCCGCGCGATCACGTCGTTGATGACCGCGATACGCTCGGCCGTGGCGTTCACGCCTTGCTGCATCCGCCCCAACGTCTCGGAATAATCCGGAACGTCGATATGCGCCCGCTCGGCCGCCAAACCCTCCACGGCACGGCGTAGCAAGGCCAGCTCGCGGTCCTGGCCTTCGATCACGGCGCGCAACCGGTCGAACGCCTCTGCGGGGTCACCGCCGTCCTGAATATCGTCGTCCATCGTCACCTACCGGCTCATGCCATGATCGCGGTCGCGGCCAATCGTAACCGACTGCGCCAGCTCGTTTGAGATTGACCGGCCGCGCTCCATTTTCAGTTCCAGCTCGGGCGCGCGACGGTGCAACGCGGATTCGAGCTGCGGGTCGCGTTGTAGCCCGCCCGCGATGCTCTCCATGCGCTTGCCGAGCCGTTCCGCACCCGCACGGTCGCCGGCACGCTCCATGCTGGCTCGCGCCTCCTTCAAGCCCTGCCACTGCTCCACGAACCGGCCCGCGCGTTTCTCCGGGTCGGTGCGGACCTGGCGCTCGGTTTCCATTGCCTTCGCCGCGCCGCCCGTGTTGCCCTCGGCCGCGTCTCGCGCAAGCTGGGGGTTGCGCTCGATCGCGCTGGCGAGGTCGCGCGCGCCATGCGGTCGCACTTGGTCGAGCGCATCGCCGGCCTTCGCCAGCGCCTGTTCCTGGTGCGCCAGCACCGGCAACCCCTTGTCCCGCATCCGGCCTATATCCGCTGCGGCGCGCCCATAGCGCTCGATCGCACGGGCCTGCGAAAGCGCCAGCGGCCGATCGGCCGCGACAGGCTCCGGCGACGTCGCCTTCTCCGTCGCCGGCTTCGGCCGGAAGCCGTCGAACATGCCCCGCGCCTTGTCGCGGACCTTCGCCACCATTTCACGCGCGCGTTCCGGGAACCGGATCTCGCGCCGATCGGCGAACGCGCGCGCCTGGTCCTGCTCGGGCTTGGCGTAATCACCCGCCATGTCCTTGCCCCGGTCACGCGACAGGGCGCGGACGAGCTGGCGCTGATCGGCGAAGTCGTCGCGGCCGTAATGGAGCTGCACGTCGTCACGGTGCCGCGACATACCGACATAGGCGCTGTGCCGGTCCATGCCGGGGGTGGCGAGGACATGGGCGCGATCGACCGTCACGCCCTGCGATTTGTGGAACGTCGCCGCATAGCCGTGATCGACATGGGCATAATCCTTGGTGTTGAACGCGACCCCGCGCCCGTCATCAAGGCGCACCGCCATCCCCTCCGGTGATACCCGCTCGATCGTCGCCAGCGTGCCGTTCTTCACCCCCATGCCCCGCTCGTTGCGCAGGAACATGATGCGGTCGCCGGTCGCGAATTGCCGCTCCCCGCGCTCGGCCTTCACCGTCACGTCGTCGCCAAGGTCGCCGGATACCCGCAATCGGTCGCGCGCCTCGCCATTGAGGCTCTGCACCTCGGCGTTGGTGTGAGTGAGGATGATCCGGCTTTTGCCCGGCTCGGCCTGACGCGCCCGATCCCAGCCGTCGACCAACTCGCCCCGCGCCGCCTCGCGCGTGTCGGCCGCGTGGACCATGCCGTTGCCGCCATAGGCATGGATCGCCTCGCCGGTACGCCCCGTCGCCAGCGCGCGCGTGGCATCGCGCTGCCAGTCCTCGCGCTGCCGCCTGATCTCGGTGATCTCGGCCGCGCCGTGGCGCTCGGTGACGCTGCGGAACGCCGCGCCCGCCTCGATCGCCTGCAACTGCTCGGGGTCGCCGACCATCACGACCTTGGCCCCGGCATCGCGTGCCTGGGACAGCACGCGTTCCATCTGGCGTGAGCCGATCATGCCGGCCTCGTCCACGACAAGCACGTCCGTGGGGCCTAGCTGCTCGCGGCCCTGCGCCCATGCGTGTTCAAGGCTGGCGATGGTGCGGGACTGGATGCCGGACCCGCCCTCAAGGTTCTCCGCCGCGATGCCCGACAACGCCGCACCGCGCACGGTGTAGCCCTCGCGCTCCCATGCCTCACGCGCGACGCCCAGCATGGCGGATTTGCCACTGCCGGCATAGCCGACCACCGACGCCAAACCGGCGCTGCCGGTCACATGATCGAATGCGTCGCGCTGCTCACCGGACAGGACAAGGCCCCGCTCCTCGGCCTTGGCCGTAGCGGCGTCACGGTGCCGATCGGCGACGCCATGCTCGGCGCGGCCCGCCAGCTCGTCGCCCGCGCGCTCAAGCCGGTTCTCCACCGCGATCATGTCGCGTGACGTGAACCGCTCCTGGTCGCGTCCGTCCTTCCCCAATGCGACCAGCTCGGGGCTGGCGCGCACCGCCCCCATCACCTGGTCGAACTGGTCCTTGCCGTCGCTGTGCCGGAACGCGAACGTCGCAAGGTCGCGGGTAGTGAACGTGGCCTGATGCCGCGTGATCGCGTCCAGCGCGACATTGGGATCGGCGATGATCTTCGCGCCGTTCTCGCGAGCGATGCGTGTGTGATCCTCGATCCGCTCCGCCTCAAGCCCCTGCTCCGGCCTGCGCGACGCGGCCGGGCCGATCTTGTGCTGCGGCTCAAGCTCGATGCCCTGCGCCTGATAGCTGCGATGGTCGATCCGGCCTTCCAAACCCAACTCGGCCATGCGCTCGTTGACGTGCGCGCTCCACGCCTCGCGCCAGTCCTTCAACAGCTCGGTCGAGTTCCAGTCGCGATTCTTCTTCCCGAAACCCTCCGGCCCGACCTCGCGCATCGTCATCATCACATGCGCGTGCGGCTTGGGCGTGCCGTCCTTCGCCTTGTCCCAATGCACGTTCAGGTCCGCGACCATCCCGCGATCGACAAACTGCTTCTTCACGAAATCGCGCGCTAGGCTCACGCCCTGCTTCTCGTTCATCTCGCGTGGAATCGAGAACTCCACCTCGCGGGCAAGCTGCGCGTCCTTGCGCTTCTCGCCGGCCTCCACCTCGTTCCACAGCGTCGTGCGATCGTTTAAACGCTCCGGTGCGCCCTCAGGCAACATCACCTCGGAGTGGATCACGCCCGCCTTGTTGCTGAAATCGTGATCGCGGTTCAGCCGATCATCGCGCAGCTCGGACGCGGAACGATAGGCGGCGCTCGCAACCGCACTAGATCCGTTCGCGCGGCTCACAACCTTGGCGGAGAAGTGGTAGATCGCCATGACGCTCCGCACACTGCCCTACTTAGCGCACGTCGGCAACGACGTATAAGCGCGCACTCACAATCCGCTACGCTCCTCGTGACTGACTCGCTGGCGCTTTCCGATCGTTCTGGCTTTACCCTCATACCGGGTGCGCTAAGGTGCTGTCGTTCAAGGCGCGGAAGCGACACGATGCCGACACTGGGTACACTGACTGCAACCGGCGTGATCTACGCTATGGCGGCGCTCGCTGAAATCGCGGGCTGCTTCGCTTTCTGGGCGTGGATAAAGCTCGGGCGGTCGGCATGGTGGATCGCGCCGGGCATGATCGCGCTGGCGCTGTTCGCGTTCCTGCTCACCCGTGTCGATGCCGATGCTGCGGGGCGGGCCTACGCTGCCTATGGCGGCGTCTATATCGTCGCGTCGCTGCTATGGCTGTGGCTGGTCGAGAACCGCGCGCCTGATCGGTGGGATATGATCGGTGCGACCATGTGCATCGTCGGCGCCGGCGTGATCCTGCTCGCGCCACGATCTGCTTCATGATGGAGGAATAGATGCGGAAGGTTCGCGATTACGATGCCGAGCTGAAGGCGCTGAACGACAAGGCCCGGACGCTCAAGGCGAAGCGGGTCGAACAGCTCGGGCAACTGGTCGCCGCTACGGGTGCGGATGCGCTCGATGCGGAAACCCTCGCCGGGGTGCTGCTCGATGCGATCGGATCGAAGGATGCGGGCGCGAAGGAGGCATGGCGTGTGAAGGGCGCTGCCTTCTTTCAGCGGCGCGGGCGCAAACCTGTTCCGAGCGAAGTCGAGGGGGGTAGCGGCACTGCTGCAATCGACGGATCGGGCGCTGCGACTGAACCGGGCGGCGACGCTGCGCGCGGAAGCGGCGGAACGTCGTAGCGATACGCGGGGCTGGGTCATGCAACGCCGCGAACGCACCCGTCACCTGATCGAGCTGGGCGGCCTCGTCCAGAAAGCCGGCCTGGTCGAGCTGACCGACGACGATCGCGCCACGCTCTACGGCGCGCTGCTCGACCTAGCGGGACGCGCGCGCGGCGATGATGCCGGCGACGCGCTGGCGCTCTGGAAGCGGCGCGGCAAGCGAGCGTTTGATGCGGACGCGGAAACGATGGAAGCGAGCTGATGGCGGATTTCGATATCGAGGCGGTGCGGGCGGAAGTCCGGGCGATGGATTTCGTGCGCGGTACGCCCGTGGAAGTCGCCATGTGGCGCGAGGATATGGCGGAGTCGCGCGCCAACCTCGTCATCGAGGACATGATCCCGACGCCCAACGATGATGCGTTTTTCGATATGCTGCTAGACGAAGGGGTGTCCCCTCCCCTCGTCTCGCAAATCCTGCTCCGGCTGCTCGATCATCCCGACGCCGATCGCTCGTTGCCGATCACGCCCATGATGGCGGCGGAAAGCCGCTAGGATGGGCATCGCGCGCGCTACCCGTAACCTTGCCCGCACTGCCCGCGCCAATCCGATGTGGGCGCTGCTCGGCATCCTGCTCGCCCCCTTCCGGTTCGCCCGTCACATCATCGGCATGGGCATGTTCGCGATCGTGCTGTTCCTCGGGCTGTTCGCCCTGCTGCTGCTATCGATCTGGTTTTTCGAGCTGGATAAGAACGGCGTGGTCCCCCAGCTCGGCTTTATCGGGATCGGCGGTGCCGTGGTGCTGGTCACGGCCTGGATGTTCGTTCTGCCCCTGCTCCGCCGGTTCGACTATGACGATCGCGCCGACACGCACGGCTCGGCCCGCTTCGCCAGCGCCGGCGAAGCCCAGGCCCTCAACGACGATCACGGCCTGCTGATCGGCCGCGACGTGAAGACCGGCAAGCCGCTGCGCTATGCCGGCCCCGCGCATCTGCTGACGATCGCGCCGGCCCGCACCGGCAAGGGCGTCGGCACCATCATCCCCAATCTGCTGGAATATCCGTTCGCGGTCGTCTGCATCGACCCCAAGGGCGAGAACGCCCGGATCGCCGCGCGCCAGCGCGGCAAGTTCGGCGCGGTCCATGTCCTCGATCCGTTCGGCGTCACCGGCCTGGCCTCGGCGGCGTTCAATCCGCTCGATCGTATCGACCCCAACGGCCTCGATCTCGCCGACGACTGCATGACGCTCGCCGACGCGCTGGTCCACGACGCGCCCGGCGAAGCCGGCGACGCGCATTGGAACGAGGAAGCCAAGGCGCTGATCGCCGGTATCCTGCTCCACATCATCACCACCGAACCGCCCGCCACTCGCACCCTGGACACGCTCCGCGACCGGCTGACGCTCGCTCCGGCCGCATTGGCGGCGCAGCTCGCGGCGATGCAGGCGCAAGGTGGCCTGGCCGCGCGCGCCGCCAACCGTCAGCTCGGCAAATCCGACCGCGAAGCTGCCGGCGTGCTGTCGGCCGCGCAGCGCCATACCCACTTCCTCGACTCCCCACGCATGGCGACGGTGCTGGGCGGCTCGGATTTCACGTTCGCCGGGTTGAAGGATGCGCCGGCGACGGTGTTCCTCGTGCTGCCGCCCGATCGGCTCGCCAGCTATGCGCGCTGGCTGCGGCTGATGGTGGCGCAAGCCCTGACCGAGCTGGCGCGCGCGCCGGGTCGTCCACCCTGGCCGGTGCTGTTCCTGCTCGATGAGTTCGCGGCGCTCGGCCGTCTCGAACCGGTCGAACGCGCGATGGGGCTGATGGCGGGCTATGGCGTCCAGCTCTGGCCGATCCTGCAGGACGTCCACCAGCTCCGCGCCCTCTACGGGCAACGCGCCGGCACCTTCCTGTCGAACGCGGGCGTCCTCCAGGTGTTCGGGGTCAACGATCAGGACAGCGCCAAGCTGGTCTCCGATCTGGCCGGGGAGGAAACCGTCGTGTTCGAGACGATGAGCCGCGCGATCGACGCGGAAGAAAGCGGCCTCTCGTTTGGTCAGCAGCATGTCGGCCGCGCGCTGCTCACCCCCGATGAAGTCCGCACACTGCGCCCCGACCGCCAGCTCCTGTTTCTCGCCGGGCAGCGCCCGATCATCGCGGCCAAGCTGCGCTACTATGCCGATCGCGAGTTCGCCGGGCGGTTCGATCCGGCATGATCGATCGCGGCTAAGTCGCTGGGCTGCAAACTAACGGGTCGATTTAAGCCCCGCTGGTGAGCTTGGGCGCAACCAGCGCGGGACAACATGTCGAAAGCCCCTTCCCTGCCCTCACCGCGCTCCTGACGGTCGCTACGGCACGTTCCGGTCGCGACCTCGCCCACTTTCTTCCCGCCAAGCCTGCGGCCGGTAGGCCGCCCGGTGACGCCGAAGGCGGCACGAAACGAACTACGCATTGGCCGTTAGGCCAATTCCGCATTGTATATTTCTAACTCTGGCTGGATTCATTCTGCCTCTCTGAATCACGTTCCTGGTCCATGATTGCTCGCCCGATCCGGGCAAGGATCGCGGCTAGGCCGGGATCGTCGATGAGCTGGCCCGGCTGCTCATCGAGCGGTAGCCTGGCAATCATCACCCTGCCCTCCTCGGCCGCTGCCTGCCGCCGATCGCTGTCGTCTTCTGGCGGTGGAGGCGTCATGCCACGCTCGACCTGCGGCGGGAGCATCAAGCGGTAGGCGTTCGAGGTCTGTTTGACCTGGGGGCCGCGCATTCCTGCGTTGCCGGTCGGCACATAGCGACGCAACCAGTCGAGGAAGCCATGCGCCTTGAGCCGCTTGAGCGCATCCACCACGGCCGCGATCGAGCGGCCGATGCGAAGCGCCAGCGTCGCGATGGCCGGATCGAGTCGGCCTGTCTTGTAGTCGATCAGGCGAAGCAACTCGCGCAACACCTCAAGCCCGACATGGCCGATCGCGCCATTCTCGCGGTTGTTGCGCTCGCGCCGGTGGGCAAGCCGTTTCAACCGGTCATATTTCTCGGCCGCCTGCATGAAGCGAGCGACGTTCTTGGGACTGAACGGTTGCCAGAACCGCCCTTCCCGGCCCTCCTCGGTGCGGCTGTAGCGGTGGACCCGCTGGCCGGTCTGACGGCCGGGCCGCCTACCCTTCGCCCCTCCAAGGGCCTCGAACACAGTTTGCATGGAACCTCCCGTCGTTCGGTCGGCCCGGCTGCTGGCGGCAATCCTTCATGGACAAAGCTCTCCCGTTCTCGAAAACAGCGTTTTCGAGTTGACTTCGCGTCCGATCTGCGGGAGGCTGTTCCTGCTACAGAACGCGGGCCTCCGCCCATCAGACTTTCCGAGAGCCCGGCCGCCAAGCCGGGCTTTCGTCGTTTTGGCCCTAGCGGTGCCACCCGCTACGATCGCCACGGCGAATCGGCGAACGTGTCCGCCGACACCAAAGCCTGTCAGATTCCTATGTCTTTGGGAAGTGCGCTCTATAATGCTGGCGCAATAGGTCAGGTGTTCACGTGTTCACACATTCACACGTGAACCTGTTCACTTCTCGATGGGCTGATTGTATTTCTGGAGAATGTCGAGGACGGCCTCGGTCAACATCGCCTCGATCGTGCTGTCTTCCTTGACGGCGAGGATCGCGAACGCTCGGGCAACCGCCGGATCGAAACGACCGGCGATCGACTTCTTGCCGATGCGATTGCGCTGGCGACGTGGCGCTTCGATCGGCAGCATCGGTTCTTCAACCTCTGCGGGCGTGCCGGTCGATTTCCTGGCGTTCGTCGATCTTGCCACCCCCAAAGCTCCTAATCTTGTGTTCACACGTTCACATATTCACACGTGGACAGTTATCGCTCGCCAAACGGATGCTTGCCGTGCTGGCGCATGAGCAGGTCGATGGCTTCGCCAAGGAGCGCCTGCAACGTCGTTCCCTGCTCGGCCGCCAGCATGTTCAGACCGCGACTGACCTCGGGGCTGAAATAGGCGCTCACGGCCTTCTTGCCCTGCCGGGTCTGCGCGCGGGTGGCGGGCGTCGCCGTCGCCTGGTCGGGGCTGTCGCCGATCGCGCCAGCCTTCTCCACCCGCTGCTGCTTCATCGCGCCAAATTTGCTCATGCCGCGCCCCGCTTCTTGTTCATCCGTGAACGTGTGGACACGTTCACCTGTCCACTTGTCCACGCCCATAGCGCGGCGACCTCCTCGGCCGCTTTACCTTCGGGTTCCAGCTCGATCGCGGTTTTCCCCTGCGCCGTGCTGTGATGATAGATCGCCCGCTGGGTGAGCATGACGGGCGCAACGTCTACGCCCATGCCGGCGACGCCATCGCTGCCCTCGATCAGCTCGCGGGCATCCCGGTAGGTTGTCGGCGCGCGCTGGGGGCCGCCCATGAACAGCACGAACGCGGGCTTGCCGCTCGCCTGCACAAGCTCGGCCGTCATCTCGACGGCTTTGAGGTCGAAGGCTTGCGGACGACACGGAATCAACACCAGGTCTGCGACCTTGCAGGCCTCCCGCGCCATGATGTCGGCATGGGGCGGGGTGTCGATCACCACCAAGTCGGCCCCGAGTTCGGCCGCTTGTTGGAGCTTGCGGGGCAAAAGGGGAGGGGAGGCGCAATCGACCACCTCAAGGTCCGACGATCCGCGCCACTCGCTCCAGTGGCTTGCCGTCGCCTGCGGGTCGGTATCGAGAATCAACACGGCAAGCCCCGCGCCCGCCCCGGCCGCGGCTAGGTGGATTGCCAGTGTCGTCTTACCCGCGCCGCCCTTCTGACTGATGACGGTGATGACCTTCATGTGAACCCCTGAACACGTGAACGTGTGGACTTGTGAACACGTTCACGTGTGGACGTTCCATGCGTCTAGGTCAAGGCGGCGATCCGCTGCGCGGATCCTCGCCCCCGCCAGCCGATCGGAACCCGGCGGGCCAAGACCGCTTGAGCGGCGGTGCCGCGCAGCGGCAGGCACCCCATGTCCTGCTGCTATCAGCGACCTAAACGAGTTTCGTCGTCGAGGGCGTCAAGGAGTTCCTGCGGATCGGTGAAGCCGACGCGGTGCGCCTTCATTGTAACGCGCGCCGACTCCATCGCCGCGCGCGTCTCGGCGTTCGGCATTTCGGATCGAACGGCGTCCTCGTCGATCGCCTTGGTCTGTGAGTCGGCAAGAAAGCCTTCCTGCTCAAGGAAGCTGTCGAGGGTTGGCCCTCGGTGTTTGTTGTCAGCCATCTTCAATCTCTCTCGGTGCGTGCCGATCAGGCCGGATGAAGGTGAAACCCCGCCTGACCGTCCACCTTACGCGGCAATACCGATACCGACACCTGCACGTCGCGATTGAGCCGGTCGAGAATCGTCATCAACCGGTCGATGGTAAAGCCCTTGAGCTTGGCCTGGCGGATGCGCGAAAAATCGGCGGCAGCGACGCCGGTGATCTTCTCGGCCGCCCGCACCGTCAGATTGTCGGTCGCCAGCGTCTTGCTGATCTCGCCCGCCAGAATGGCGCGAAGCTGGCGCTGTTCGGGTTCCTTCATGCCAAGGTCGGCATAGACGTTGCCAGTGCCTCGGATCAGCTCGAAGTCGTCATCGTCGGTCATTGCAGCGCCTCCTTCAGACGCTTGATGCGCTCGCGCACCAAGTCGATTTCCTGCTTCGGGGTGGCGATCCCGCTCTTGGACTTCTTCTGGAAGGCGTGAACCACCCAAATGTCGTCGTCGAGCTGGAGGGCGTAGATCACCCGGAAGGCTTCTCCCCGTTCCTTGATCGCCAGTTCCCATATGCCCGAACCCAACCCGGTCATGGGCTTGGCGATTTCCGGCGTGTCGCCCTCGGCGATCACCGTGAGAGCGTCGGTCGCCTGGTCCTGCGCGTCCTCGGGAAAGCGGCCGAACTCTTTGAGCGCGCCCTTGATCCACGAAATGTTGCGCAGGGCTTTTCGATGCATTGGCTCAAATGTAGTTGTATCTCACAACGCGGTCAAGAGATAAGCGTTGCTCGGCCCAAGGGTCGGGTGGGTAGGATAAAGACGCGGACGTCGAAACGACGACCTCCATCAAGCCGGGCAGGGCAGGGGGCTACACTCCCGCCAATCGCGCCCGATGTTCGCGCAATACGCGCTGCACGGTCGATCGCGACACGCGGAACAGGTTGGCGAGCTGGGCGGGGGAGCCTTGGCCGGATTCGGCCTTGGCGATGATATCGGCACGCTGGGGGCCGGTGAGGCTCGGCCGACGTCCAAGGTGCCGCCCCGCCTGGCGCGCATGATGCAGCCCGTTCATGGTCCGCTCGCGGATCATGGCGCGCTCGAACTCGGCGAACGCGCCCAGGGTCTGCGTCATCAAGCGCCCTGCCGCCGTGGTGGTATCGACGGCCTCGGTCAGCGATCGGAACCCCGCGCCTGCCTCGGTGATCTTCTCCAGCGTGAACAGGAGGTCGCGAAGCGAGCGCGATAGCCGGTCCAGCTTCCACACCACGAATACGTCGCCGGGCTGCAACGCGCCGATCGCGCGCGCCAGCTCGGGCCGATCGGACCGGCCGCCCGATGCCTCCTCGCGGTAGATCGGATCGCATCCCGAATCGGTCAGCGCGCGAAGCTGCGGGTCGAGGTCTTGCGAGTCGCCGCGCGACACGCGGGCGTAGCCGATCAGCCTGCGACCATTTGGCACGGTTTCCATGCTGTCATTGTGGCACGGGTTTATGACACCTGCAAACCCTTGGAAAAGCTGGGGTGGCGAGTTGGTGTCAGAACCGACCGTGGCTGTTGAAAAAGTCCTACTGAAGGCTGCCGATCGTCTGTCGAAATCGCCTTTTTAGATTATGCGAGAGGTTTGCTTATCCGGTTCCACCTGAGACATCAGGAGCCACCTTGGGGTCGGGATCCTGTGCCTTGCCGGTTGCGGGTGCCGCTTTCTGGCTCGGCATAGCGGTGAGATAAGCAACGATCGCGTCAACGTCCTTCTCGGCCACCGGCGCCTTGTACACCTCACGCATCTTGGTGACGGTCGCCTTCCACTGGTCCGCCGATAGCGCAGGCTGAGTTAGCGCCATGCTGGCCGAGTGGCACGAAGTGCAGTTGGCGTTGATGACGTCGGCGTGCGGACCATCGGGGTAGGTAGCGTCATCGACCGGCAGGTCGACGCTGGTCGAGGCGAGCGAAAAGCCGCGGGCTGAGACGCTGGTGGGCGGTGCCGGCTCGGATGTCTCGGAGATCGGGGCAGGCGCCTTGCGGCTGCTCGGCGCCCCGATCGAGACGAGGATAATGCCGGTCAGGCCGATCAGGCCAGCGGCCATGATGCCGGGAGACGGGGTCTTCATGCTACTCGCTCCTCAGGCCGCGATGATGGTGGTGGTCTCGATATTGCCGCGCATGAACCCGCCCGGGTTCCAGATCGGCTTCATCGGCTGGGCGACACCGTTGGTGTTCCAGCAGCGCACCATGATCGGGTTGGCACCGCGTCGCAGCGGCACGCGACCATCCCACCGACGGAAGCTGTACCTGCCCTCGTCCGCTCCGAGCGTCGTCCTGTACCAGGTGCGGCCTCCGTCCGACGATACATCGACCTTGGCGACGCCGCAGTCGCCGCCCATCGCGATGCCGCCGACCGGGATCGATGCCTCATAGGCTATCGTCTGGCCATCGGGCAGGCTGGTCATCCAGCTGCGCGGGATCATGCGGTTGATGGGGACAGTCGGGAAGTCTCTGGCGCCGGGCGCGACATTCGCGCCCGGCGTCGCGGGGATCTTGTAGGCCTTGGCCATCCAATACTGGTCGTCGGGGCCGGGCAGTACCTCGATCGAGTTCAGCATCTTGACCCAATAGGTCGAGTACCAGCCCGGCACGATCAGCCGGCAGGGAAAGCCATTGAGGAGCGGCAGCTGCTCGCCGTTCATGCCGAAGGCGATCATCACTTCGCCGTCGCGGGCATGGTCGATGTCGAGCGCCTTCTCAAAGTCAGGGGCGCCCGCCACGACCGGTTGATCGAGCGCACCGAAGCGCACCTGCACCGCGCCTGTCTTGACCCCGGCGAGGTCGAGCACGTCGCGCAGGCGCACACCGAGCCATTTGGCATTGCCCATCGCGCCGTTGCCCCATTGCGCGCCGGCAACACGTGGCTGGAACAGCCCACGGCTGTTTCCCGAGCATTGGTTGACCGCCGCCATCTCGACCCGCGGCAGGCGCAGCAGCTGGGCGAGGCTGATCGACAGCGGTCGGTTGACGTGGCCGAAGACGTTGAGGCGGAAAGTCTCGACATCGATCGAGGTCGGGATGTCGGCCCAGTGCCAGCGGACGAAGAACTGGTCGTTGGGCGTGAACACCGACTTGTCGAACACGTCCATCGGCGTTTCCAGCAAGGGCGGATGGACACGCTGGAGGATCATGCTGCCCTTGCCGGGAAAGGCGCTGGTCATCGGCCGTTCGGCATTGCCGCCAGGCAGCTTCAGGTCGACGAGCTGCTGCGCCAGTGCCGGCGCGGCGGCAAGGCCGGCGGTACCGAGCGCGGCATGCCTGAGAAAGCGGCGACGGCTGGTCTCACTCGCCAGTTCGGCGTCGAAATTGTCCATGACAAGGCTCTCCTGTGGCCAGCCACGCTGGCGGATCGAAGGGGCGTTTCGCAAGTGATCGGACCGACTGATCCGATCATCATGGCGGATCAGTTCGGGGTGGCGATGCAGGGTGAGACGAACAGGTTGCCGCGCCATGCGCCGGCCAGCGTCTTGGCGCCGACGAGCAGCCACATCGCCGCAAGCGCGACTGTCAGCACCGTGCCGACGAAACCGAAGAAACCGAGGTTCAGCGTCGTGCCTAGGCGGAAGGTGGCGACGGTGTAGACGCCGAGCGGAAAGGTATAGCCCCACCAGCCCAGGTTGAACGGGACGCCGGCGCGCCAGTAGCGGATGGTGATGAGCGTCGCGAGCGCCAGCCACCACAGGCCGAAGCCCCACAGGCAGAGTCCGGCCACAACGCCGATCCCTTCCGCGACGGTACCGACACCGGCCAGCCCGTGCGCCGCGAGGATCGCCGGCGCGTCCGCCCCGAGCACCAGCATGCCCAGAGCACCCGTGCCGATCGGTCCCAGCGCCAGCCAGGAGGACGCCGCCATGCTCTCATGCGGCAGCCTGTGGAGCGCCATGCGCAGGATGAGGATGGCGAGGATGCCGAACGCGACCGGCACCGAATAGGCCCACAGCACATAGGAGGTCGCAAGCGTGACTAGCTGCGCATGAGGATCGGTTAGATGCGGCGCGAGCAGCCCGCCGCTGGCGCCCGCCACTTCGGCAGCGACGACCGGCAGCAGCCATACGGCGGTCATGCCGTCCAGGCTGTGCTCGTGGCGGGTAAACATCAGGTAGGGGATCAGCACGCCGCAGGCGAGCGACATGGCGACGTCGATCCACCACAGGATATGCGCGACCGGCACGATGCCATTTCCGAACCGCGCGATGCCGAAGGCGAGACAGCCGTTGATGATCGTCGCCAGCCCCATCGGAATGGTCCCGATGAACATCGACACGGTGTTGTGCCCGAAGATGCGCCGCGCCTCGTGCCCGAACATCACCCAGCGCGCGCCATAGAGGCCGGCGAACAGCGCGAAGAGCGCGATATTGAAGAACCACAACACCTCGCCGACAGGTTTAAGCGAAGGCCCGATGCCGGGCACCTGCGGCAGCGCGAGGGCAAGGATGCCCGTGCCCATCGTCGCGGCGAACCAGTTGGGCGTGAACTGGCGGATCATCTCGCGGGGGTGATCGAGCCGGCTGAGCGGCTTGAGGCCGCTGAGAACGGAGTGCGTGTCGGCAGTCATGCGACCTGCTCCTTGATGAGATCCGTCAGCGCGTCGGCCGCGCGGGTGCGATAGCGTTCCTTGTGGCGCAGCGCGTGAAAGGCGCGGTCGGGCAGCCCGAGCGGCAGCTCGACGAGATCGCCAGCCTTGAGCGCGCGCGCGACGACCAATCGCGACAAGACGGCAACGCCGGCACCGGCCTCAACGGCGGTGCGCACCGCCTCGTTGGACGGCAGCGTCATCGCTATCGTCAGCTGGGCCGGATCAAACCCGCGCGTTCGCAGCACGTCCTCGAAAGTCGAGCGCGTACCCGATCCCTGCTCACGGACGATCCAGCGTGTAGTGCGCAGCCAGGCCTCGTCGATGCGTTCGGCTTCCTCGCGGCCGACCAGCACCATTGGGTCATGCCCGACATTCCAGTGGGCAAGCGCCGGTTCGTCCACCTCGCCCTCGACAAAGCCGAGTTCCGCCGCGCCGCTCAACACCTGCGCTGCCGCGCCTTCGGTGTTGTCGATCGCCAGCTCGACCGCGATCTGTGGGTGGCGTTCGTGGAAGGCGGCGAGCTTTGCCGGCAACCAATAGCTCGCGATCGTCTGGCTGGCGACGATCCGCAACGAACCACGCGCGAGCCCGGCATAGTCCGCGAGCATCGTCTCGGCATGCGCTGCCCGCCCCAGCACCGCGCGCGCTTCCTCCAGAAAGCCGCGGCCTGCCTCGGTAAGCTGGATGCCACGCCCGACGCGGTGGAACAGCGGAACGCCGTAGCGCGCTTCGAGGGCCGCAACCGCCCCGGAGGCAGCAGACTGCGTGACGTTCAGCGCCTCCGCTGCCTTGGTGACGTGTTCGCGCTCCGCGACACCGACGAATATTCTGAGCTGCTCCAAAGTCATGCAGCATATATCGCGTACTTAGATCGATACGACCAACCGTTTGATATGGTCATTCCAATCTGGATATCGGAATGGTCGGCAGCCTTTCGTCTGCGATGGTCTCGAAGACTTGAAGCGTTACGCGTGCCCGCGACGTTTGATCGTCCATGACCGATATGATCGAGCGCAGTTCTGATCCCTACAATGCCGAGCCGACGCCCGGTGCGTTGATCGAGCGGTTTCTGACGCCGCAGGCGCTGTTCTACGTGCGCAGCCACGGGCCGGTGCCGGATCTGCCCGCCAATCATCGGATCGAGGTGAGCGGGAGGGGCATGGCGAGCCGCTTCTTCTCGGTGCAGGAACTGAAGAGCACGTTTGCCACGCGCACGGTAACGGCGGTTCTCCAGTGCGCCGGCAACCGGCGTACCGATCTCCAGCAGGTCGCCAACACCTCCGGCGATCCGTGGGACGTAGGCGCGATCGGCAATGCGGAGTGGACCGGCGTACGCTTGGCCGATGTGCTCGATGCGGTCGGCGCGCCGGATGCGTCCGAGCTGTTCGTGGCGTTCACCGGCGCGGACGAGGTGGACGTGGAGGGTGAAGAAGCCTTGTTCGGGGTATCGATCGCCATGAGCAAGGCGCGGGAGCCCGACGTACTCCTCGCCTGGGCGATGAATGGCGAGCCGCTGACGCCCGAACATGGCGCCCCGCTCCGCATGGTGGTGCCTGGCTATGCCGGGGTCCGCAGCGCCAAATGGCTGACACGGATCGAGGTGCGTGAAACGCCCTCCGAGGCACCGATCCAGGCGCACGACTACAAGCTCTTCCCCGCCGCTGTGACGAGCGACACCGTCGACTGGAGCCAGGGTCTGACGATCAATGCCATGCCGCTCAACGCCGCGATCTGCTCGCCCGGTGCGGGCGAGAGTTTGGCCGCCGGAGAGGTGCGGATTGAGGGATATGCCATTGCCTATGACCGCCGTATTTCTCGGATCGAAGTGTCGGTGAACGGCGGTCGCGACTGGCAACAGGCGACCTTCGCCGATGATCCGGAGACGCGCTGGGGCTGGCGGCGCTGGATCCTTGACGCCACACTTGCCAAGGGACGCCAGCACCTTGTCGCCCGTGCCTTCGACGAGACCGGGCAGGGACAGCCCGAGCGGCCGGATACGATGTGGAATTTCGCCGGCTATCTGTGCACCGCCTGGCATCACGTTCACGTGCTGGTCGAATGATCGAAGCATCAGCGGCACCGGACGTCGCTTTCTGGATCGATGCGATTGGCCGGCTGGTGGTGGCGACCGCGGCCGGGATGGTGCTCGGCTGGGAACGCTCGCGTGAGAACCGGCAGATCATGGGCCTGCGGACGCTGGGTCTGGTCGGTCTGGCGAGTTGCATCGCCGTTCAGGCGATCGTGCATAGTGGCTTGCCGAACGTGAACGCCGATGCCGCAGGACGGGCGATGCAGGGCATTCTGTCCGGCGTCGGCTTCATCGGTGCCGGTGCGGTGCTGCGGGTCGGCCAGGGTCAGGAAGTGCATGGATTGGCGACCGCCGCGTGCATCTGGGTGACAGCCACGATCGGCGCGGCAGCAGGGTTGGCGGTGTGGCCGCTCATCATCGGCGGGGTGAGCCTTGCAATGCTCGTCCTGTTCGTCGGCGCGCCGCTGGAACGCCGCATCCGCGAGCGAGCCCGTCTGACGCCGGCCGAGACCGACAGGAAGGATGTCGAGCGCAAGCCGTGATCGCGCTGGACCGCCCGGTGCCCGTCGGCGCCGGGAGGCGGCAAGGCGCTATCAGGACACAAGCGCGGCATCTGCCTGACGCCGGACTTCATCGGCGATCGGATGCAGTTCGGCCGCGGGTCGCTCGCCCACCACACTATAGCCGATCCCGTCGACCGCCCATGTGACCCGGCCCATGGTCCCGCTGGACGTGCTGGTCATGCTCGCGGTCTTGTCGATCTGCATGGGCCTCGTCAGCACCGCAAGTTTCGACGCTTGCGGTCCGTCGTAGAGGAGCAGTGCCGCAGGGCCGTGGGGCGTCGCGACCAGTCGCCCCCCGCCATAGCGATAGCCGGCCGTGCTGAGGTCCGGGATCGTGACGCGCTCACCCAATCGAGCGGAGGTCCATCGGATCAGCATGGCGCGCTGGTCGGGGCCGATCTCCGCCGGTCGTATCCGGTCGGCGGCATAGACACGGAAATTATCACTCGCCTCGTTGGCCAGCGCCGCGATGCCCGCGCGGGGTTCGCCGCTCCACCGCGCGCTCGACCAGCCACCGCCAAACCCCAACGCCAGCAGAAGTGACGCGGCGATGGCGAGCTGCCAACGCGGTTGCCGTTGCCGTCCCCTGATCGCTGCCACGCGCATCGTCGCCGGGATCGGTTCATCCGCGACGGGGGCGAACAGGGATGCAAGGGCTCGCGCCTGCTCCGCCTGCTCTCGCACACGGGCATGCACGTCCGGCTGGCCTTCAAGATAGGCGTCGACCAGGCGCTGCCGCTCGGGCGACAGCCTGCCATCGATCCATGCGGCCAGATCGTCCTCGCCGATCGGGCTGGTCATTGCACGCTCCTCAATCGCGGCCGTTCACCCTCCCGGAGGAGGGTCGCCAGACGGTCGCGCCCCCGCGATATGCGCGACATTACCGTGCCCAGCGGCACGCCGACTACGGCAGCGACCTCCGCATAGGGCAGGCCCTCGACCGAGACCAGGAGCAGCACCGTTCGCTGTTCTTCAGGCAACGCATCAAGCGCGCGCAGCAGGTCGCGGTGGTGCAGGCCTGTGTCCTGATCGGCCGGGCGGCCGAGCGCGGCGTCGTCCACGAGGTGGAGCGGAACCGCCGTACCTCGCCGGCTATGCTGCCGCTGATGATCGACCAACAAATTGTGCAGGATCGCATAGACCCACGGGCGGACCTCCGCACCCCGTCGCTGTCGCCAGCGCCCGACCGCGCGCTCCAGGCAATCCTGCACCACGTCATCCGCCATCACCCGGTCGCGCAACCACGACCGGGCATAGCGGCGCAGCCCGGGGATCAGCGGTTCGATCGCGGCGGCAAGCGGGTCCATCTCAGTCGCGCTGCACCTGCACGATGCGCCCCGGCGCGCCGTTCACCACCTCCGCAACCGCCAGAAAGCGCCGGGGTGTCGCGGTGCTGCCCTGAACGATCTGGCGGATCGGACCCGATGCGTTGACGATCGCCGCACCTGCCGGGTTGCTCATGAAGTTCGCAAGCGGCTCTACAGCGCCGCTGCCGTCCGCATTGGCGGTCAGTACGAGCATGTAAGGCTTCTTGGGCTGCAAACCGGTAACGGCACTCTGCACGACCTGAATGATGCCCTGGTCGAAGAGGGTGATGCTGCTTGCCGTACCTTTGCCGCCAATCGGCCCCATGGTCAGATGCAGCGCCTTGCCCGCTGTGCCGAGCGGCTGGAGATTGTCGGTGCCGGGGCCTGTCGGAACTGCGTTCGACACATAGGCGATCGCCTGCGGTGCCTGTCCGACCGGCACGGTAGCGACGACCGTGTTGCCGGCAGTGTCGATCGCGGCCAGCTCATCGGAATTCTCTAGCCCGACATAAACGCGCCGGCCGTCGCCCGATGGCCAAACACCGTGCGGCATCTTGCCGACCGGAATTGTTGCCACCGGCGTGAAGTCGGACGTGCGGAACACCTTGACCACATTCTCTCCGCCGACCGTCACATACGCGAACTGCCCCTTGGCCGTGCGGGCGAAATTGACATGGTTCGTGATAGGCCCGGTATCCAGCACCTTCAGGATCGCGAAGGGTGGCCGAGCATCGAATGCGACCGTCTTGCCGATGTCCTTCAGCGTAAACCACACTTGCTTGCCGTCCGGCGTCGCGGCGATGTTGGGGCAGAAGGGGCTTGGCTGCGCCACCTGTCCGACCTGCGCGTGGGTCGCGACATTGAACACAGCCAATACCGGATTGAACGAAGAGCAGACATAGCCGTACCGGCCATCGGGAGAGAAGATCGTCATGCCCGGACCACCGGGCGTCTTGATGCGCCCCGTCTCCTTGTACGTCGTGGGGTCGAGCACGGCGATATAATCCTCGCCGCGGACCGTGACCCACACCTCCTTGCCGTCCGGCGTGAAGAACGCCTCGTGCGGACTGCGCCCGACATAGGTCGTGTGCTTGACGGTGTTGGTGGCGGTGTCGATCCACGACACGGCGTTCGATCCGATCGACACGACCGCCAAGGTCTTCCCGTCCGGCGAGAAGCCCAGGCCGTGAACCAGCACCTGTCCCTTGTAGAGCGGGGAGAAGTTCATCGGCTGGGGATCGCCGAGTTTGATGACGCCGAGCAGCCGGTTGTCGGCCGGGTCGGTCACCGACACCGTGTTGGAGAATTGTTCAGACGCATAGACGCGGTCGCGGTGGCTGACGGGCATGTCCTTAGCGTTCCACGGCGCCTGCTGGGCCATGGCGAGGCCCGGTGCGGCGCTCATCAGCAAGGCGGCCGAGCGCAGGATGGTCCGGATCATGTCAGTGCTCCATAGGGCTATGGTGGTCGCCGCCCTGCGTCGGGGCTGGCGTCGAAGGCGGTAGCGGCTGGCCGATCGCCAGCTTCATGGCGGCGATCTCCTGCTGCTGATCGATGATGATTTCCTGCGCGATGCGCTTGAGCTGCTCGTTATGGCCGTAGCGCAGCTCCGCCACCGCCATATCGATGGCACCCTGATGATGCGGAAGCATCATCGCCACGAAGTCGCGGTCGACGTCACCGGACGGCTTGACCATCATGCCCGCCATCATCCGGTCCATCGCGACAGACATCATGGTAGCGTAGCCATCGGCGGGGGCGGCCGCGACTGCGCCGGTAAGTAGGGCCGAAGCCGTCAGACCCAGCATCCAATCTCGTCTACGCATAAGCCTCCAGCGCATCGGTCTCGAAAGCGTAGACGATGCTCGTCGGGGTTTATTCCGTGGCCAAAGCCATTTTATCGGTCCTCACCAAAACGATAGTCTCATGCTTCTGCGGTTGGTTGACCGGGTCGCGGTCGGACAGCATATGCGCAGGCACGGCGATGGATTTCCGCCGGGCCATTCGGTCGAACCGCCCTCGCAAGGGCCGATGATTCCTACCAGGCGCCGCAAGGCAGCAAGGAGGAATCGTGCGCGCGACATTTCGCAATCTCTATGACCAGTTCAACATGGCAGCGTTCATTCGCGATCGCCGCACCCATGCCACGTCGGTACTGCGGTGGGCTTTGATCCTGGTCCCGATGGCCGCAGCGGTGGGAACGCTCTGCGCGGCCTTCCTGCGGAGCCTCGACGCCGTAACCCGGCTTCGCTTCGCCTTTCCCTGGCTGCTCTACCTGCTGCCGATCGGCGGGTTCGTGGTCGGACTGCTCTACCATCTGACAGGGCGCTCGGTCGAAGGCGGCAACAACCTCATCGTCGAGCAAATCCACGAACCGGGGGGCGGCGTGCCGCTGCGCATGGCTCCGCTCATCTTCTTCGGCACGGTCGTGACACATCTGTTCGGGGGATCGGCGGGACGTGAAGGCACCGCCGTGCAGTTGGGCGGCAGTCTTGCCAGCGGGTTTGGACGCGCGCTCAGATTGGATGCGGAAGCGACACGCACCCTCCTTATGACCGGGATCGCGGCTGGGTTCGGCGCGGTCTTCGGGACGCCGATTGCGGGCGCGGTCTTTGCACTGGAGGTGCTGGCGATCGGTCGGGTCGAGTATCGCGCGCTGGTGCCATGCCTGGTCGCGGCGCTGGTCGGTGACTGGACCTGTCTTGCCTGGGGCATTCATCACGGCGTCTACCATGTCGATGCGCTGGTGCCGGTCGACGCGCTGCTCGTCGCCAAGGCCGGTGTCGCCGGCATTGCCTTCGGTCTGACCGGGCTGACCTTTGCCGAGGCCAATCACGCGCTGGGCGGATGGTTGAAGCGCGTGATCCCCTATGGCCCACTACGACCCTTTATCGGCGGGCTGGCCGTGATTGCGCTGGTCTGGCTGCTCGGAACCCGCGACTATCTTGGCCTGGGTACGCTCGCCGCGACACCGGACAGCCTGACCATCGCCAGCTTCTTTGGTCCCGATACGCACTCGTGGAGCTGGGCGCTGAAGCTGCTCTTTACCGTCGTGACCCTGAGCGCGGGCTTCAAGGGGGGCGAGGTCACGCCGCTGTTCTTTATCGGCGCGGCGCTCGGCAATGCGCTCGCGCCGATGTTCGGAGTACCGTCGGGGCTATTCGCAGCGATCGGCTTCGTCGCGCTGTTCGCGGGCGCGGCCAACACACCGCTGGCTTGCACGTTCATGGGGATCGAGTTGTTCGGCGCGGCCTATACGGTGCCGATCGCAGTCGCGTGCTTCGTCGCCTACCTCTGCTCAGGCCACAACGGCATCTACCTGTCGCAGCGCGTCGCTGTGCCAAAGGTACCTGCCGCACACCTCACACCCGACGCGACCCTGCGCGATGCCCGCACGCACCGCGCTTCTCGCCGGCGCACGCGCGCCTGATCCTGTTTCCTGTCGAAAGCCCGTCATGCCCAATCGTTTCACCGTCCATCACCGCGAAGTCGGGATGCTGCGCATCTATCTGAAACCGTCCGACAAGATCGGCCCGCGTCGCTTCTGGGGGGCAAAGCCGCTCTATCGCGAGCTGATTCGCACCGCGAAGGCGGACGGCATCATCAACGCCGTCGCGCAAAATACCCATTACGGCTTCAGCAATCACGAACCGATCCGGGAGAACGGCTCGGAAATTGCCGATCCGCATCTGACGATCTGTGTCGAACTGGTCGGCGATCGCGATCAGCTCGACCTCTTCTGTCGCCGGCATGGAGATCTGATCGGCGACAAGGTGATCGTCTACAAACGACTGGAGCATTGGACTATCACGCGCAAAACTGAGCTAACCAGAGCCTGATCGGCGTTCCCGTAAAGGAACCTCCAACGGGACGACCGTGACCGACACAAAAATCCGCTGTATGCCCGCCGGGGCTTTCCCAAAATATGTTCCCGAAATATGAGTCCCGAAATTCGCTGTTTGAGATGGGATAACGGGACTCATGCTGGTTGGTTATGCGCGTGTCTCGACCTCCGACCAGGACCTGACGCTACAAACCGATGCTCTGACCAAGGCAGGGTGCGAAAAGTTGTTCACCGACAAGGTGAGCGGCGCGAAGCTGAACCGGCCCGGTCTGACCGAAGCCCTCAATTTCGTGCGGGCGGGTGACACGCTGGTGATATGGAAGCTCGATCGCCTTGGCCGTTCGATCGGGGGCCTGATCGAACTGGCGGCCGACCTGTCCGCTCGCAAGATTGATTTCCGGTCGCTGACGGACGGGTTCGACACGGCCACCCCATCGGGCCGGCTACTGTTCCATATCCTCGCTTCCGTCGCGGAGATGGAGCGCGAACTGATAAAGGAACGGACGATCGCCGGATTGGCAGCGGCACGGGCAAAGGGCGGCACGGGTGGAGGCCGCAAGTCTGTAATGACGCCCGACATGCTCGACACAGCCCGCAAGCTGCTCAAGGCCGGCGACAAACCAGCGAAGGTCGCGAAGCTGCTACAGGTCGGCCGTTCCACCTTCTATCGCCACTTCCCTGCGGCCGAGCGCGAACCTGGCTAACCGGCGTCAGAAGATTGTCGCGTAGTAGGATTGCTCGAACCGGCCCCGGCTGATCCGGGCCATGTGGTCGATCCGTTCCGGCACCGGGGACGGGCGGCGGGTCCGGGCCGGTCTTGCGTTGGTGCGGGCCAACAGCATGAGATTGGCAATGGCCGCACCCAACAGAAACTCTTCCTCGGCACCGCGCAGACCGCGAAGGTGCAGGCGGGTTAGCCCCCGCTTACCCTTGGCATCGGCAAACACTCGTTCGACGCCCCGACGCAGCCGCATCGACCGCTTGAATAGGGGCGTCTGCATCTCCCCGCGTACCAGCTCGCGCACGTCCTCATGTTCGCTGTGCGTGACCGACCTGTTGCTGCCTGCGGTGCATTTCCGTTTGAGGTGACAGGCGCGGCAATCGGCAGGACTGGCGCTGTATCGGAGGAAGCCGGCCCGACGATCGGCACCGCGAAAGGGCAGTATCTTCCCAGCGGGGCAGACATAGCGGTCCTGCTCCCGTTCATAGCGGAAGGCTTCGCGGGGGAATTTGCCCTTGGTCTGTTCGGATCGTTCCAGCACCGGGATATGCGGGATGGTGCCGCGATCGGTGACGAACGCCAGGAACGCGGCGCTGCCATAGGCGGTGTCGGCCGCGACACGCTTTGGCCGGTAGCCGAACCGATCGTCAGCCCGTGCCAGCATGGTCCGCCCCGCATCGACTTCCGCCGCGAAGCGGGCAGGACTGGCCTCCACGTCAATCGCCACCCCTCCTGGCGTGTCAATCAGGACATTGAAGGCATAGCCGAACCGGCCCCGCGCCGTGCGCGCAGACCAAGCAGACGGCGGATCGGTGCGTGACACCTCGGCCGGCTTACCACGCGGCACGCCGTGTTCTTGCGGTGGAGCATTGGCCTGATCCGCCAGCCATTCACAAACCGGGCGGGGAAGCCGGGGCGCGGCCATGTCGGCGTCCCGCATCTTGCGCTGCCAGCTTGCATCGGCCGCGACGAACGATGCGTCGATTGCGGCATCCTTGTGGGCGATCAGCCCCGCGTCGGCGCAGCGCCGAACAGTCTGCTCGAACAGGATGCGAAAGATGCCGGCATTGCGGAAGCGGCCATGCCGGTTCTTGCTGAACGTCGAGTGGTGCGGCACCCGCGCGTCGATCGGCAATCGGCAGAACCAGCGATAAGCGAGGTTGAAGCGGACTTCCTCGCACAGCCGGCGCTCCGACGTGATGCCATAGAGGCGAGCGATCAGTGACATGCGGATCAGTAGTTCGGGCGCGATCGAGGGACGCCCATGGCGACTGTAGTGCGGGGCGAGCGCATCGCGCAGTTCACCCAGGTCGATCAGCCCGTCTATCCTGTGCAGGATATGATCGGCGGGGATCATCGCTCCCAGCGCCCGCCAGCTTGCGCCCTTGCCGCCTCGCTGTTGCTCACCCATCATGGCCGCTGCTCCCGATGTGTCGAAGCAGGGAACCCGTTAGGAACGCGATCGGATCACCCGGCCTTTTTTCAACAGCCCCGACCGGTTTTGACACCTAAGTGGTTGTATATTGGTCAAGCAATTCGATCACGGCACAACTCGCCGCCCCGTCGCCCTCGCAACGGTCGATCGTCGTGGCAAGCAGGCTTTCGAGTTGCGCTAGGTCTGCCATTTTCGCGCGAACCCGCTCCAGGTGGTGGGCCGCGATCTCGCGGACCTCACTGCACGACGCCTGCGCGGGACCGCCAAGTGACAGGATCGCGCGCACCTCGGCCGGGGTGAAGCCGAGTTCACGCGCGCCACGGATGAATCCAAGGACGCGGACGTGGCCGGCCCCATATACTCGCCGGCCCCCGCTCGTGCGGGGTGGGGTCGCCACAATGCCGACGCGCTCGAAATAGCGGATCGTCTCGATGTTCACGCCGGTTCGGCGCGACAACTCGCCGATAGCTAGGCCTTTCTCATCCCTCATAATTCGCTTGCTCCTGTAGCCGCTACAGGAGGCATTAGGGGGTTATTCCGCCGGAGACGACTGATGAATAAAAGGATTTTGCCGCACGAAACCCTGGCCGCTTCCGCATCGCCACGCCGCGCCGACGCGGGGCTATCCGCCCTGGGTGCGCTGGCGAGCTTCGGCGCGGTCCTAGCCGCCGCATCCTGCTGCGTCTTGCCGCTCGCGCTGGCGGCGCTGGGCGTGGGGGCGGGCCTGTCGAGCACCTTCGCCGCGCTGATGCCTCTGCGCTGGGCCCTGACGGCGCTTTCCCTCGTCGGCCTGGCTGCCGGGTGGTGGGCGTATGTGCGGCGTCGGAGGACCTGCGCTGCGGATCGGTCCTGCACCGTGACCCTACCGTCCCGCGCAACTCCGATCATGCTCACGATCGGCACGACCCTGACGCTGACCGCGCTGATATGGGATCGCATTGAAGCGCCGCTTATAAAGGCGCTTTCCTGATGCAGCTCACCTCCACGCTGACCTGTCCCGAGTGCGGCGGTGTCGCGACCGAGACGATGCCCACTAACGCCTGCCAGTTCTTCTATGATTGCCGACATTGCGCGGCGGTGCTGCGGCCCCTGGCCGGCGACTGCTGCGTGTTCTGCTCGTTCGGCGATGTCCCATGCCCTCCGATTCAGGAGGCGAAGGCGAACGGGACCGTGGCGGGCTGCTGCGGGTGAGGGGGTATCGCACCTTTCAATCCGGGATGAGCGCGTAACCCCGGATTTGTAGATTCGCCAAGGTTGTAAGCGCCGAATCATCGATCTCAACGCCCGAAGCCACTTGGTTCGGCATGATCTCATTTCCGACCATGGCCTGACTGCAAACGCGGATTGAAACACCGGCTTTCTGGAGAGCGGCAATCAGCGCAGCGTTCGGGTTGGCCGCTACCTTCATACGCGCCGCATATGGCGCGTTCTGCAGGACGAGCGGGGTCGCGGGACCATGAATGATGACGGCGATGTCACCAGCCGGATGGACCTTGTCCGCGCCTAGCAGGTTCACGAAGCGCGCGACCTTCTCAAGGCTGGGATTCACTTTGTCGGGAGAGCTTGCGGCCTTGGTGACATTGAACAAGACGCGGTAGCGAAGCTTGGGATCGGGCCGCTCGGCAGCACTGGGCACGGCCACGATCCCGCCAAATCCCGGTATTACGGGATAAACCAGATTATCCTGTGCAGCTAGCGAGGTGCCGCCGGTCAGCATCGTTGCCGCGAGCAGAAATGTGGCGAAAGCTCTTTTTGGCAACCTTGCTCTCCTGTTGGACGGTAGGCGCTGCATAAACTCTCCAGAAGTGGGAGCCTACGCCTACGCAACACTGAACTGGCCCATCATTCCATTATCCTCATGTTCAAGGATATGGCAGTGATACATGAAGGGAGCGCTCTTGGCCGGCTGATCAAATCGGATGAGAAGCTCCACCGGTTCCTTGACGAGGACCGTGTCGCGCGGCCCCTGGTCGAGAACATCGGGCTGCCCGCCACCGCGGGTGAGAACATCAAAGTGGACGCCGTGAATATGGATCGGGTGGCGCATCATTTCGCCAGACACCTCCCATATTTCGGTGGAGCCTAGCTTCACCGTCTCATCGATGCGATTCATGTCGAATGGCTTGCCATTGATCGTAAGGCCGCCACCGCCGCTTCCTGAGCCCATCATGCCGCCCATGCCCATGTTGAGGCTCAGACGGCGACGGCGCACCGCCTTGCTGGCGTCGGGCCCAGTTCGTGATGCCAGAAGGGTCGGCACGACGCCGCTGGCACGAGCCTGTCCCAACGGCCGTGGTTCAAACCGCAGCACGGTCGCTGGTGCCGCGGCATCGGTCCTTCGGGCGCCACGCCCCATCATACCCATGCCGCCCATCATCGAGCTGTTGGTATCAGCCGCCGTCACCAGCGAGGCGGACCTACCGTCCGTGAAGTCCACGAGAAGCTCGGCACGTTGGCCCGGCGCCAAGGTTATGGCTTCCAATGCCACTGCGTGTTCGAGCAGCCCCCCTTCGGTTCCAATCCAGTGAAAGCTCCGCCGATCGGAAAACGACAGCTCATAAATCCGCGCGTTCGATGCGTTGACGAGCCGCAGGCGAACCAACCGATTTGGCACCGCCGCCAGCGGATTCACCGCGCCGTTCACAAGGATCGTGTCGCCGCGCCGGCCCTGCATGGCGACCATCATGCCGCCTGGCATGACAAGGCGACCATTTTCGAACTGGCGATCCTGGATGAGCAGGGGCAGATCGTCCACGCCATATTCTGACGGGAGCCCCAGGCCCTGCTCTTCGTCGTCGGTTACCAGCAACGCCCCAGCCAGGCCCGAATAGACTTGCTCGGCCGTCAACCCATGGACGTGTGAGTGATAAAGGAGGGTCGCTGCGGGCTGCCGGATCGGGAGCGTGGGCCGCCAGGTCGCGCCCGGCGCGATGATCTGATGGGGGCCGCCATCCAGCTCTCCGGGGATCAGAAGCCCGTGCCAATGCACAGTCGTGTCCGCGTTGAGCCCGTTGGTCACGACAGCCGCCACGTCGTCGCCACGGCGCACCCTGATCGTCGGTCCGAGATAGCTGCCATTATACCCGAGCGTGTCACTCGGCCGGCCTGGATAAAATGAAGTCGTTCCGGACTGGACCCGTAGCGCGAATGAGCGGCCAGGCCGTGCGTCCAACAGCGGCGGCATCGGAAGCGGGTTTGCACCTCCCCCGCCGAGGCCCGGCGTGGAGCGCGAGCAAGCGGTGGTTGCGAACAATGCCGCTCCGCCAGCCAACAGCGAACGTCGATCGAGCATCTAAATCTGTCCCAGCGTGCAGCGCAGCTCGGAAGCGATACGGACAGCCTGGTCGATCAGCATGGGGTTACCTCGCACTCCGGCGCTTCGAAGGAGCCTCGATGGCTTGGCGAAATAGTAGCTCACGGGGGGAACCTCCTAGCTGGCGCTTGATCGAACACCACTCCATCATATATGCTACATATAAGATGTTTGGAGCAACTGTGCCACCTTCCCTCGTTAAAATGTCTCCGGAGCTTCTGGAGGAAAAGGCCGGCGAAGCGGAAGCGTTCCTCCGTTCGCTTGCGAGCCGGCACCGTCTGATGATCCTGTGCAGCCTGCTCGGCGGGGAGTTGTCGGTAACCGATCTGGGCGAACGCCTCGGACTGACACAGTCGAATTTGTCCCGCCATCTGGCCACGCTGCGCGACGAAGGCCTGGTCGGAACACGGCGGGAGAAAACGACGATATTCTACCGCATCACGTCCGAGCGCGTGCTGCCGATCCTGACGGAACTCTACGCACTCTTTTGCGCCGGTGACGAAGCTGAGAGCAGAGAATCCTGACGATGGAGGGTTTCACCCCATTCTCGGCCATCGTGGGCGGCGCGCTAATCGGCCTCTCGGCTTCCTTCCTGTGGATCGCCAATGGGCGCATCGCTGGAATCAGCGGCATCGTCGGCGGGGTGCTTGCGCCTGTCCGCGGCGAGATGGCCTGGCGCGCAACATTCCTGGTCGGCCTGCTCGCCGCGCCCTTGCTCTACCGGGCGGCGGGCGGCCTGCTACCGGACCTCACGTCGCCGGCCCCAGTCGCCGTCGTGATCGCAGCCGGCCTTCTGGTGGGATTTGGGACTCGGCTCGGGAGTGGTTGCACCAGCGGGCATGGCGTCTGCGGAATAGCGAGGCTCTCGCCCCGCTCGCTCGCCGCGACAGGCGTCTTCCTCATCACAGCGGCCGCGACTGTGTACGTCGCCCGACACGTCATCGGACTCTGAGCAATGAGGAAGCTGCTCATCGCGCTCGCCTCGGGGCTCATTTTCGGCTTCGGCCTGATCGTCTCCGCCATGATAGCCCCCAGCAAGGTTCTGGCGTTTCTTGATGTCGCCGCGCCGTCGTGGGACCCGAGCCTTGCCTTGGTGCTGGCCTCGGCCGTCATGGTTTCAGCGTTGGGATTTGCACTCGGCCGAAGGCGCGATGCTCCGCTTTTCGCACCGGCGTTCAATGGGCCATCGTCCCGGTCCCTGGACAAGAAGCTTCTCTCGGGCGCGGCTTTGTTCGGCGTCGGATGGGGCCTCGTGGGCTACTGCCCTGGTCCGGCCCTGGTCGCCCTGAGCCTCGGAGCGCCGGCGGCGCTGGTGTTCGTCGTGGCGATGCTGGCGGGCACGGGCGTCTTCGCCCTTCAGGAACGTTATCGCGCAGCCAGGCCCGGGGCAAACCCATGACGCCGGTCGACATCCTCACGCTCATATCCGGTGTCGTCGTCGGCTTTACCCTCGGGGTGATCGGCGGCGGCGGCTCGATCCTTGCCCTGCCGTTGCTGCTGTATGTCGTGGGCATGAAGGACCCGCACGTCGCGATCGGCACGAGCGCGCTGGCGGTGGCCGCCAATGCCTTCGCCAACCTGATCCAGCACGCCCGGGCCGGAACCGTGAAGTGGCCCTGCGCCCTCGTCTTCGGGGCATCGGGCGTCATAGGCGCCCTGATCGGCTCCACCCTGGGCAAGATGGTGGCGGGTCAGCATCTCCTGGTGCTGTTCGCAGGCGTGATGATCGTGGTGGGGGTTTCCATGCTGCGCGGCAAATCCGGCGGCGGCGACCCGGGCGTGCGGATCACGCGCCCCATCGCTGTGCGGCTCGTGGCGATCGGCCTTCTCGCCGGCCTCCTGTCAGGGTTCTTCGGCATCGGCGGCGGCTTCCTGATTGTGCCCGGCATCATGCTCGGCAGCGGCATGCCCATCCTCAACGCGGTCGGATCGTCGCTGTTTTCGGTGGGAACGTTCGGATCGGCGACAGCCCTCAACTATGCCCTGTCAGGACTCGTGGATTGGCGCGTGGCCGGCTTCTTCATCGCTGGCGGGGTCGCTGGCGGCGTCGCCGGCATGCAAACCGCCATCCGGCTCGCCGATCATAAGGGCTTGCTCACCCGCATCTTCGCTTTCGTCCTGCTGGCCGTGGCCGCCTACATGCTGTTCCGCAGCCTGGGCGGGATCGGCGGCTAGACACCATTGGAGACCGATCATGATCTTTCGTCAGTTGTTCGAGCCGGAGTCCTCGACCTACACCTACCTCCTCGGTTGCCCGGAGACGCGCAAAGCCGTCCTGATCGATCCTGTCCTCGAAACGATCGAACGCGACCTTGCCGCGCTTCAGGAACTGGATCTCGAACTGGCTTATACGTTGGAGACGCATGTGCATGCGGACCACGTCACATCGGCCTGCTATCTGCGCAGCCTTACCGGCTCCAAGATCGCGTACCCCGCCATGGACGGCCTTCCCTGTGCTGACGTGGGGGTCGCCGAGGACCAGCCTTTGACTGTCGGCGCGCTCAAGCTTCAGCCGCTGTTTACGCCGGGGCACACCGACGCCCACCATACCTACCTGGTTGAGCAGCCCGATGGTCTTCGCGCCTTCACCGGCGACGCCCTGCTAATCGACGGCTGTGGCCGCACCGACTTCCAAAACGGTGACGCCGCCACCCTTTATCACTCCGTCACGCAGAAGATTTTCACGCTGCCGGGCGATGGTCTGATCTACCCGGCTCACGACTACAATCATCGCCACATCACGACAGTGGCGCAGGAGCGTGAACGGAACCCGCGCCTTGCGGGCAAGACCGTTCAGGAATTCGTCGCGATCATGGCCGCTCTCGATCTTCCCTACCCAAAGAAGATCGACGTTGCCGTTCCGGCAAACAAGCTTTGCGGTGATTGCCCGACAGATTTGCCGGAAATGCTGCGCCAGATAGGCGGCAAGTCCGAGCAGGGCTGAGCCATCCGATACAGGTTCATTTACAGGAGAAAGTCGATGCCAACACGCACCTCGAAACAACTGGTTTCCGAAGCGAATGCGATTGTCGAAACTATCGCGCCTGACGATGCAGCCAAACTTGTCGGCAATCCCAAGGTCCAGTTCGTTGACATCCGCGAGCCAGGGGAAGTCGCAAAATCGGGGCTGGTGGCTGGTGCGGTGCATGTCCCGCGTGGCCTTCTGGAATTCCAGGTCGATCCTGAAAGCCCCACCCACAATGCCAAACTCGCCAGTGGATCGCGGTTGGTGCTCTATTGTGGGTCCGGCGCCCGCTCGGCGCTGGCCGCAAAATCACTCAAGGAGATGGGCGTGGAGAATGTCGCCCACGTCCCCGGCGGGTTTGCGGCGCTCAAGGATGCCGGCGCTTCAATCGCACCGGAATAACCCATGGCGCGCTCGAGCGCCGCTTCTCGCAGGCAGGATACAATCCTTGGATAGCCATATCGCATTCGCCAGCCTCGGATTGAGCCCGATAGCCATCTCCATAGGCCCGCTCGACATCCGCTGGTACTCGCTGGCCTATATCGCCGGCATCATTGCCGGGTGGTGGTATCTGCTGCGGCTGCTGGCCCAACCAGCGGCCCCGATGAACCGCGCACAAGCCGACGATCTCGTGTTCTACGCGACGTTGGGCGTTATCCTCGGTGGCCGTCTCGGCTATGTGATCTTTTACGGTCCTGAGATGATCTTCGACCCCCTGCAAATCCTCAAGCTGTGGGACGGCGGCATGTCGTTCCACGGGGGTGCAGCTGGCGTCTCGCTCGCGCTGATCCTGTTCGCGCGACGACACGGCCTCGAATGGCTGCGGGTCCATGATTATGTCGCCTGCACCGTGCCGATCGGCCTGTTCTTCGGCCGCCTCGCTAATTTCGTGAATGGTGAGCTTTGGGGAAAGCCCACCGATGTGCCTTGGGCGATTGTGTTCCCCGGAAGTCGCGATGGCCTCGCGCGTCACCCGAGCCAGCTCTACGAAGCCGGGCTGGAAGGACTGGTCTTGTTTGCCGTGCTCGCGTGCCTTTTCTGGTTTACCAACGCCCGACGTCGCCCTGGCATGCTCGTCGGCGTGTTCCTTCTTGGCTATGGGCTCGCTCGCTTCATTGTCGAATTCTTCCGGGAGCCGGATGCCCAGCTTGTCGGCTTCACAGCCAGAACAGGGCTTCATATGGGTCAGTGGCTCACCGTGCCGATGATTGCCGCAGGTATCTATTTGATAGTCGCAGCTTGGCGCGCCGGCTCGCGCAACCAGCAGGGCAAATCAGTAAAAAGTGAGCCAGCAATCATGCCAAAATCGAGTTGCAGTGAATAGGAACTAGCGGTCGCTATCCTGCTGCTCCTCAAGGCTAGCACCAACTTTGATTGTGCATCGCACCGTCTCGCGCGTTCGGGCTGCGGCCTTGCTGCACCCTTCGATCGTTTCGCGATTGGCCAACACCATCCTGTCGGCCGCTATGATCGCGCGGAACGCGGTGGGCGAGGCGGCCTGCATCATCCGCTGCCCGCCTTCCCACATTGACAGGTCGAGCGCTCGCGCCGCCATCTTTTCCGGCCATTGCCAGCTCGCCGGCACGGCACGCGCGACGACGCCGGCGAACGCCGCCCAAAGCACCATGCCGAGCACCACTCCGCCGATCGCCGTCCACATCAACCAGCGGTTCTGCTCGTAGCCCCGCCGCGCCGATGCGGTGACGCCCTGAAGCGCCCGAGTTGCATCCTTCAGCTCTGCGGCTGCGGTCGCGATCGTCCGCCGGTCCTCGGCGCGGGCGTCACCGCCTGCCGCTACGATCCGGTCAACAACGTGACGCGGCGTTGCTCCGTCCCTGGCTGCCGTCACCAGCGCGTCGGCGCGCTGCAAGGTGGCGTCGATCTTCTGCACCATGCCCGCCAGCGTCTCGCTATAGTCGGGCTGCTCGGGAAGTTCGGCGCGCTCGACCGCCATGCGCTCGACGGCGCGGCGTAGCAGCGCCAGCTCACCCTCCACCCGCGCGAAGGCCTCCTGGGCTGTCTCGGGTTCGTGCTCGTCCTTGCTCAATCCTGCTTCCTTTTCATACCCGAAAGCACGAATGCCTACCGGCTCAATCCCCGGTCGCGCTCGCGGTCCGGCCCCAGCGATTTCGCCAGCGCATCCCCGATTGCGCGGTCATTCTCCAGTTTCAGCTCCAACTCGGGCGCGCGGCGACGCAGCGCGGATTCAAGTTGCGGATCGCGGCCGATCGCACCGGCGACCTTCGCCATGTTGCCGCGCATCCGCTCCGCGCCGGGGCGGTCGCCCGCCCGCTCAAGGGCAGCACGATCGCGCTGCATCGCCTTCCAGGCTTCCACGAAGCGACCCGCGCGCGCCTCCGGGTCGAGCCGCACGCGCTGCTCCTCGGCCATCGCGCGCACGGCCCCTCCGGTGTTGCCGCCAGCGGCCTGCTCGATGAGACTGGGATCGCGCCTGAGCGCGGAAGCGAGATCACGCGCGGCATGGGGCCGGTTCGCGTCCAGCGCCTCGCCAGCCTTGCGCAATGCGCTCTCCTGATGCGGCAGCACCGGCAAGTCCTTGGCGCGCATCCGGCCTATATCGGCCGCGGCGCGCGCATAGCGTTCGATCGCCCCGGCCTGGTCGGGCTTGCCCCCGATCGCCGGCTCGGCCTGCGCCTTTACATCCGAAATGGATGTTTCTCGCACCGCTTTGGGCCGGAAGCCGTCGAACATGCCCTTGGCCTTGTCGCGCACCTTGGCGGCGATCTCCCGTGCGAGTTCCGGGAACCGGATCTCGCGCCGCTCGGCGAAGGCGCGTGCCCGGTCCTGGTCGGACGGCGCGGCATAGTCGCCGGCCATATCCTTGGCGCGGTCACGCGACAGGACGCGGGCGAGCTGGCGCTGATCGGTGAAGTCGTCGCGGCCATAGTGGAACGCCACCCCGTCGCGATGCCGGGACAGGGCGACATAGGTACCGTGCCGGTCCATCCCCGGCGTCGCCAGCACATGCGCGCGATCGACGGTCACGCCCTGCGATTTGTGGATGGTGGCGGCATAGCCGTGATCGACATGCGCATAGTCCTTGAGGTCGAACGCGACGCGGTTGCCGTCATCGAGCCGTACCGCCATGCGGCGCTCGCTGACCTGCTCCAGCGTGCCCAGCGTGCCGTTCTTCACGCCCATGCTGCGCTCATTGCGCAGGAACATGATCCGGTCGCCGGCCGCGAAGTCGCGCCGGCCACGCTCCACGGTTACGCCCACGTCCGCGCCCAGCTCGCCGGTCGCTCGCATCCGCCCGCGCGCCTCCTCGTTGAGCGCGCGCACCTCGGCGTTGGTGTGGGTGAGAATGATCCGGGTCTTGTCCGGCTCGGCCTGGCGCTGGCGATCCCAACCACCCACCAGCTCGCCCCGCGCCCCCTCGCGCGTGTCGGCCGCCTGCACCATGCCCCGGCTCTCATAGGCGTGCAGCGCCGCGCCTGTGCGGCCTGTGGCGAGCGAACGCGTCGCCTCCTTCTGCCAGTCGTCACGCTGCCGGCGAACCTCGGTGATCTCGGCCGCGCCATGCCGCTCGGCCATCGACCGGAACGCCGCGCCGGCTTCGATCGCCTGCAACTGCTCGGGATCGCCCACCAGCACCACCTTGGCGCCGGCATCACGGACATGAGACAGCACCCGCTCCATCTGGCGGGTGCCGATCATGCCCGCCTCGTCCACCACCAGCACGTCCTTGGGGCCAAGCTGGTCGCGCCCCTGCCCCCATGCGTGTTCAAGACTGGCGATGGTCCGGGACTGGATGCCCGATCCGCCCTCCAGATTTTCGGCCGCGATGCCGGACAGCGCCGCGCCGCGAACGGTGTAGCCTGCGTGCTCCCATCCATCGCGCGCGATGCCCAACATGGCGGATTTGCCGGTGCCGGCATATCCGACCACATTGGCGATGCCGCTCGACGCGGTTATATGCTCCAGCGCGGCTTGCTGCTCGTCCCCGAGCACGAGCCCTTCACTCCCGGCAACGGCGCTCGCTCGGTCGAGAACCGCTGCCGGGAGACCATGATCCCTCCGCGCCGCCAGCTCGTCTCCAGCACGCTCAAGCCGCGCTTCGGTCGCGATCATATCGCGGGACGTGAACCGCTCCTGGTCACGCCCGTCCTTGCCCAGCGCCACCAGCTCGGGACTGGCGCGCACCGCCGCCATCACCTGGTCGAACTGCTCCTTGCCGTCCGAATGCCTGAACGCGAACGTCGCAAGGTCGCGGGTAGTGAACGTGGCCTGCTGCCGGGTGATGGCGTCCAGCGCGACATTGGGATTGGCGATAATCCGATCGCCGTTCTCACGCGCGATGCGCGTGTGATCCTCGATCCGCTCCGCCTCAAGCCCCTGCTCCGGTCGCCGCGATGCTGCCGGGCCGATCTTGTGCTGCGGCTCCAGCTCGATGCCCTGCTCCTCATAGGAGCGATGATCGATCCGACCCTCAAGCCCCAACTCGGCCATGCGCTCGTTGACATGCGCGCTCCACGCCTCACGCCAGTCTTTCAACAGCTCGGTGCTGTTCCAGTCGCGATTCTTCTTCCCGAACCCCTCCGGCCCCACATCGCGCATCGCCAGCATGACATGCGCGTGCGGCTTCGGCGTGCCGTCCTTCGCCTTGTCCCAATGCACGTTCAGGTCCGCGACCATCCCGCGATCGACAAACTGCTGCTTCACGAAATCACGGGCGAGCCTCACGCCCTGCTGCTGATCCATCTCGCGCGGGATCGAGAACTCCACCTCGCGGGCAAGCTGCGCGTCCTTGCGCTTCTCCCCCGCCTCCACCTCGTTCCACAAGGTCGCGCGGTCGTTTAAACGCTCCGGCGCGCCTTCCGGCAACATGATCTCGGAGTGGGTCACGCCCGCCTTGTTGCTGAAATCGTGATCGCGGTTTAGCCGATCGTCATGTAACTCGGACGCGGAACGATAGGCGGCGCTCGCGACGGCGCTCGATCCGTTCGCGCGGCTGACAACCTTGGCGGAGAAGTGGTAGATCGCCATGACGCCCCGCTTATTGCACTTCTGAGCGCACGTCGGCAACGACGTATAAGCGCGCACTCACAATCTGCTTCGCATCTCCTGAGTGACTTGGTGCCGGTTTCTGCTCGTTCTGGCTTTACCCATAGATCGGGCACGCTAAGATGTTGCCGACCGATACGCGGAAGGGTGAGGACGATGCGGAAGGTTCGCGATTACGATGCCGAACTGAAAGCGCTGGGTGACAAGGCCCGCGCGCTCAAGGCGAAGCGGGTCGAACAGCTCGGCCAGCTCGTCGCCGCGACCGGGGCCGATGCGCTCGATGCGGAAACCCTTGCCGGCGTCCTGCTCGATGCGATCGGATCGAAGGATGCGGGCGCGAAGGAGGCATGGCGCGCGAAGGGCGCTGCCTTCTTTCAACGGCGCGGGCGCAAAGGTGGCGGCGCTGCTGCAATCGACCGATCGGGCGCTGCGACTGAACCGGGCGGCGACGCTGCGGGCGGAAGCAGCGGAACGGCGAACGGATAGCAGGGGCTGGGTCGTGCAACGTCGCGAACGAACACGCCATCTGATTGAGCTGGGCGGGCTGGTCCAGAAAGCCGGACTGGTCGAGCTGACCAACGACGATCGCGCCACGATTTACGGCGCGCTACTCGATCTCGCCGGGCGCGGTCGCGGCGACGATGCCGGCGACGTGCTGGCGTTGTGGAAAAGACGCGGAAAACGCGCGTTCGACGCGGAAGCGGAAGGGAGCGAAGCGCCATGAGCGATTTCGATATCGAGACGATCCGCCGCCAGGTCCGCGCGATGGATTTCGTGCGCGGCACCCCGGCGGAAATCGCCATGTGGCAGGAGGACATGGCGGACTCGCGCGCCAATCTGGTCATCGAGGATATGATCCCGTCGCCGAACGACGATGCGTTCTTCGCGATGATGCTGGACGAGGGCGTGCCCCCTCCCCTCGTGTCGCAAATCCTGCTCCGGCTGCTCGATCATCCCGACGCTGATCGGTCCCTGCCGGTCACGCCGATGGAAGCGCACTGATGCCCAGGCGACGGATCAGCCCGCTGTTCGCGGTCTTCGTCGCCTTCGTGGTGCTGATGGCGAGCAATGCCTGGCTCAAGGGCATCTTCGGCTATGGCGAGATCGCGACCGACATTCCGTTCCTGCTCGCCGGGGCGATCCTGTTCCTGTCCTGGCGCTTCAACCGACGTGCCGCCAACCAGCGGAGCGATCTGCTCGGCTCGGCCCGTTTCGGCGACCGGGCCGACGTGCGGAAGCTGGAAGCGAACGGAGATCTCCTGATCGGCCGATCAGCGAAATCGGGCAAGCTGCTGCATTACGACGGCGCGGCGCATCTCCTGACGATGGCACCCACCCGGTCTGGCAAAGGCGTCGGCACGATCATTCCCAACCTGCTGTTGCTCGACCGCTCGGTGATCTGCATCGACCCGAAAGGCGAGAACGCCCGCGTTACGGCCCGCGCGCGTGCCGCCAAGGGCAAGGTCTGGTGTCTCGACCCCTTCGGCGTGTCGGGCCAACCCCCTGCCCGCTATAATCCGCTTGATCGGCTCGATCCCGCCAGCCTTGATCTCGCGGAAGATGCGAATACCCTGGCCGACGCGCTGGTGCATGACGCGCCGGGACAATCGGGCGAAGCCCACTGGAACGAGGAAGCCAAGGCGCTGATCGCCGGGCTGATCCTGCACACCGTCGTCCACGAACCTGCCGATCGCCGCGTGCTGGCAACGGTGCGCGACAAGCTGACGCTCGCCCCTGCCGGCTTCGCCGCGCTGCTGGCCGATATGCAGAACAGCGCCGGCGCCGGTGGCCTGATCGCCCGCGCCGCCAACCGCCAGCTCGGCAAGTCCGATCGCGAAGCCGCTGGCGTGCTGTCCTCGGCGCAGCGCCATACCCACTTTCTCGACAGCCCGCGCATCGTCGCCAGCACGGCCGCGTCCGATTTCACCTTCGCGGGATTGAAGGACACGACCGCCACCGTGTTCCTGTGCCTGCCGCCCGATCGGCTCGATACCTATGCCCGCTGGCTGCGGTTGCTGGTGAGCCAGGCTGTCACTGACATGGCGCGGTCCACCGCCCGCCCTGCCCGGCCGGTGCTGTTCCTGCTGGACGAGTTTGCCGCGCTCGGCCGCCTCGAACCGGTCGAGCGCGCGATGGGGCTGATGGCGGGCTATGGCCTTCAGCTCTGGCCGATCCTCCAGGACATGCACCAGCTCAAGGCGACCTATGGCGAGCGGGCCGGCACGTTCATGTCCAATGCGGGCGTGATCCAGACGTTCGGGGTCAACGATCATGCGACCGCCGACATGCTCTCGCGCACGATCGGAGACACCACGATCGAATATGACACCGTCAGCACGTCGCGCGGTACGGGCTGGGGCGATAACCGTGCGGGCCCTTCGGAAAGCGTCAGCGGACACGTCTCCGCTCGCCGGCTTGCCACGCCCGACGAGATCATGCGGATGCGGCCCGATCAGCTCCTGCTGCTCCGCCAGGGCGAACACCCGCTCGCGGTTGAGAAAATCCGCTATTACAACCAGCGCGAGTTCGCCGGGTTGTTCGATCCGGCGTGATTTAAGCCCCGCTGGCGACGTTCGCCGCAACAGGCACCCGGAACTACCCGAAAGCCTCTCTCCTGTTCTTACGACGCGCCTGGGAGACTGTAGCAAGCAATTGCATCGACACCTGCCCCTGCTTCTTTTCCGCTTAGCCAGTGGCGCTTGCGCCGCCTCTGTGACGCCGAAGGCGGCACGAAACGAAGGCGCATCGGCCAAAGGCCGATTCCACATGGCTCCCTTGTTGCGAAGTGGGTGAGGTTCTAGCGTTAAATGATTCTATTAAATAGGAATCGTTAAGTAGGTTAAGCTGCTAAAAAAGCAGAATCTTTGCTTTGTTGTCAGAGCGTTGCAAGACCGTCCGGTGGGTGAAACCCCGTGATTCGGTGTGTGATACCCCGATAGTGCGGTGTGTGATCCCCCGAAGCAAAGGTGGGTGAAACCCCGAGTCCCGCGATGCCTTTAACGGTCTTTTCGCGCCGGTTATCCACAGCTCGGACGGCTGCGTGGCGTTGATTGTGGCCGTCCGAAGTCTGCTCGGCCGTCGGTCGGTGTGTGAAACCCCGATAGTTGGGCCTGTGGTGGGTGAAACCCCGATAGTCAGCGACGCCCGGCAAGCCGGTCCATGCGGGCGTCCACCTCGTCGGCGTGGCGACGATCGGCGTCGAAGCGGACGCGCCGCTCTTCCTCGGCCCGCACCCGCTCGGCGAACGCTAGCGCCTCCGCTTCGCCGCGCTGCTTGAACAGCACGGCCGGGGACTTGTCGGTCGTCTCGGTCAACTCCATCGCATAGTCGGGGAGCTGGTCAGCCTCGATCACCCGCCGGAGCATTCGATTGAACTCCTTGGGCTGGGCGTCGCTGCCCGTCTTGTCGCGCAAGACCTGTACCCGGCACAACCACCCGCCGCGCTGCGTGCCTGCGTGCTTGCGCGCGATGCGATACAGCGCGCGCTCCAATCCCCCGGACAGGAGGAAATAGTCGGGGTGCATGGTGAGCAACGACTTCTCGTTGACGATCCCCTCATAAACCCAATCGGAGAGGGTCAGCGTCATGCCGCGCGGCTGCTCGGTCTCGGCGTCGGTGTCGAAGGTCCAGCTATCGAGCCAGTTGAAGCCAGCCTTCTGTCGGCGCTTGGTCGCGCGGATTGAGGTCGTGATCGATGTCGTTTGCAGCCGTAGCAACGCCGCCTGCAGCTCCTGATAGTCCCTACCCCCGGTGCTGCGCTTGATCGCTCGCAACAGGTCGTAGGGCGTCGTGGTCAGCGTGCGCGGCAGATCGTTCAAGCCCTGCTGCTTCATGCGATTGAGCGTGGATGCCGCCCATATCAGGATATCGGCGTCCCATATCGTCGCCATGCCGTAGTCGGGAATGGCCTGCACGCGCACCCACGCCTCGCCGTCCGGGCTGCGATACTCGATCGGCTTCAATCGCTTGCGTTTCTGAAGCGAGAAGAACGGCCGCTCCATGACCTCGCGCTGGTCCTTGAGCGGAAGGTCGCCCAGCGCCGGGATGAACAGGTCGAACTCGGGGTTGGGATCGCGCCGCTTGCTCACGGGGCGAACCTCGTGTGGCCTCGCGTGACGAGATACTGGCGGAGCAAGCGTTCGGTGATGACGGTGAGCGGTTCCCCACCCTCCTCCACGCTAAGCTGGCGAAGCGCGCGATGCATGTCCTCAGGAATGTGGATCAACACCGGCTTCTTGCCCGGGTGGCTGCTGCGCCGCTCCGGCACTGCCGGTGCCGGCGTATCGGCCGAACGCCGCGATCGACGCGGGGCTGCCGCCCGCTGCGGCTCGGGGGCTGACTGGGGAGCGGGAGCGGGAGCCGGTGCCAGTTCCTCGACCTCATCATCGAAGATGCTGGCAAGCGCGGAAGGCTTCTTCGCCATTATGCCGCCTCGCTTACTGGCTTAGTCGCAAAGCCGCTTAGTCGCTTAGCTTCGTCATAGGCGGCGCGCAGCTCGGCCGCCGCCTTGCTGTCCGGCTCCGTCTCGGCTGCGGTACGTCCAAGCGGCGTCGCCTTGTAGAAGTCCTTGCGGAAGTGAAGGCGGCTGTCGAACATCGTCACGCCCTTGGCCGCGAACCCGGCATGGGCCTCCTGCCCCTCCCCGCCCTGGTGCGGAACCTGGGTCAGAATGACGGCGAAGGGGGTGCCGGCCTGCTGCACCTGCTTGACGGTCTGCAACACCGAATGAACGTCCAGCCCGCGCGGCGCAACGGGGATGATGACGAAATCCGCCTGCTCGGCCGCGAGCATAGCGATGTCTTTGGAGTTCGCCGGCGTGTCGATGATGATAAGGTCGATCTTGCCGCTGCCGCGCCCGCGCGAGACGTGAAGCGGCAGGCCTGCAACGCTGCTGTCCTTCACCGTCACGTCGTCGTCGTCGCGGCGCTCCGACCAGTAAAGCGCCGAACCTTGCCGATCGTCGGCATCGAGGATGACGACGGATGCCCCTTCCCGCGCCGCCTCGACGGCGAACCCGGTCGAAAGGGTGGTTTTGGATTGCCCGCCCTTCTGAGCGATCACGGCCCATACCTGCATAGCTGTTACTCCCACTAAGCTGATAAGCGAGCTATATCGCTTAGTCGCTTAGCTGCAAGGGAAACCGCTAGGATGGGAACCCCGCGTGGATTCGCCAGCATCCGGCTCGGACTTGTTCGTAGCCCACAAAATGCCAATATAAATGGCACGGCTTGAAGCCGTGTTTGACTTCATAGGCCATGAGCCAAGGAGCACAGAATGAGCATATTTGGTTTCGGCGCCAGCTACGGCGGCGTCACGGACGTTACGTCCTACTTCCTTCAACTAGGTGTCGCGTGCAGCGGCTGGGAGCCTAGCACACCTCCAAATGCAGCCGCGTCGCTGCATGATGGCGAGGCTCCGTTTATCGAAGCGACGCTCCGGTCCATCCGGATTGGCGACATCGCGTTTATAAAATCGTTTTCGCCAGGTGCAGGACTGCGCATCAAGGGCGTTGGCTTAGTGACCGATGCTCGTCCGCACGAGATTGACACCGCAGCCTTATATCCGATCGATAAAATCTGGCCCTCGGAGACACGATTGGGCACGGGCGTAAAGGTGCGATGGACTTGGCCTGATGTGCATGACGGCTCTGTGTTCTGGCTACTGCCGCAGCTCA
>Ga0307997_10000034_pt1 | contig 52894 bp, 51 predicted proteins | sample Davwhametageno36_FD_203165 | JGI IMG/M metagenome (GOLD analysis project Ga0307997, IMG submission 203165) | Marine microbial communities from Davis Island wharf, Antarctic Ocean - #36 | ecosystem: Environmental > Aquatic > Marine > Unclassified | place: Antarctic Ocean: Davis Island wharf... | reverse complement strand
GTAAATGCAACCGTATCACCTTCACCGGCTGAGGCTGGACTAGCAACTATGTCGAATGTAGGTGTAGCGTCCGTAATAGCGAACGTGGCAGAGACTTGAACAGACGTATTATTATTCGTGACGGTGACCGTAGAAGTAGTTGAGCCTTCGAATGCGCCCGAGGATGTTGTATCGAATATTCGAACGAACGGGCTACTTGTAATCGTGAATGTATCTGTAGTCTGGGATAATCTAGTATCTCCGCCAGTAATGACATATGTAAAGCTATCGCCAACTTCGGAAGCATTCACTGCAATACTAATCTCTACTTGAGAGCCTTCTACTATATCGGCTACAGTGACAGAATATGCACTAACAACATCAACGGTTGTAATTGTTTGAGTCGCTAATACTGTTCCTACTGCATCAACGAGTATAACGTCAAACGACTCCGAACCTTCACTAGCACCATCTATCGAAAGTCTAACATCAAACGTGCCTTGACTATCAGATATCGTAACAGATTGTTTAGAGGCTGAAAGTGGGGGTGGGTTAGGCACAAAGTCAGCGTCTGCGGTAGATGTATGTGAAACATACCATTGTAAAGTTGTGCTACCATAATATGGAACATTAGTTCCTGCGATAGTGAATGTAGCAGTATCTCCTTCGTTTAATGTTGAAGTAGATGGTGTCAGTGTGTAAGCAGGAACCCTATTCTTGACTGTCACTGATAGTTCAGTTAATGCTCTACCCTCTTGATCGGTAATCTTTACGAGATACGATTCATCAGCTTCTACCGTAGCATCTGTAATCCAAGTTGTGACTTGAAAAGTGCCTGTGCTACTATTAATATTGAGAGGTTGCTTAGAGTCAACTAAAGGTGGCGTACTAGGGAAATCATCATTGTCAGTAGTGACATGTTCAATATGCCAATTGACAGCATCGATTCCGTCAACTACGTTAGATCCAGTGAGCGTGAATGTCGCAGTCTGCCCTTCAAATAGTACAGAACCGCCAGAACTAACGTCCACATCAGCGGTGAGCGCATAGGAAGTCGTAGGTCGTTGTTTAATGTCTTGATCATCAATTAGTATAGCAGATATAGCATCGGAAGTCAATAATACTTCACCACCAAGATACATTCCTGCAGGATGTGTAAACTTCTTAAATATGTCTCGCCACTTCGATATCGGTACGCCAACTTTAATAAGAATTGCGAATGTTTGATATAGTTCGTCATTAGTCAAGTACCTTAGCGAGTCCGGACCAATGAGCGATCCGCTTTCACTTGTCTTGAATATGTTTTCTTTTGGATAGATTACTTCTGCATCGAATCCGTAGAACGATCTAAAGAACCATTCGATAGCGAACTTAGAGCCTTTAGCTCGAAATAGAGTGCTAGAGAAGTTAGCCGCGGCTCGTTTCTCTGATTCGGTCTGTCCAAATCCCTCGAAGTAAGTATCGCCCAATAGCAATTCATCTTCGATATAAGACAATAGGGATATATCAGTTTCGCTAATGTCGCGAGTACTAAAGAGGTGTGACAGTAATTCGGTCGAAGCGTATTGATCTTGCCACTCGTAGTACTGATTTAATAGCCCCAAGAATTTAGGATAGTATTCCTTAAAGTGGTCAGGCAAAACACCTTCAATCTGATTTTGTCTTAGATTTAGGTGGCGTCTGCCTTTATCAGAAAACGGTGTATGAGCCATTATGCTATAGGACCAAGGGCAGCCGCTATTCTATCTAATGCTTCTTTTATCGTAGTAGGATCAGTGCCTGTCCATTTTGTGGTATCAGCAGGAGAATATGATCTTGCGGCTAATGTTGTTGGAACTGCGCTATCGACTAACAACATTCCACCTTCGCTATCAACAATACCAGTTGCATATGTGCCGCTTACAAAATCTGTTAGCATACCAAACTTGACTTTACCAGTAGTTGATATGTCTCCTCCAGCTATTAGCTCATTCGCGATGGTGAGATCACCATTAGGAATGACAATACCACCATCAGCAGAATCGCGGATTTGCGTAGCTAAATGACCAATCAAATTAAGTCGAGTAATCTTCTTAGTCGAGCCTGTACTGGCATCATTGACTACAAGGAAGTCGCCGTCTTCGGACTGTGTTAGTGTTGGTAGGGCTGATAACTTAATGTCTGCCATTTCATTTCCTCGTCACTTTCTGTTATTTAGTTGCGTTCTTATGCGGGTGTTCCACCATTCAGAACTTTAACTCGATATGCTAATCTATTGATAGCGTCATTAGTTGTTACTGGCGCAGTGCCAGTCCATAATCCTGCACTATCAGAGACAAAAAGATTGTCAGCACCCAAAACATTAGTGCTTGGATTATACGTAAGATCCAAATCGACGTTTACGTTATCATTACCTGAAGCACCAGAGCCGAAATGTATGTAGTACGTAGCGTTACTATCGACAGACGATACAGCAATGTTTGTGGCATTAGTAGCTGAAAGAGCCGCCACGTTAGTTAATCCAGCTCCGTTACCGGCTACATTAGTAAATGACATAGTATCAGTAGCCGCGTCCCATACTGCGCCCGCATCGGTAGTTACTGAATCATCGCCCGTCTGGTTAGCCTTCATTAATACGTATTGTGTACCTGTGCTAGGACCTGTTTTAGATGTGATTGATACAGCCGGAACTTCTGTTAACAAAGCACCGTTACCACCTAGGTTGACAACAGATAATAGATTGGTCGATGGATTATATGTAAAATCTGGGTCAGTGTTTACGCTATCTACACCAGTCGGGCTTTGTGTAAATATGATAGAGTGTGAGGCGTCTACTGCGGTAGGAGTAACATTAACAGCCGTCGCAACAACACCACTAGCAGTAAGCGGTAAGTTTGTTAATCCAGAACCATCACCAGTAATCTTTGTTACTGATAATGTTTCGGTCTGTGGATTATAAACTAGAGGACCGTCTGTGAGTGGCAGTTGTTTGCCCGTAAGACCATCAACTAAAATAGGATAAACAGCAGTTTCACTGGTAGCGGCTACAGCAATGACGTTTGTACTTCTATCTGCTAATAGTGTGGTAGAAGATGCTATTGCACTATCTGCGGCAAGTGCGTAAGTGGCTAAGTCTGCTCGAACTGATAGAGCCGCAAGCGCGGCACTATCTGCGATTGTTGCACGAACCGCTAATAAAGCGGTAGCGGCTACTAGCGCACTATCTGCGTTCGTGGCATTGACAGCAAAGTTCGCGCTTAAAGCAGAAGCGGCTACTAGCGCACTATCTGCTTTTACGCCTGTTAGCTGGCTGCCATCACCTGCAACAAAAGGAGCACTAAAGACACCAGTATTAGGATTAAATAGTAAATTACTAGCAGTCTGTACGCTATCCTCACCAGTAGTGGTTTTACGAATCATTAGATGATAACCATCGTCATCTGCGCCAGCATCGACAGCATTAACAACAGGAGCATTTGTGGGTAAGTCAGTCAGATCAGCTCCGCTACCAGCAAAGCGCGTTGCCGCTAACTCGCCTGTGCTTGCGTTATACGTAAGATTGTCGCTGATATTTACCGAGTCGTATTCACCGTTAGCGCCATTACCAAATAAAACTTTATTGTTTGCTTCGGTAGAGGTTGTTAGAAGAACTTGATTCGACTGGTTAGCTGTTTGCCCTAAAAGCAAGTCGCCAGCTTTAATTTGTTTTGTGATATTCGTGTCCCTATCGACAATTATTAGAATATCATCTACCGCTGGTACGCCAGTTGCGGAGTCTAAATCGGTTACCTTTACGCCTGCCATGTCACTTCCTCAGATTGTATTTCTTATTCTATTTATACTGTTTTATGTCACTGTTAATGTAACACTTACATTTTCTGCTTGACCAGTAGCGGGCGTAGCTGTATAGGTGAATACATCTGTTCCCACGAATCCTGTCTCGGGCGTATAAGTCATAGCACCGGTAGCTGAATTAGTTATTGTCACCGAACCGTTGTCAGGTTGTCCACCAACTGGTATCGTATAAACAACCGTAGCAGACTCGAACGTATCGTTAGCACCGACATCAATAGCGGTAGTCGTATTAAGTGTAATTGCGAACGCATCGCTAATTCCATCAATCACGGCGTCAGTGACCGTTGTATTAATTGTCACTGTATTGCTCGTTCCGTCGACAAGATTTAATGTAATGACAAACGAATCGCTACCCGAAAAGTCTGGATTAGGAGTATAGACCCATGAGACATTCGCTGAGGTAGTGCCTCCTGATGTAACAACACCGATGATCGTTGCAGAGGCGACACCAGATGTGGGTGAAGAAGCCGAGACAGTTGAAACCGCACTCTGAATATTTTCGACCTTTAGGATTTCGGTGATAGTACCAGCATCTTCAGTTGCAAGTACACCGCTATTTCCTGTTATTACATTGGCTAACACTTTAGTATCGAACAGATTATTACCGTCCATATCAGTAACAGATACAGTAGCAGATTCAATGATTTTCTTGCTTTTCGCTGTATTATTGTTTGCCCACATATTCATTTTCATTTCGAAATCTAATGTATAGATTATTGATCGTCGTTGTTCGATAGAGCCTTCGTAGTCATCAGAAAAGGTTAGTCCTGTTAATGCTATAGGCGTGTCTTCTTTAACATCGAAATCATCGAGCGGCTTTACTGTTACAGTATATGTCGGTGTAAAATACGGTACGATCTGTTCGATTATCTGAAGAACATCGTCTTGACTTTTTCCATAGACATTTAGCTGAAAGTATACGTTGTACGGTACAGGAGAATATAACTGCGTAGCTTTACCGTTATATGTCGAAGGTGCTTTTATGCATGTGTTATTTCTAGGCATTTGTCTAGTTGGATCATGCTGAAGCGCAACAATCTCGAACGACATTCTTGGCAACTTCAATGCTATTTGTCTTTCGTTCGTTTCTGTATTGAGCATTTCATCCATTCGAGCTATAAAGTCTCTTTTGGGTGCATAAGAAAGAGGAACTTTTACTTGACTAATTACTTCACCTGTGTTATTCTTGCGTATAACATTAAGGTTATTAAACAGTGAACCAAATACAGCTACAGCCTTTCGAATTCTTTGGTGATAAAAATGAGTGCCGAACATTAGATAGGATCTCCAAACGGATTAGACTCTGAAAAGTCCATAAAGTCATCAGCAACATCATCAAAGATATCGTTTTGATTACCCTCTTGTAAATCTTCACCAGTGTTAGTAAGTGGTATTTCAGATACAAGTGAGTCAGCTCCGACGACAGGATCGGTGGTTGACCATACATGATATTCACCGTCAGTCGCACCAGTATGCGCTATCGATAGTTTATATGTACCAGGAACAGACGCGTCAATATGAGCGACTTCACCTTTCATGATGTACGTGCCATTATCCTGACTTAATTCTTCGCCAAGAGTGTATGTACTATTAGCAATTGAGAATGCTGTTTGATCGAATGTGAGAATTGTAGTGTATGCATGTGCTGATTCAACGGCATCAATCGCGGCAACACCCGTATCAAAATCTTCATCATTATATTCAAACAATTCACATCTCATACGGAATACAGGTAAATCCTTCAATTGATAAAACGGTGATTCATCTTCTACCTTCTGTATCTCGAAAATAGAATTAGAGAGAGTCAACACTATTAAATCGCCTTCGCGTGGACGATAAAATGGCTCGTCTAATGAATTCTCGACGGTACCTACAGTATTAAGCCATCGTCTACGTGCCGTAATAAATGTAGCGGCATCTCTTATCTCGACACCAAACTTAGCGAATAAGTCACCGTCACCATCAAAACCTTCGACGCCTTCGACGTACATTTCTATACGATAAGCGGCATCGAAACGTGAGGTACTATCGTCGCCAAAGATGGTGTCTTTGTTAACTAATTCGCGCGGAATATAGTAAACGTCCTGCCCGTACATTTTCAAAGATTCGATAATGATATCTTCGTATAGTAATTGCTCGGACTGTCTGCCTTGTGAGAAGTAAAGATTAGTTGCCATTGTTATCCTATGAAGAAATCGACAGGCAATTCTTGCTCAAGTCGAAGTTTCTCTTCCAACCTTTCTAGTTCGGCAGTGGCATCTTCATACATTTGGCGACCACTAACCGTGACACCACCTGGAAGTTGCATACCCTCGAATTTGGACATGTTAATGCCCCATTGCTGTTTTATTAATTGTGTAGTATAATCCTTTATAAACATATCATTCCAGATAGTATTATATACATTAGGATCAATTATTTGATAGACTTCAGCGACAACGAAATCGCCTTCAAGGATATCACCGTCTGTTAAATCACCATCAATATATAAACGCTCTTGTCTACGAGCATGTCTAACTTGAGGCAAGCCCGATAGTTGAGAATCGATTAGGCTCATATATTGTTCCATCTGATAGATGTAACTCAAGTCACCTGCGAAACTCAAAAAGTCTCCCATATTATTAAACATCATCTGATACTTGATATTAAACATATCACCGCCACCAGAACCGAATGTAGTATTAATAGGAAACAATCGCTTGACCCATTGAACAGAAGATGGCAGAGGAATCCAACCATTGCTCATATCCGTAGCCGTTATTTGATGTTTTAAATACGTTCTAAGAGTCGCATCGCTATGAAACTCTTGGTATTTCTGAAGAGCGTCATCGACTTTATCTTCGACCTGATCTTCATCCACATTTATCTCAATCACTGGTTCCCCTAACCTACGTAGGCAGAAATCGATTAAGGTTTGTCGTGTTGTTGGGCTAGCCATTTATTTCTCCGAAATTATACGTTTATTTATGCACCCCAAAGAGTGGCACCCAGGGAATCGTAAATTAATAACTGTCTATCAGAAGGATCATAATACCTTGAAGCTTTCAGATCACCATTCACTGTTACCTTACCAAACTCAACACTGTCTAGAGTAGTGTTACCTCTAGAAACAACGGTTGCTAAAGTATCTTCTTCTGAGTCCCGATATGCTAATGCGCCTAGTTGCCTAAATGATACTGAATCATTCGCAGATATTACAAGTACATCATCGGAAGTTGCATCTAACGAAATACCGCGAAGAGATAAATTACGTACTGTAAGTCTATTCTGTGATGGATTGTAGGATAAATCACTATCGACAGCCGCACTATCAGCACCGTTTAAAACACTAACGAATGCAGGGTAATATGTTTGATCGTTATTTTTTGTAATAACATTCGTTAGCTTAACAGTACCGTCGAGAATATCGGTCGAGATTGTTCTTGAAACAACTTGATTAGTCGAAGGATCTAAGAAAAGACCAACTACAGCAGTGACCGATGACGGAACATTCTCAATCACAAAATCACTTGTAATTGTAGCAGAATCCATAGTGCTTGGACCAGATACATCTAGACCAGAATCGAGGTTGAGTTTTCGATTCATATTCCAAGAATTGTCGACAGACTTATAACTTAACTCTGCGAACGATCCGTCTATAGTTATACCAGCACCGTTAGCCTGAGCATTAGTCGCTGAACCTTTAGCGAGTAATATATTTAAGTCTTTTATCTCGACGATTTCTGTGTTCAAAATCGTCTGTGTGCCCTGAACAGTCAAGTTGCCGAGAATCAGAACACTATCAGCTTCGAGACCACTAGTAAACTTGACGTACACGTTGGTACTATCACCGCGGTCAGTCACCGACTGTAATGTCTCGGTATCAGAGAATGCGCCAAGATTAAGCTTTCTAAAAACTACGCTATCGTGCAATCCGTTAGAGACCGAAGGATCACCTTTTAAGAACAAGGCATATAAGTCTGTAGCACTACCTGAGTCAAGAGCTTGATCGATAAACTCTAGACCACTAATTCTAGGTAAAGAAGTCCAGCCTCTTTCGCCATTTGCTTTTGACGAATATAGTTGACCATCAGTAGAAGGATTGCCTGGGCTTGGCTCTGTTTGGTCGAGCGTTATGTATTCATAACGACTCGAATCTAAATTCTCTACAGCCCTTTTGGCTACACTTCCGAGAATCGAATTGATAGAATTAACCATTTAATGATTCCAAGAAGCTTAATGTGAGTTCAAGTTTGTTTGCACTACCGGCTAAAGTCGAACATCTTATAACACCATTTTCTTCGACGATTAACTTGCCCGTTGTCAAACTAACACCGTCACGAGGCTGTACTCTATATCCTCTAACTAAATGAATAGGAGTAGCCGCTGAAGCTGAGGCTTGCTTCAATGTTACTTCATGCACTTGCTGATCAGAATCTACGTTAGCAACCTGAGCCATCAAAACAATAGTTGTGATACCGTTCGGAGTTGTGTAAACTACGTCACTGTCACCTGTAATAGGTCCTTCAGTAATAGGTACTGAAACGGATTTGAATACATTTAATGGAGTTGCCATGTTCTTAGTTACCTTCTAGTGCTAGAATATATGGAGTTAGAATAGCATATAGTGATCTTTCGAATGTCTCACCTACGATTCTACCTTCCTGTCTTTTAATAGTTAGTTCTGATCCGATTCTAAAGTCACCCATCTGATCCGTCGAAGTGAATACAACTAAACCTGCATTCGTTTCAGAGTCAAATACCACTTCACGCTCGGGCTTAGGTATACCACCATTCTGAGGTATAGCTGTGAACGTGTTTGTTCCCGAACCAACATATTCAAACGTGTGCGAACTTGAAGCGATCAATGATCGTTGTCTAAAGGTCATGCTCTGATCTTTAGCTTTCAGCGAATTCAAAGGTGGCTCGAATGTTATATCATACTTATCTACATCAACCGAATCTACACCAACTACAGTGTAGAAATACTCTTCGGAATCAAACTTCATTGTATCGCCATAATTAGGCAGTTTAGAAGCACCGAATGCAGTGATATAATCGTCGCTGTCTCTATTTATAACATTTCTCAAACGCAGTGAAGTAGTGAATTTAGGATAATCCGAGTCTAATTGCCCGTCATATAGAATACCAGAAGTTCCTTTTGCGACTAGCCCGAAATCACCGAACGAAGCGTTACTGTTAGTGATAGAACATTGACCACCAGTTTCAGCGAGAATAGAGGTTTCGGTAGAAATTGTGAATATAGAAACCAACTGAGCAAAACCGCGATTTAGTAGATGAACACCAATACCTGCCGCGTTGTACTGAGTGAACGCATCAGATACCATCGACTTCAAACCCGAACATTTAGAACCGTCAATTCTCATACCAACACCGTCGTTAGTAATAGAAGTACAGTTTTGAACATAAGGTGATTGTACAATGAATGGTCCGGCTCTTGAGCTATCAACACTAGGGTCGAATGCAACACAAGCCGCTAAGTTTTGATGATCTCGAAAGGTCAAGTCTTTTATGAAAGTGCCGTTGTCTACGTAGAAGAGATCAGAATCCACACTCTTAGGTCTAACTGTAGTGGTTCTCAAGTTATCACCGACAATCGCAGTCTTAGGAGGTAACTTAACAGGATTATTAATCGTGTAATCACCAGACTTCAAAAAGATTGTTGTATCGCCAGTATTCTTTGCAGACTTAACCGACTGAAGTATCAAGAAATCCTGAATAGCTTTAGTAGCCGCGACTGCATTTCTTAATGATACAGAAACACCTCGACTAATTAGATTAGGCTGTACTACTACCGGTAGAGCGTTGAGATTGCCTGCGGCTATAACATCAACTATTATCGTGAGAAGGGAGTCTAGCGTAGTCTTCTCTGATACAGTAGCATATTGGCTTGCATTGCCAGTTAGATCAGCACCTGTGGATAGATTGCTCGTTAGTGTGTTAGTGATAAGCTGACCCACTATTGTTTTCAGGTGTTCGTATGTCGCTTGAGTAGCCGCTTGTTGATCAGCAGGTAACTGAGCGACAGCTCCAACATAATAAGCTCGGGCATTAATAGTCGTACCATGTGTTCCGCCATACAATACGTCATGTGTCAGAGCGTCAACTATAAAGCCTGTATCTCTGCGACATCTAACTTTATCGTAAGTCGTTGAACCGTTTAGATCAACATATGTTAGTGCTTGACTAGTGATCGTCGCTTTCTGTGCTAGAATCAAACCGTAGTCGACTGTAGTACTCGAAACAATGCCAGTGAAATCTGGCAATACCGTAGCTCTCAATCCTGAAATCGTACCCGCTAATATCGGTGCTTCGATAATAGAGATCAGGTCATTAACGACAACTCCCTCTGCCGCAGTGCCTGCATCAGCGACAGTATCTTGACCTGCGAATGTTTTGAGAATGACTTGCCCAATAGCAAGATCAAGGTATGTCAAAGCGTTTGATGTGAATGTTACCTCGTCGACGCTACCGAGTTGAGCTACAGCACCCACGAAATATGATCTTGCGTTAGTCACCGATCCGACATTACCGAAGTATGTCAAGTCATGAATCAAGCCGTCAAGAATGAATCCTAAGTCTCGCTTACACTTGACGCGATCATATGTGACAGGTCCGTACCAATCTGCATACTCAATAACTTCCGCTTTTAATGCTACTATCGCATTATTAATTGTGTTATAATCTGTAGCTGTTATTCCAGTTAAATCTGGCAAAACTCTTGTGGCAATCGAATCAATGTTGCCAGCATTAACTACATCGATTATAATGTCTATCAGTGTATCAAGAGTTGTGGCTTCAGTAGCACCAGCGAGTCCACCAGTCGTATCCTGACCCGTATAGGTCTCTTGTACGACCGAAGACACTACAGTCTTCAAAAATAGGTAGGCGCTAATGGAGGCTGTAATTTCATCAGAACTTCCGAGCTGAGATACACCATCAACAAAATATGATCGCGCTATATTAAACGAACCGAAGTTACCGCCATATAGAATGTCGTGCTGTAAAGCTTCTAGTATGAAGGCTAAGTCTCTTCGACATTTAGTACGATTATAATGAACCGGACCAACAAGATCGTAAACAGCTATCGCGCTTGTTTGAACGAATGCTAAAGAAGAAACAACAGCCGCGTAATCTTTTACCATCGGCTCTGCTATAGCAGTAGTATCGACATTTTCTACGAGAGGAACACTCGCTATATTGCCTGCGGTTATTGCGTTGATCGTAATATTAAGAAGAGTCTCTAACCGAGTCGTTACTTGCAAAAGACCTGATTGGCTTGAACCAGTGACATCTTGGTTAGGCAAAGTCTCTGCTAAAACCAATGCGAGATCAGCGTTTAAATTTACGTATGCGGCTAATATCGCTGTTACTTGACCCGCAGGTAATACAGAAACTCCGTCGACGAAATACGAAAAAGCAACATTCCGTGAAGCTGTGTTACCATCATATAATATGTCATGAGATAAACCGTCAAGAATAAATCCAACATCTCGCCTGCATCTAGCAGTGTCATAGACTAAAGACGGATAGTTAGCTGTAATATACGCTATGTAGTTGTCGATCAACAAAGTTTTATTAAGTTGAATTTGAGAATGAGCCCGCTCTTCATTAACACTAGAGTTTATTGTTGTTGGGAATACTATATCGTTGATAGATATTCCTGAAGTGATAATATCCGTGACAGTCTTGACGCTCGTTTTCAAGGCTGTTTTTGTAGAAGCGTCGATAGCGAGCCCGTCAGTTATTGTTCCTATAGCAGTTATCACCGCGACAGTACCTTCTACAGTGTCCGCAGGAATAGCATTGTTTCGCGTATAGGCTAGACCAGCAGTAATACTATTATAGTTTGTACCAAACAGTAAATCTCGGCTGATCGCTTCAACGATTAATCCAACATCTCTTGAACATTTCGCTCTATCGATTGTCAGTGCAGGACTGTTTTCTGATATATTCCTTATTACTTCATCGATGATAAATGTGTTATTATTTTTAAGCTGATCAGCCGCGTTTCTTCTAGTCACCGAAGTGTTAATAGAGTCTGGCATTATCAGCGTATCAGCAGAGGTAGCGCCATTATCAATGATGTCGTTTATCTCTGCTATACTTGCAGTTACTTTGTCCTGCGAATCTGTGCTTATTGACAGAGCGTTTATGGCATCTCGAAGAATTATCCAAGCACCTTTTGTAAACTCAACTTGTCCAGCAGGAATAGCATTTACACGAACATATGCAAGACCTGAAGTAACTGTGTTATAGTTTGTACCTAACATAAGATCCAGTGTTATAGCGTCAACTATGTAACCAACATCTCGGGCACATTTAGTAGAGTCATAATTCTGAATTGTAGGATACGTCTGCGCAAGATACAACACTGTTTTGTCGATTAACAATTGCTTGTTATTTTTAATCTGACTAGCCGCATTTCTTCTATTGGTCGTAGTTGCTGGCGTATCAGGAGTGATAATAATATCAGCCGCTTGTACGTCATTGACCATGATGTCAGCGATTTCAGCTACACTAGCGATTATCTTAGACTTAGATGCTTCTGTAATTGACAATTCTAACATTCTATCGCGTAGGAATGTCCAGATATCAATAGTCGAGGCTGATTGATAATCGGGTAACGCAAGGTATCGTTTATACGCAAGACCCGCAGTGACCGAATTGTAATTAGAGCCTGTCATCAGATCAGTGATTATCGCATCAATGATATAACCAGTATCTCTTTCGCACTTAACTCTATCGTATGATAGTGCAGGATAGTTTTGTGAAATGTATACGACCAATTCATCTTTCAACCATTCGCGATTGTTCTGTAGAATTATAGCCGCATCGTCTGCATCAGGTGTTGTGAGAACAAGAGGAGCTGGAAACTCCAATACATCATGAGCTTGCTCGGTACTTTGTTTACCGTTAACAAGAATGTCAATAATCTCTGACCAGTGTTTGTTGTTTCTATATAAGGCTCCGCTTTCGCCCGTACTAGCTTTCACTTCATCAACCGAACCAATAGCACCACGAGCCTGATTGAATGATACACGAGTCGGAACTAATTGATCTGTAATAACTTTATTAGCGTTAGCTCTTTGGTAAGAATGACCCGATGTAACAGCATTATAGTTTGTTCCGAATGCAATATCGTTATACAGACCATCGAATATGAAATTAAAGTCTCTTGTACATTTAGCTTCATCGAACGCAAACGATTTGAGCGTGGTGATAAGACTGACAGCAGAGTCTAATGTTTTGAACGAATCGCCCAATGATGTTCCTGAGTTTCCGAACTCACCTGATTTAGAAACATAGAATACATTCTCTACTGCATCTTCGCCCACTTGGACCACATCAACAACACCAAACTTATCACGTTTGATATACATTTTACCTTGATGTGTATTAATCGCTACTTCACCAAGATCAATGTCCGTTATACCGGGCACTTGTCCGGGCACATTAGTTCTGCGATTTAGTAATTTAGTGGTTGACAACGTATCAAGCTCCTGTTATAATGCTCTTAGTGTTTCTATTTAGCGTTTTAAAATTATCCTGGATATCTTGAGTCATTACCAAAGAATCCGCCGTCAAGAGTGGTTATACTCACTGCACCGTTAACATTAGAAAATTGTTTAGTAGTGCTTTCTGTTTCACCTGCAACAGCATCAAACGAAGCTACACCAAGATTTGCGCTATCCGTAATATCGACAGCTATAGTGAGGCTATTGTTAGGATCAGAGTATGTTAAACTTACTGCATTACCTGATGTTAGTAAATCATTAACGCTACTATCAATAAACTGTTCGATCTGCACACTGTCAATAAAGAATTGCTTATCAACATTAAAGTTAGCCACTCCTTCATAGACATTAAAATCACCGATAACATCAGTCGAATCCAAAACGGTATCTAATACAAAGGTAGTATCACCATCGACTATTAGATTACCTTTAATTCTTACGTCAGAATCAAAAACAGCGTCATTCGCTACATTAAGATTACCTACGTTTGTAGAATCTAAGTTAGTAACGCCAGTGCCAGTGAAGTTTATGGCTGTTAACTGTCTTACAAGAAGAGAGTCTAAGTGACCATTTGAATCAACGATTAATGCGCTATTCGCAGTATTGACACCAGCTGGATGATTTAAAAGATTGGTGAAGTAAGAACCACCAATAACTTCTAATGATTGTGCGCGAACAGATCCATCGGGATACGTCGAGTCAGCACCAACGCCAATGTACAGTCTTTGACCGCCATTACCAAAGCCATCATGCGCTGAATCAACTAAGTATGAATACGCAGTTTCGCCTTGACGAAGATGTGGAGGCGCTCCACTTGTGCCGCTTCTACGCAGAAGCATAAATGCGTGAGCGGAATCAGACGGATAATGTTTTCCATCTATAATTTGATTTTCGTTTATTAGATTGTTCGCTGTCCAAGTTTCTGTGACAGCATTGTAAATAAGAATATCGCCATTGACTGCACCGGTAGTAGTAATGCCCGCAATGTTATCAACATCAACACCAGCCGCTGCCGCAGCCACGACAGTTGAGATAGGAGTACCGACGACAATCTTTAGAATTTTCGTCCTATTTTCAACTACTACTCTTGTCATTATTAAGTCACCGCCGGAGTTACTGTAAGGATACCTTCTAGAACCCTCTCGACAATTGTATTGCCCGTAGCACTATCAACGTGTGATATCTCAACATCATAGACGAAACGCTTCTTAGGATTAAGTATGCTCGTTTGCTCATTAGTCAACGAAAGATTGACGATACCGCTTGTAGAGGGAGAGGATATTATAGACAAGAAACTAGTCTTATCAGAATCAGGCTGAGAATAGTTTGGACTGAGTTTAGCTTCAACACTAAACCCTGTCAAGTCCTTTTTAGAATTGTCCACATTTACAAGCTCCAACTCTATCGAAATGTCAGAGCCTTGATTTATTTGAAGGACTTCGTAATGCGTAGCCATTTGTATAATATCCTTTCGATTATCTTATAAGGTTATTTATACGATTCCTAAGCTTGAATATCTTCTATTATCCAGTCCTGAAGAGATAGTGACGTATCAGATCGATCTAACGTGAACGCAATGGTCATTCGTAATCCTGTACTACCATTCTTTGCGGCATGATATACTAGTGAGTCTTCTCCGTCAGCGTATGAGCCGAAGTGTCCAGCTTTACATTGCCATCCCTTAACATCAGGTATATGAACCATTTCTTTAGTAACAGGATCCAGGTGCTTCCACCATCCATCACCTGTCTCGCTGTAAGTAAATATAAAGTTATAAGCCGACGCGTTAGCATTATTATGCCAAGAGATAAAGCCACCCGGAGGATAAATCGAAAATAGAGCGTTCTTTTTAAGATTGAATGTAGTCTGAATATTAGTTATTAACGCACTATGTCTTTCGGTTACTTCAGCGATCTTTCTTTGAATTTTTGGATTATGATTATCGAATCTAATACCTTGACCAAAAGAATAACAAGCGATGAATTCCGGAAATCCATCATGAGAACTGCCCATCGCTTTTATTTTCTCGAAGTATTCATCACCCGTATAATAATCAGCTTTATCGAGATCGTTCATCTTCGTAGGTATTACAGCGGTGTAATTTTCTTCTTTTGTAAACCACAATGCTTCGTCTAACAATTCTATTGCAAAGTCGTTTAAAGGTATATTTTTCATCATAGTTTAAAATTCCAGAGATTTAGCGCCTGAAGAGGAGTAGTGTCTCAATACTACAGGCTCTTTATTATGGTCGTACTTATACTTAGAGTAGTAATTCCATCGAGCATCATCTTCTAATATACCTACTTTGAGGTCTTTGTATTTTGGCTCTTTGTTAGTTAACCACCAAAGTGAGAATTGGTCCCATCTTTTTAGTGTAGCAGGATAATTTTTGAGGTCTTCAGTGCCATCTTCGTTCGTTGGCCACCAGAGTCTAGCATACTGAGCTACAGTTAGATTATACCAATCGTTCATGAATTCACGAACAAGTGGTTTTCTCATATCATAAAGACAGACACCTCCGCAAAGTTCGAACCCTGCTTTAGTACCGTCAGCCTTTCTTGCACCGTCAAAGAATACTTCTGCGTAACAGTAATGTCTATCAGCAGGTAGACCAGTGAACATGATATCATGTCCATCGAGTTTATCAAAGATTGTAGAGATATCTTCGTGTTCGCATTCTATATCTGCATCGACATAAAACGTAATATCATAAGGTGATTTAGCCATTCCTATCAACTTAGCTCGTGCATGATCATCGCAGAAAATAATGTTATCGGCTATCTTCTCGTTACCATCAAGGAATCTTTCTTCAACGACTAGAGTGATCTTAGCTTCGGGATAATGATCTTTGATTGATTCCATAAGATTAATTGCAGAAACATAAAAGAACTTCTTGCGAGATGCTACAATAACATAACCAATCGTAGGTGGGGTCGTAGGTGGAGTGATGTGTAGCCATTTTTTTACTGTGTCAATCGCACCTCTCATTTTTTGACCTCAATGTAGCCTAATTCCATACCAATCAGCAGAGCGGCTAGGGCTTGCATTTCGATCACACTCTTTGCGCGTCTTATCTTCGATCTCATAGCTTTGTTTGTAGAATTTTTGATTTCAGGTATTTCGCTCGTCTGAAGTTTAGCATTGAATAGTTGCTCTAACTCAGCAGATTTTTTGCGCTGTTCGTGGACTGCGCGATTCTCTCGATCTTTTTTATCCTTAGAGTCAGCGCGTTCTTGAGTGTTTTTATCGATATGAGGAACACCCCACCTAGACACTACAACGTCATATTCTGGATCACCTTTATTTAATAATAAAACATCTTTCTTGCGACCACCCTTTCCGCCTTCAACGGGCTTCAATCGAATGCATTTTAGCTGGGTCTTATCTTTATTTTCCCAGTATGCGTTATCTAAATATTCTACTTGTAAACTCATGCTACCCTCACGTATAATGTATAAGTTTCAATCGATACAGGGATGTCTCGTAAGTGTCCGCCAGTACCGTATGCTGTATCAGTTATATAGTCAATCGAGTAATCGGTATTATAGAGTGCGGTGTAGGCATTGTCATCGTAACTCTCGATAATGTCATCAGCTTGATAGTCAGAGGCATAGCTCGAGGTGTAACCAGCACCATCATATGTCGTATCGTATGGCTCTTCGCTATCAAGACCTTCGTAGCTAGACACATAACCAGACACGTAAACTTGTTCGATATAACCAGTCGTATAATCAGAAGAATATAGATCACGAACATACAATGAATCGTAACTTTCATCCACAGCGTCAGCGTCATATGTGCCTGTATATTCTGAATTGTAAGTTGTCTCGTAGCTAGGCGCATAGGCTGAGACATAGTTACCATCGAATGTTCCAAGATACTCGGATGCATAATCTCCTGCGAATGAGCTTGTATAGTCTGACTCGTACTCACCCGTATATTGACCAGTGAATGTTCCGAGATAACTAGAAACATAATTGCCCGAGAATGTCTGGTTGAACACATTAGCATAGGCTGTGACATAGTTACCGTCGAATGTTCCTAGATACTCGGATGTGTAATCACCACCGAATGTAGCTGTGAAAGCTGATTCGTATGTCGACAAATACTGTGATATGTAAGATCCAGTGTATTGTGTATCGTATGATCCTGTGAAGGTCTGCGCAAAAGATCCTTCGTATTGAGCCGCGAAGTTACCTTCAAAGGAAGCTTGATAAGCTCCTTCAAAATCACCGACGTAAATGGCTTCAAATACAGATGTATACTGGGATGTATACTGGGATGTATACGTGTCAATGTAGTTTTCTGTAAAGTTTCCAGAGTATGCGACATCAAACGCGTGTGATCGGTGCGAAACATAATCACCTATGAATGTTCCAAGATACTGTGCGCTAAACTGCGCTCCAAAGTTAGCTGAGAAGTTACCTTCATATTGTGAAACGTAGTTGCCGTCGAATGTTCCGGTGTATTGTGCAGTAAAGTTTCCTGTGTATACAGCCGAGAAGTTACCTTCATATTGTGAAACGTAGTCGCCGTCGAATGTTCTTGTATAGCCCGAAGTGTAGGTGCCTACAAAGTTTTGTGTAAAGACGCTTGTATACTGCGAAAGATAATCACCCGCGAATGTTCCGAGATAATCGGAAGCGTAGTCTCCAGCGAATGACGCTGTGAATCCGACTGTATACTGCGAAAGATAATCACCAAGGAATGTTCCGGTGTATTGGTCAATAAATGTTTGATTAAAGTTAGCTACAAAGGTACCGTCATATGACGACAAATATGTGCTATTATAAGAGCCAGTGAAGTTAGCCGTAAATGTTTCGCTATCTACAGATTCGTATGCTCCAGTATATGGTGAAACATAATCGCCCGCGAATGTTCCGAGGTAGTTAGCACTAAATGTTTCACTAATAGCGCGTTCGTATAGTCCCACATATGTTGCGTTAAATGCACCTTCAAACGAGGCTAAGTAGTTGGCAGAAAAGTTTTGTTGTTGTGTACGCTCATATTGCCCTAAGTACTGACCAGTATAACCACCAATATAATTTCCAATATAAGACGCGGAGAATGTTTCTTGTTCTGTAGTTTGTTCTACTTCAGATATTTGACCAACATACTGACCAATATAATCAGCCGCGTAAGCAACACCGAAGGTTTCATTCACTGCGCGTTCATATAGCCCTCCATAACCACCAGAGTATTGTCCAGTGTATGTGCCGGCATAGACAGCCGCGAAAGTTTCATTCTGCGATCGTTCGTATAAACCTGTATAGCCACCAACGTATTGACCTGTGTACGTTCCAGCATAAACAGCCGCGAAAGTTTGATTCTGCGCTCGTTCATATAGCCCTGCATAACCACCAGTGTAGTTGCCTATGTATGAACTGTTATAGTTGACCGCGAAGTTTTCGCTCTGCGCTCGTTCGTATAAGCCTGTATATTGCCCTGTATAGCCACCGGTATAGGTCGATGATTGAACCGTAGCAAACGACTGGTTCTGCGCTCGTTCGTATAAGCCTGTATAGCCACCAGTGTATTGACCAGTGTATGTAGACGCGAAGCCTTCAGCTATGCCCTCTTGAACAACACCAACATATTGACCCGAATACTGCCCGACATAATCACCCGTGAAATTCTCGTTCACGGATCCTGTATATTGCCCTGTGTATGAGCCCGTGTATGCGCCTGAATAATTGCCTAAGTATGAACTTGTGTAATCTCCTATGAAAGTTGCACTACCACCTCCACCAGCATATCCCGTTGTGGTGGAGGAGGGATTAATAAACTTAACAGTCCAAGATTGATTAAGACCAAAAAAGACGGGTCCGGGAGATGATACGATAGTGAAAGTCGCAATTCCACCTGACAACGTATAAGACATAGACGTTCTATTGACAATCGTAACCGCGCCACCGGGTGCTACAAGGTGCATCGATTGCCAGTTCGTGGGCGCACTACCAGCGTTGAGTTGAAGCGTTAAACCTGTCGATCTTTTAACACCAACACCAGAAGTAAAAATCGTAGTCCAGCTGTGATATAGAGCCCTTACAGATCCCATGCTAAGATTAAGTGAAGTCGGGCTGAAAGTACCATTAAGGGAAGAAAAAACAGAGGAATAACCAGCTGTACCCGAAAGGTTGTAATCATCTAACTCAGCATATTCGTCAGCAACCATCGTACTTGTTGTATGAGCATTTGGTCCAGTGTAAAAAGTTGTAGAGGTACTAACGTAGTTTCCTTGGAAGTTTCCATTGAAAATTTCCCCTACACTATCGGTCACTGTATCTTGATTAGTAGTGTTTTGTGCGCGTACATAACCGCCCGTGTATGTTGTCGTTTGTGTTTGGTCTTCATTTTCTGTTTGTGCGCGTTCATAACCACCAGTATATGTTCCAATATATGTGGTAACAAAACCTTCGTTGATAGCTGTTTGCTCTGTCTCACTTACTTGACCAACATACTGACCGGTGTAATCGCCTGTATATGCGCCTGTATAAGATTGTTGTTCCGCTGTACTTTCATTCTCGGTTACTTGACCAACATACTGCCCTGTATATTGTGTATTGTAGTTATTAGCAGAGTTAAAAGTTGCTGTAAATGTTTGTTGCTCGGTTTCACCAACTTGACCAACATACTGCCCTGTATATTCGCCAGTGTAATTTACACTGAATGATTCGTTGATGGCATCGCCTATTGTATCGCCAACTTGACCAACATACTGCCCTGTATATTCGCCTGTATAGTTCACATTGAACGATTCATTGATATTATCAATTATGGTTTCGCCAACTTGACCAACATACTGCCCTGTATAATCACCAGTGAATGAGGCACCTGAAAACGATTCATTCACTGCGCGTTCGTATAGCCCTGCATAACCACCAGTGTATCCGCTAGTGTATTGTGAGACGTAAGTGCCACGAGCGAACGACTCTTGGTTAGTGCTATCCTCGTTTTCGTTTATTTGTCCAGTATAACCACCAGTGTAAACAGAAGTGTAATTGGTTCTTTCGTAGACACCCGTATATGAAGCACCGAACGATTCACTTATCTGTGATACGTATTGACCAGTATATTGGCTAGTGTAATCGATTCGCTGGTATTCGCCTATAAAGTTAGCACTAAATGTCTCAGACGGAGCGCCAGTATAACCGCCAGTATATTGAGAAGCGTAATTAGCTCCATCGTAAGTAGCGTTAAAGTTGGCATTAAATGTTCCGGTATAATCACCAGTGTACGTAGAGGCATACTCACCTTGGTACGTTACTCTATCGTATTCACCGATGAACGTAGCACTAAATGCTCCGCTATAATCACCGACGTAATCGCCTACGAAGTTTGTGTTGTAGTTTACTCTATCGTATTCACCGATGAACGTAGCACTAAATGCTCCGCTATAATCACCAGTGTAAGTACTCTCGAAGATAGCGTTAAATTGTTGACTATCATAATTTCCAAGAAACGTAGTTCCGAACGTACCACTGTAGTCGCCAGTATAGTTTGCTGTAAAGTCAGCAGTGTAGCCTTGACTGTCATATGTTCCTAAGAAAGTCTGTGAGAAAAGACCCACATAGTTGCCGGCGTATGACGCGCTAAATTGCGTTTCATATGTAGTTCGCTCATAATTGCCTGCGAAAGACGCGCTATACTGACCAATGTAATCGCCAGAATATGTCTGATTAAAGTCACCAGTGTATGTTGTGTTATCATAGTTAGCCGAGAATGCTTGACTGAACTGTGACGTATATTGACTAGCATAAGAGTTGGCAAAGGTAGAAACATAACTTGCGCCTTCGAATATGTTGTTGAAGTTGCCTTCGAATGATCCTGCATAATCACCCACATAATTCGATTCAAAAACAGTAGTATATTGAGAACCATCAAACACTGCCGCAAAGTTCTGACTAAACTGACCGACATATTGACTAGCATAATCACCGACGAAGGTAGTCGCATAGTCAGTGTCACTATAATTTCCAACGAAGTCCTGCGCGAATGAAGCATCGTAAGATGACGTATAATCACCAACAAAGTCTACCACGTAATCGTCTGTATTATAATCGACAGCAAAGTCTTGGCTAAACTGACTGATATATTGACTAGCATAATCACCGACGAAGTTAGTCACATAGTCAGTGTCATCATACGTGCCTACAAAATCCTGCACGAACGAAGAATCGTAAGTGGATGTGTAATCTCCAACAAAGTCTACAGCGTATGGGCTACCCTCGTAAACACTCTGATACTCCGGACTTACGAATGAGCTATCAGAATTAGAGACATAATCGCCAGAAAAGGTAGCACCTTCGTATGTGGGTACATATTGGCTAACGTAGTCCCCAAGATATTCTTGCTCATACTGGCTTTGATAATCAGCTTCAAAGTTTTGAGTGTATTCAGCATCATATCCTGTGTCATAATCTGGCGTGTAGTTGCCTAGATATTCCGCTTCGTATGTACCTTCAAAGTCAGCAGTGAAATCGCTAGTATATGTAGGCTCATAATTACCTTCATACGTGTCAACATAGTCGGTTGCATAATCTTCTACGTATTGACTTGAATATGCAGGTGTTGAAACATAACCTGGGTCATAATAATATTCTAGTCTAGTATCAATCGCACTACCACGAGCAACCCACGTTCCTGTTTCAGTAGGCGCACCTTGAGTAGATGATCTTAGTACATATTTACCAACACCAGTAGTAGCAATGGCTTTCTTAACTCTTTCGCCAAAAGTAAATTCGACTTGATTGTCTGTATACTCATTTAATCCTGCGTATTCACCCAAGACGCGCTTCGGATATACAAGATTAACTTGAGTAGGCGCAGTACCTGACTGTCTTAGCCATATTGAGTAGTCAGTTGTCGATCCGTCTGCTCGTGTATCTGTAAATACGTTGCTAACAAATTGAATCCAATCAGAGCCTGGGTTGTTAGCATTTAATCTGTATGTGCCTGGCAATTCGTTTGCCATAATTCGTATGACTAATTTTTGGCAGAACGAATCAAGTTCTGCGTCGGACATTTCTTTGATACCATTTGGCGTTAGATATCTGGTCCAGAAAACAGGGTTCTTTTTGTGTACGCTTTGCGTAACAATACCAGCATTGGATTGATATAAGTCATATTGAACGCTGGTCGCTTCTGGCGGTAATGTTTCTTCAACATCGACAGTCGCAAACGATATAGACGAGTTAGCGGTATTATTAGTTGTGTTGTTTAAGTCTGTGGTACTCACATTCAACGAAAAGTTTATTACTCCAGGTTGAGTCGCCTTAACCTCAAACTGTGAGATAAATGTGCCTGTCAGACCATAAACAAAATCTTCCCATTCGACGCGAGTATCTTCGATGATAGACGCGGACGGTGTTGTTGTTACACTTTCTGTACTGAAGAGTGCTGTACCAGACTCGGACAATTCGTGAGCGATCTCTTCAAAACCTGTCTGAGCATCACCTGTAACAATAACTCTTACAGTATCGCCAACAAAGATAGGAGAGGGAAATTCGTTTACTTGTGCGAATGTCGCAGTATGAACACCGGTAGTTGTGTCCGATATATGATCGACAGCTAGATTAACTGTCCATGTTGTTCCTGGAGTAGAACCTATAGTGGTTTCGTAAAACGTATCATCGATTGAACCGACTAGAGTGTTAGCAGTAGAGGTTGTAGTTAGAGCCGAAGCATCTTCTGCGCCCATTTTACCTAGATGAACACCCGCCCTATAAGCAATAGAATCGAGATCAACGGAAGCTAATTCTTGAAGCGCGCCATTGCCAAGATGTTTTAAGGGTAGAGACATAGGTGTCAGTCTTCTTATTCGTCAGGAGTTACATTTATTTATACGTTATCTGAGACTAACAATTCTAGTATTTTTTTAATATCCGCTATGTCTTTTTGGAGACTATCGACCTTATTCTCTAAGGCTGTATGTTCAATTTTCTTTGCGGCTCGTATTCTTTTTTGGGTTCTAGCTAGTTCGATTGCTTTTGTATCTACACTTAGTATAGCGTTTGTTTCAACATCTCGAACTAAACTAGGAACCCCCTCGACTTTTATGTGACGATGATTGATCATACCGCTAAGTACTTGACCACACTATTGCCTATGGTTACTGGCTTACCACTATTCTTACTTTCTAGAATGAACTTAGTCTGAACTTGACTAAATGGAGGTATTGTGCCATTCTTATCACCGACTAAGAATTCTACGGAGCGCACACTTCCATCCTTTACGATAGCGTCAGTAGGATTTTGAACTACCCACGGTGTGTTCTGAATATCTTGATCAGAAGAACAAGCCCGATAGGCTAATCTAAAGTTGCCTTCTGAGTGAACAGACGCGTCAGTCTTAATTTGAATACCAACAGCAGTCTCTTGCAATACTACAGGGCTGTTAATATGAGACGCTACTGTAGTACTACCCGTTGCAGATGTTTCAGCGACAGGATAGATATGCGGTGTAACTGACGGATCATCGATCAAGTTGTTAACAGTTATTAACGAAGAACGCTGTAAATCAATGATAGGAGAAACAAAATCGCTTGCTGATTTCATATCAACCTTGAAGTAAGCAGAGGCAATGCCCGCACCAATATCTGAGTCTTGAGAATAAGAGTTATATAACGTATTGACCTTCTCAAAATCAGTGTTTGTCTTAGGCGTGATTCTCGTATACTTCGTATCTCTTACGAATCGTGTTTCAGAACCAGATACAGACTTACCAGAAGTAAATTGTGCAGAGACATCAATCGAAGTCGTGTTAGGTATTATCGATTCAATATGAGGATTAGCGACAGAAAAGTTAGTGTTTCCTAAAGAAAGACATTTCTCACCACCACCAACTTCAGTAGTAGTCGCTGTGACTCTATTACTTGGATCAATCTCGAAACGATATCCGTATGCATCGACATCAATAACTTCGAAACTACCGCTTAACTGCGCAGAACTGAATCCACCTATTTCGGCACAACTATCTAGTCTAGCACCATCTCCTGGCTGTAGACCGTGATTGGCGTGACGAACATATATTTTATGATCACTAATTGTAGTTTGTAATGGGTTCTCACTCAATAGTCTAGCAGGAACATCAGCATTTTTCAATACAAGACTGCCGTTAGCTCCACCGTTCGTACCAAACTTAGCGCGTGTTAGCTTGAACATTAAGTCTTGATCTTTCGAATCAGTCCAGTTAACACCATTCTGAGGTAAGAACATTACTCCTGGCGCAGACTGTGTTGTGATGGATCTAGCCTTCGAATTGATTACTGGTTCGCGAGTCTTTGCAGTGTAAAGCTCATACTCTGTAGATTGCGAAGTGACCACAATAGCGTAGTCTTGCCCAGGCGATAAGTAAAGTGGCTCTTCAAATACGAAAGGTGTTGGTGCACCCTGAATAGTAACCAATTGATTCGTATTAGATGTTGCGACAACATCAGCACTATTAACATATACATGTGAATCAGGTATAATATCTGAAGTTGACGGCTTGCCATTCTCTACCGGACGAATATGAACAGATACAGGTAAGCCAGTAGTCGTTGGCTTTGACTTGAAGAATAAATCAATCTTAGTCAATGTAACACCAACATCGTTACTTACATGAAAAGTCTGCGCTAATGGATTCATCTTAGCCGCTTGGACTGTAGCAGGTAAAATGTCTGCAAACTGATTAAAGTTAATGTTAATATAATCGGACAAAACTTTCGACATTTGAGTATTGTTTGCTAATGTCTGTAGAGCCGCACCATCTAGTGCAACACCATCAGGTCCATATAAACCAGATAACTGAGGATCGATTAGCTTAACAGAAGCCGCAGGTACTCTATCGAGTACACGTTTCAATTCTTTAGCAGAGTAAAGTTTACGCGTGTAGTTGTAAGGATAAAGATATTTATTGCCTCTAGAGCGCGTAAGAGGATTCGACCATACCCATGGCAACAAGCCCTTAGCGGTATAATGTGTAAATGCTTTACTGTTTGCACTAGCCCAGTCGTTCACGTTGATATCAAGAAGTTTAAATTCTCTTGCACCGGCTCTAAATCGTAGATAATATCTGTTATATCTTCCACGATATTTTGTGTGTTGTAGCGCATACTTAGGTGTAATATTAGGTATGAAGAATGACCCAATGACTTCACCGTTGGCATCAGCAATAAGATCAGTAGTTCCGTCAGGGTGACCAGACATTGTTGAGTAGGTATTCTTATTACCAATATCATCTACTCGATCTGACCACTGAACGAATGCAACCTCTTCTCGACACCATGTAGAAACATCTTTACCGTCAAAGAATGGAGTGAACTTAGTGTTCGGAGTTAAGCCTTGCGCCTTGAAGAAAATCTTTCGTGATCGAATCCATGGTACAAGAGCAAGATCGACTGTTCTATCACCAATCACTCTACGTAGACTTTCGGATGCTACTACTCGTCTAACATTAGCCGTGAAATTAGATCCGTTAGTTCGACCACCCCAATTCCACTGCCAGTTATTCCAGGAATGCGCTTGTTTTGCGGACAGCTTATTAGTACCAGCTAGAACTTTAACAGCATCTTGAATAGACTCTTTCCATTCATCAGTAGAAGGAGAAAGTTTTAATGTACCAACATTGTCGATCATTCCAAAAGGATTAATCTTTGTAGTACGTGAAGCAAGTTTCTGGAATGTCCATTCTGCGGAATCGTGCGCAAGATAGATGTTATCGCCCTTCTTGACAACACCCGTACTTGAGTGTGATGTTGTGAAAGCATCAGCAGTATTGTTTGGTACGTAGACTAGTCTAGTATTACCTTCTTCGAATGATGGTCTAATCAAACGATTCTCAGGATCTATCGAAGCTCTATGATCAGGTGAACCCGTGTCGGTGCCAGTATGATCAGTCGCTTCGTTGACTTGAAGACCACTAATGATACGAATTGCGCCATCACTGTCAAGTACGTTATCAAGACGCGCTTCTAATTCAAAAATACTAAGTGAAGTAGACTCTTCTATAGCATCGATCTTATTTTCTAGATCACCGATATCTTTCATCGTGTAGCCACGTTGTTGAGCAGTAGGCACGACAACAAGATCATTCTCATCCTTGGTGTTTGCATTCAATATGATCTTATACAATTCCATAGAGTTATCAGGTGTCTCTTTGAATTGTGGATCGCGGGCTTGTTGCCCCATTAGAATGTTGATCTCACCGTCATGAGTCATGATAACTTTATCAGCACGAGGCAAGTAATAATTAACGTCAGCAGTGATTAAAGAACCGTTGAGAGGAAGCGCATGTATATTCGACACTGTGCCCGCAGTATTTTGATCAGGTCTAAAGTCGATAACATCATGCAACGATATCTCTTCACCAGTATTCGTTATGTGCTTAGGAATATCACTATATGGTACGTTGTATGAATTGACCGCATAGAAATCGCCTGCACCACGAGTGAACGACTTGAAGTTTACATAGATTGTGCCTGGATCTGCGAAGCCGTCTTTAAGTACTAGGCGACCGTCACCGTAATAATTGTCGCGTTGACCATCATCTATTGTAAAGATAGTCGATAAATCATTACCAGCACTATTGTTTTGTCTGACAGAATCGACCGAGTAGATATCAGGAAGACCAAGATTAAAATACGTAACACCAGATACCGCATCTACAGAAGAAGTGAATGAAGTCGTGCCCGAAGTAGTAGCAGTCTTAGGCTTTATCGTAGCAGTCTTTTGCACAAACGCGATAATTTTATAATCGTAGTAAGATTGCGCGAGACTCGTTACAGAAGCATCGCGACCACTGTTAGTTATAGTAACAACATAAGTACTTGGTAATTCCACACCACTGGTGTGAGCAGTACTTAATATCCACTCAGAAGATTGTGTGTAAGACTGACCAACAGGTAATTGATCTAATGTGACCGCATTACCAACAGCAGTTTTCGTCTGATACTTCTGAACTGTTACTGTAATATCATCAAAGTCTGAAGGTCGTGCGTTGTTAGTAGCAAATAATAGATCGTTATTATCAGTCTCGTTTATTTTAACACCGTTTGTGGCGACAACTGTGTTAAAATAATTAGTAGAAGCCGTACCTAGACTTCTTATCTGGGCAATAGATTGACCGGGTTGCATAGTAACATCATAGACAAATACTTTTTGTACGGTGTCGCCGAAGTGTTGAATTCCTCGGACTCTCGCTGTACCGACTACAGAACCGCCCGCAGTGACAGCAGAGTATAGATTCACTTCTGTATAATCAATAATAGGAATATCTCGGTTGACGTTACATAGGAAATAGTTGCCTAACTGAATACCGATAGTATCGTTATTAACTAATTCAGTAGCAGTGGGTCTCGGCAATTTAAACTTAGCAGAACTTTGATTTTCTACTCTGTACCCATTGATATATGCTGTGCCTTCTGATACAATAAGATCGAGGTTAGAATCAAGACCGTTATCAAAATCGTCGACGTTAACAGTAAAAGGATTAACTACATAATCGCCCGACTCTTCTTTAGTGCGTATAGAAAGTAGATCATTAATTTTATTGAACGAGTCTTGAATTTGTATTTCTTCGCTGATCTTAGAGTTTTCAACTCGGGCTAAGAACAAGAATGTTTGCGAGTCAGTAACTTGATCTTCGGTAGTTAGAACTAGGCTGATACGATAGCGATCAGCACCAGGAGAAGCCGCATTAACGACACCGTTTGTGTTGTCATATAATGCTTCAGTGTCATTGACAGTAATAATATCTTGAACGACTCTAAATCCTACGACAGTATCAATCGCAGAATTTTCGTAAGGAGATAATATGATAGACTGTTCAATAGTATTAACGAATCTACCTAGAGCAAAGAACTCGCCTTCTGCGACAGTGAACTTAACACCCTTACCAGTAGCGTTAGGCGTTTCTGTGATTAATTCATAACCACCACCTGACTGATCGAAGAGAGTGACCTGATCACCAAATCTAGTAGGAGTGTTTCCTGAGACTGCGCTTCCGTTATTGATATATTCAATGAACAACGTATCAAATAACTGCCCTGTTTTTGCTTGCGATACTTCTAGGACTTGTGCTTTGATATTAGTAATAGGATCAGAGAATATTGTTCCGACCGGTATAGCAGAGAATTCGCCACCTGCATTTGTCGAAGCGATCTTGATATAATCGTATGCGCTATTGATACTAGTGCCAGCACCTGAGATAGCCGCACCTTCTTTGTATAAATTGCCACCCATCCTGCCCATTTCAGCAAAGATGATACTCTGCATTTGAGTAAGTTCTCGGGCTTGCAATGCGCGACCACTATTAAACAATATTTGATGATAATTGTTCGTTGGGTCAAAATCGTCTGCGTAAGTACCTGGTAACGTAGCGGAAGTATATTGGTTTGCCATTTTTTAGTCTCTTATTATCTTAGCTGAATTACGATTCGAATATCTTCGGTTTGATTACTTGCTCTAGTAATCTCGTCTGCATTATTTATATACATTATATCACCCGAATATGCATCAATGTCAGGTGATAATAATGCACTTGTTCCTGCAATGCCTGTACGAATTAAGTTAGATAGCCCGTCTGTAGCATTGAATAGACCAAATCCTGTTTGTTCGTCTTGCCAGTAATATAATTTACTATCTAATGTATCGTGGTAATAGACCTTAGCTGTAGCTGTTCCTGCATCATTTTTGAATAGATCGTCGATTTCAAACGTGCCATTTGATACAGTAACAGATAGACCCTTCAAGGCACTTCCTGTGTTAGCAGAGAAAGCAGTCGAAGTACCAAAGGCGTTTACATTTTTGAATAGGGCGATTTGATTAAAGTCATTCTCTATTCTAATAGTTTCGTTCTCGTTCGCAATAAAGTCAGTCTGAAGCATCAGAGCGTTCGACTTTAATGTCTTGGCGATATCAGCATGAACGCCCAATTTCGGTGATAGTATAGGGCGCAGAACGGCATCGCCTACACTGAGTTTTAGATCAGCATAATCATAGCCACTTCCATGTCGATATTCACCTGTGTTGGCGTCTGTATCTACTAATACTCGTGTCACTGCTCCGTTAGAAATATCGACAGTGAATGCGGCTAGACTTCCGTTGCCTGTAACTGTTACAGTAGGAACACTTGTTACTGTAGTTCCACCACTTACAATCTCAACTCCTATTATTTCACCGCCTATAGAAGTATCTTGAAGATTCTTTTGTGCGTTCTCTTCTGCAATTAATCCAAGAGCGGATACTTTTTTAACCGGTGTCCAGTTTGCTGTTCTGTATGTCGCATAAGCCACGTTGGATATTCTATACATGAATCTCCATCTATATCCATCACCAAGCTCGAACGTCTTTCCGTCAGAGGCGTAGCCCCCACCTAGAGCGGAACTTCGTTGAAATGTTTGGGTGGGTTCGTCTACAGAAGTGTTAATAGTACCGTCAGATAATTTACCAACACCTACACAAATAAACACATCATTGAATGAGTTTATAGCATAGAAGTTTGTTAATGCGTGGTTGTTGTCATCCCAATGATTATAAATTGTACCACTCACCCAATTAACAGTAGGCACAACATACGAAGTATTCGCAAGTGTTTTGACTGACTGGAGGGTTTGTCTAATTTGAGATTGCGCATAGTTTGAGCCGACATCAGAAGGAGCAATGTTAACGAGACCCGAGGTATTATACGCGTCTCCCTTTGCTAGACCCACATAGTAGTTTGATACGGATCCGTCAATGTCTGCCGTTAACCCGTCTAGCAGAGACATTCGAAATTGATTAGTAATCGCTGAGGTCATGATTAGTTCTCTTATTAATATGTATCTATTTATACTGTATCTGTGAGTACTGCTAGAGCCGTTGAAGCCGTAGCATCGAATTTCAGAATGTTATTTCTGAAAGGATTGATCACTGACTGGTTAGCCGGAGTGGCATTAATCTTGACAAACTCACCATTAATGAGTGTGCCGCCAAACGAGTTTAATGTTACTGTTCCTGCGCCTGCATCATAAGAACCAATGGCATCGACTTCCGCACTGCCGGTAGCGACACTAATAGCTTGAATGACATTTGAGTCAAGAACATTCCGAAGAAAACATATCTTACCGTTAATAAAGAAGTTGCCTGAACTAATAACATATAGCGTATTATCAGGAGGACTTATTGAAGTTGGATAATTAATAATGTAATCAACCGCACCGAGTTTAGGATCGAATCTTGACTGCATACTAAGTTCTGCGCGACTGGACAATACAGAACCATCAACCGCATCAATAGCACTTAGCATATTCGATCTTCGGAAAGACTTGTCGAACGCACCAAGATTATTCTCGAAGTATGTTTCCATAGCACTAGCCACATTCGTCTCGACTTGCGAACGAGAGGATGAAGTCAAGTTAGGATTGAATTGAAAGAATGTTTTCACTTCAAGGAACGTGTCTACTGGATCAGAAAATTTAATGTCGAATGAAGCGACCGATAAGTCTTTTGCAAGATTCGTTATGGCTTCTTTAGTGTTAGTAATAACAGTAGCGTCAGTCGTAGAGAATTCGATTGATAGAAAGACTGATCCGTATGTCGCAGGAAAGTTATCTTCACCGCCCCAAGCTTTGATGTCCTTTATAACATTAGCATAGCTTCTGAGTGTCAAAGCGGCATAGTCTTCAGCAGTGACCATTCTGTTCTGCGAAGCGTATATGTAAGGCGCGTTTTTACGAATCGACTCAATTGATTCTTTTGCGTTACCACCACCAGATTGTGCGATAGTCGTTACAGTAATATCATAGCCTCCTGCAATCTGTGCATCAGGGCTAAATGTTCTTGCACCGTTCGCTTCAGCTCCAGATACAGCAGTGTATTCGACAAGAATTTTATTGCCTGCAACGGGTGCTTGAGAACCTAGACGAACACCATTACCAAACGACAACTCATAGAATCCGTTGGGTGTCTCTTTGCACACGAACAAGCGTGTTTTCTCGTTAATTGAAGTCGCACCGTTAATGTTGATAAACGTCTTTCCGTTTATAGAAGAAGGCGAATCAAACACTGTGACTTTGACTGTATCTAGGTCTAAGTTTGTTACTGGTATAACATATGAGTCGAGATCACTGCCTTGACCAGCAATGAATGATTTTGTTTTGACAACACCTTCATAGATAGGAACATTCTGATTACCATCAATCGCGAAGAAGTACTGATCGCTTCCATTGTTTCTTGCGACAAGTGTATTTCGTGTTTGGAACGTATAAGTCTTGTTATCGACAGTAGATGAAAATGTACTGCCCGCAGGTAATGTTACGCTTGACGGAGGATTAACATTGATTGTTGTGAATAGATTCACGACAGCATATGAAGCTGTTCTTGAATTGACGGTGTATCCCAAGCTACTTGCAAGACCAACAAGAGACGATCTAAGCTGTGCGGTACTTAAAAACGATTCGTTCAAAGCGTAGTTAGCGACCAAACTATTTTGGTGTGTGTTATAGGCTAGAACGTCAAGAAGACTCGATAGAGCCGAAGCCTCAAAGTTATAGTCACTAAATTCCGCACTGTTCTGTAGATGCACTTTTAGACTATTCTTTATTTCGTTAAAATCTAGATCAGTGGATTTAATGGTTGTAGCCATTACGCTTTCTCTCCGTTAAGATGGGGTAGATATGATAAGTACATTGCCAGAAGTATCTGCGAATGCTATTTCGTCACCGTCTTGAGTTAGAATTGCACCGTCAATAGTTTTACCTATATCTCTTGACAAGTAAAGTCCAAACTCTGATAATATGCGATTATCGTATTCAGTCTTAATTACTTGTTGAGGTATATCAGCTACAGTGACAGGAACAACCACGCCTCTATCTGGTCCGGCTATTTGATCAGTGATACTTAATCGCAGTGTATCAATTAATTGTGTATTGATAACACGAAATTCTATTGTAACATCGACCGTATTGTAATCAGGTGTGGCTGATACTTGAAGTCTCTGTACTGCAACCCTTGGTTCGTATCGTTCAATCGCTTCTGTGATAGCTGAAGATATTTCTTCGCCCGATTCTTCGTCAGCTAGACTAAACAATAGTGAATATAGGTCAGCACCGAATTGTGGTCTATAAGGCTTCTCGAAACGATTAGTTAATAGCAGAGTTTTAATAGCCTGCTTTACCGCACCCGCATCGGTCTTTTTAAAGATATCGCCATCCGTTGATGTCTTTTTCTCGAAGACTAGATCGAAGTCAGTATACAGTCGTTCGCTCGTAAGCCTAACACTAGTGTTAAGTTTACCGTCCTCTGTAGAGAAAATCTTAGCCATGCATTATCGCCCTTTTCTTTTATTTATAGTCTTTTCAAGAGAAGAAATCAAATATACTTTCTACTTCAGGAAGTATTTCGAGTAGTTCATCTTTCGCTTGAAGTTCACCATTGTATGTCGTTTCAAGCTCGTACTTAAATGAAAGGTCGTATGTCGTTGGAACTTTTGGCATCTCTAATATAATCGAGCATGTGAGATCGCCCGACGGATCGAATGTATCGTAGTCAAGTGTCAGTTTATCATAATGGCAATAGTCTTTTAAGTACACTGCTAGGTCAAACGACATTTGTGGGTCTGACTTACCTTTCTTGTCGACAAGCTGGTACACCACGGCTCTACCGGCTCTTCTTAAATCATTGATACTGCCAGCGGTGGGTCTCTCACCGATATAAGTTGGAATACGAGCTATCCATCCGTCCGGACCTTTACCAAACGATCCTTTATTTTCACTCGCTAGTTTCTTAGCTTGCGCTTCACTCCCGACAGCGCGTTCTTCTACTGTGAACTTTGGATTAGGTTCGTATATTCCTTCGCTCACAACTAAGCGATGCCTAGAGAAAAACGAGTTTGCTATTACTGACTGGATGACTTGAGTGTGTAGGACTAGATTACGAGCAATCTGTCTTTTATCAGGTGCACCAAAGAAGTCTTCCGCATATAGCGTATCAAGTTGTGTACGCGATCCTTTAGCACCTAAGAACTTCGCAAGAGATATGCCAGGACCAAGTTTAGTCGTAGACGTTATATCATCTTCGAAGTCAGGATTATATTGTGGATTAACCAGTAGTATCATTTTGTGTTCACCTTAAATCTTTTGCTTCTCGTGTCAGCGGGATTGTTTCCTAATGTAGTAGTTCCGAAATGAATTGTTCCTTTCTTATTTGCTGATCTACCAATGTTTCTAGGAATGTTCTTTTTAAAATCTCTGTTAAGTTTATTTTCACTTACAAGAAAGCTCGTAAATGCATTATTGTTAAAATGCGCTGTATCTCTTAGCTTCGATCTTATCTCATGAATCGAAGGATCTTCATTAAACAATTCTTTGTAGTCATCCGACTTACTTATCTTTTCTTTAAGTAAAGGGTCGACCTCAACATTTCTGATTCCGTAGTTGCTTGTCGATAACTGCATCTCTACTATAGCGGGGTTTGGTAAAGGTGCTGTGGGTGCTAAAGGAAGATACGTCATAATTCCAGGTATTGGATTAGGGGATGAAATTGTAGTTGGCTTTTCTTTAGCGGCTACTAACGCCTTAGCCGCACCACTTGCATATTCTGCGATAGATGATTTAATAGCATAATCTGCATGATTCGCTTCTGTAGCTTTACCGACCAATGTTCCGTAGAATGTCGCAAGATTAGTTAGACCTCCTGGCATACCACCATACGTCTTGCCGTAATAGTCAATTGTTGAACCACCTATTGTTCCTTTATGACCGATAACGCTAATATGTCTTGCGCTAATACCTGCCACGCTCGACGCGACGACCCACTCGTTGACAGCAGTTTGTGTAATATTGTTAGACGATAACATCTCAATATCACCTTCAACATAATTTTTCTGGTCACCTTTAACTAATACATTAGTAGAGCCTAATAGTGTTTCGGTGTTCATACCTACCACTTGTGCTCCTCTCGAACCTCGTATCGTATAGTTCTGATCTTTACCGACAGTTTTGTTGTGCCGACCTTTTATACTTTCTTTGGTGTCACCGGCGACAGTGACTTTATAATCGCCACCCACGTCGAGATTATAATCACCGCTAACACGTAAATTAAGACTACCTTTATAAACAAGATCCCCATCCCCTTCAATAATTGCGGTATGATCACCGCCTGTCACTTCAATTCTTTTATTTTTAGACACGACAACTACTGTGCCGTCAGCCCTCATTTCTACACCAGCGCCTGTTCTGTGCTTTAATAATATTCTTTCACCCCCGGGCGTATCGTCATACTCGATAACATGACCCGAAGGAGTTTCGTTAGTATCGTTGTGAGGATACATCGAAGGCTTTTGGCTAGGCATATCAATCGATACACCTAGATCACCACCACCAATATCAAGATTATTAACTTTCTCGCCTTTAGCGGCTTTGTTTACACTTGAGCTAAAGAAATATTCTCGCTTAGGAAATTCGCCTGACGGATCACTGAATCCATCTCTTGGCACACCGACGGTATCTTCTTGACCAACACCTAGATTTTTTTCTCGGGCGTCTAAATTATCTACTTTATTCGTCATTTGTTAATAACTCTTTAGCTGTAAAGGGTTGTTGCTTGAGCGGAGTCTTGAACTCACTCTTTAATCCAAAGTTCGATTGAGCGTAGGATATAACATCAAAGCCTGGATCTAATTCATCATCATCTATATCGATATGACCTACAATTTGAATACCAGGAATAGCATTATATATTGCTCGACAGACATGATCGAATGTGTTAAACTGACTACGGGTCAACGACTGTGCAGACAAGAAGTTTTCACTATTGGGTGTACCGCTCGGTACGTTAATTCCACCAACAAACGCTATCGATAAACTACGGAGATCGTGAAAGTTCTTTGGTGAGTGTTGACCTTGTATATTAATAGGTCGACCTCTCTGAAGAGAACCATCGCGACGAATAATGTAGTGATAGCCAATTCCATCTAACCCAGCGGCTAAATGATATTTATTGACTTCTTCAGAACCTATATTCTTATCTGTATGGGTCTCGGTCCAATGCACAACAACTTCAGTAACTTCTCGCTGTATATTCTTGATTTCAGCCCGTAATTCTTCGAGCGAAGATATGTACGGAAAGACTGGATCGCCTGCGCCTTTATTCCAATTCTTTTGATATGAACCAATAACATAAGGCTCTGCAAAGACTATATCAGATAATACGGGTCTTGTTGCCGCATGGATTGTCGTATCGATTGTTTGTAAGAATGATTTAACAACATCATACTCTTTACCAGTTTGATCATGTAGGAGTTTAACTGCTTGTGAAAAATCAGCGACATCTCCTTGCGATAAATTGATTACTTCGTTGATAACAACATCAGACAGCGTGAAGGGTGAATTGAATGCTGTGAAACGACTCCTAATGTCGCTGAGAGAGTCTTGACTAATACCTTGTATAATTCCTCTCTTAGAATCTTTAGCCACTCTTCTTTTAACAACACTTCTATACTCGTCGCCACTCTTTGAGAAATTAGCTCTATAGTAATCCGCACCATTATCAAGATCAGACTTTACGGACGTGCCGTCTTTGCCACCTGATAGATTAGTTAGATCAGAAACTTGTCCTGCGGAATTAGCTGAGATATCTTGGCTCTTAGTCACTGCACTTCTAAGGTCGACAATAGAATTATCAAGATCAGTCATAGACAGATTGAATGCGCTATCGTTATTTTTAGCGACACCCGTAATAGATGTTACTGAAGTGACAATGCCGTCAGAATCCCAAGTCGAAGGAATATTCGTTATTGTCTTATTAAGTGTATTAAGAACATTACCGCTATTATCTTTGATGTTAGCCAGACTGCCCGTTGTGGCATTTTCTAAATCGATCTTGACTGAGTTGATAGCATTTTCTGTGAGCGAAGCGATAGCTTCAGCTCCATCGAATGCACCTAATTTACCAGTAATGGATTTTGTTGCGCTGATTAGACCAGCGGGGCTTGCATCAGCAACTACTTTCTGAAGACTGCCTGGTCCTACTCCTAGTCCTGTGATCAACTGAAGTATCGCTGATACCGTAGCACTCGCACCACCGGACGCTTCGAGCGATGATGATAGTGGGTATACCATACCGTTAGCATCTGGATCAGTAAATACAACTTTAACAGAAGATCCGCTTGAACCTAAAAAGCCTGATATTACTGTATTGACTGCATCGGTACCCATACCCTTGAGACTTTGAAGTCCATCGTCGAGTAATCCTTCTGTAGATACAGTGTTTACTTTATCGCTATATTCGTCTATTTTAGAGGTGATGGATTGAATGCCACCTTCTACTTGACCTGCGATAGAACCCGCTATTGTTTCAGCAGTATTCTTTTGGCTTTCAATCGCTCTTTTAGAGTTTTCGATAATAGGAGTTTCGTCGATTGATTTAAAACTTGCTTCTACTTCACTCTTTAATACGTCATTGCTCATTATGATAAGACCTCTTCGTAGGCTTGTTGAGCCAACTTGTAGCTTTCATTTGTGTTCTTGAGATAGTATCTATTGACAACTTCACTCGCATCTTTGACATTAGTGGTTGCTATTAAACGACTATTGACTTGATTGAAATCGTTCCTCAATTCATACAACACGAACTGCAACTGAATAGAGAATAATTTCCAGTCAGCATTGGGTGAGAATTGAGAAGCAAAATTCAATAGATTAGTATATCGACTACCAAGCGTAGCTACTTTTCTCCAGTTAGCAATGCCAAGTTTAGGAGTAGTTAGTGAATCATACCACTGCTCGTCGTATAAAATAAATCGCGATTCAGCCTGAAGCGCACCTGTAATAGCTGAGGCTTGAATTAAATCATATCCATTATCAATAAAGAACTTCATCGATTGTTGTCTACGTAATCCAACAGAGGCGTTTCGTACACCATCATCTTTGAATTTTTGAGTAGTAACATTCTGTAATCTGCGTTTTGTATAGTCCGTTGCACTCTCGTTTGAAGTACGTCGATCAGTCTGTACAGAAGAAGGTAATTCTATTCTAGGTAATGTTCCTAGTACTAAGGGCAATTGCGAAGATACTCCGTCCATGAACATGCCAAAGACGAACGAGCCTTGTACTATCTGAGGAATACGACCAATACCTGAAGAACCACCTTCAGTAGTTGGCAATAGAACTTGAGCCCAAGGTAAATCCCTCTCCGGAATATCAGCGGTACTTGCGCTATGAACTCCGTTGATTCGAACTTTTACGCGTCCCTCTAGTCCTGCAGGTGGGTGTGCATTGATACATGTGCCCAAGAACCAACGAAGGTCATCACCGTAAAATTCTTTTTGAATAGGAGTTAGAATATTCATAGTGTGAAGTTATCCGGTAGGTCACCTAGTTTAGACAGCCTTAATTGTGCTACATGACTCTCGCTTGACATTTTATTATTTATCGCAACAATAAAATAATCACCAGACTTGCTCATGTCTACCTGTTCGCTCAAATCCTTCTCGTCTCCGTTAGCATCAGATTTTAAGAATAACACGCGGAGTTTATTACCGACAGTAACTTCACCTCGAATAAGCATACTTCCATCTATGCCAATGTCAATCATATTCTTTTTCATTATAGCACGAATGATTTTATTTTTAACCTTTAATCTCGATTCGATTATATTATTTTTATCGTCAAGAAGAGTCGATTCGTCGTGATAACTGAGGAATTGGTTGTAAGTTCCGCTCGAAGTCACTTGGTGAATATGTAAAGAGTTGTACGTATCTGACAGCTTGCCTCCAATCAGCAAAGCATCGTCATATATCGATTGAATTGTATCAGCAGAGATTAGGTCGTTCGTATAGAACTCGTCAATGATATCACGAATCGTTATGTGGTTGTCAACTGAGTTTCCTGTACCTGCATCGAGGTTTGAGTAGAAAGAACCGATCGCACCATCTTCGTAAAGTTCTAGTGCGTTATCACCCCCGATCTCGTTTATCTCTAAAACTTCAAAATAAGGTCTAAGAGGATCGTCTGTTCCTTGAACAGCCTTCGAAAATCTAAGGGGCAGTTTATCATTGATTACATCAGCTTGCAATAGTTTGTCTAAGTTAGCCATCTTCAATTCGTCTTGATATAGACTTGAGTACAGATAGATGGGTGCACCAATTTTGCTCGTAGCCCGATTCTTCAGCCACTGAATTGCGCTCAAAGGGCTCATGAAAGGTATAATGACTTTTCTAACGCCCTGTACGCTACCTTCGAAATCTTCTTTATCTACAGTCTTTCCTAGATCACGTTCACAAATACTAGTGATCATATCTTCGAGTGTTGAGGTGTAAGACCTACTAAACTGCTTTACCGCGTCGACGAACACTTGCTCCTCTACTAGATCAATCGCTAACATTTCGCTTCGATCATTGAGCTTCTTTGTCTGTGTAATATTTGATATGTAAAAATACTTGACAATCGAAGGTTCTTCGAGACCCGATGGATCACCAATAACGATTCGAAACTTCTCTGTGCCTTGAATTCCTAGCGCATCCTTTAAACCCATATCATCGATAAGCACTATCTTAGCATCGACAAAAGGTTTACCAATATGCTCGAAGAATTGTAATTCAAGAACATTACTTTTTACATCAACAACACTTTCGTCATCATATGTGGACGTAGATATTATCGAGGCTTCTAGTATACTAAATTGTGATTGAGTCGAAGGCATTAATTATCTCGCAGTAAGACGTTTATGTTCACCGACAATCTTATCAATGAATTGGTTCTTGATCACGCGTATTCTTTTTGTCTTGTCATTCTCTGCAATCAACCAATCGATGTTCGATACCGCAGTTATCGTTCCATCGAAGAATAGATAGTCAACAACTTCACCAACAGAATCCGTGAAATGGTGTGTTCCTTCATATTCATACTTTGTACTTACCGAAAGCATTTCATTCAAAGAGATAGCGGAGTCGACAGTAGGAATCGTGTCTTGATAAACGATAGGATAATTGACTGCGATTGTTGCGCTATCAGCCGTTCCGTATGTTATAGTAGTAGGAGCTAAATAAGCGGCTTGACCTGCTACAGAATCACCCGTAGCGAACGTAGCACTTCTCGCACTATCTTTGACATTACCAATAGTCACTTCAGCATTTTGTATATTGAGGTCGAGTACTTCACCGTAGAAATTACCAATAGTAACAGTCTGCCCGACAGGAAATGCAATAGCGATATGTTTTGCTAACACATCAACTCTTGCGGTAGCACTATCTGCATATCCAAGTTCAGCAGAGTCGCCTACGATTGCGGTTGGTATAGAAATACCTAGTTGACAAACATAATTTGGATACGCTTTCTTGATCGCATAGTCACTGACATCTTGAAGAGTCATGGGCCAGCCAGACTCGCGAAGTCGGGGGTTCATCGAAAAGAATGTCCACTCATACTCGCTGGTGCCATATAGCTTATGTGCTAGGGTATCCGGTCTATCAAAATCTAGTATCTCATATTCAATATATGTACTTGCATCATCGCCAACCCTATCGACTAGATCGACGTATTGGGCTAACTTTTGAAAGTAAACAGGATCTTCCGCATCACCGAACTTATAGAGTTGTCTCGGAAAGTTTTCGAAATAATTTGACATTAGTATCCTCTGTCCCTTATCATGTTTTTATCGAGTGCTGATATCTCTTGGAAGTTAATCGTTAAATCGCATTCTACAAACGATCCGTCTGTATGTAGACCGTTACCCGTTGAGTTATAAGATGTTTGCACATCTTTAAGATAGCACCGCTGAATTTTTGAAGCTGGATTGCCACCCGTTTGATTCTTGACTTGAAGTTCAAATACATTAGGAAATTTGTATGCAATAGGTATGTTCTCGTCGCCTACTGTGATCTTTTCAGGATACAACTCTTGCCTAAAGAACTTTATGATCTGCTTTATCTCAAACGCTTCTCGTTCGCTATTTGCTATCATCTTAAATGTGAAAGAGAATTGTCGAAGCTGAACTTCTTTGAATAATGTTCTGTGATTAGGTGCGGAGGATATACGTGTCGAACTTCGAACAGCATCACCTAATCCTTCGGTCGCTCCAGATCCTATGACAGCACCACCTAATGCGCTTCCTGCTAACTTACCGACTATAGCACCAATACCAGCACCCGAAGCTTTTGCTACAGCTTGCGCGGCTAAGGCAGCCGCAGTAGTTGTGAATGTTCCGTCACCGTTAGTAGCTCCGGCGAATGGATTTCTACCACCACCCATCGCTTCGAGACCAGCACCTAATGCTCCAAGAGGTGGTGAATCGTATGTAACATTGTCAGAAAAGCGTAAGTCTCTTTGGAGGGGCATCACCACTTTACCTACTGGTTCACCTCGCGAAGTATTCTCATAAGACGTAGTTGATCGATTCTTTTTACCTGCATTAGCTTTCTGTTCTGCAAGGACCAACGCGCTTTCGGTTGCTCTTGCATCTATTTCAGCCTCACTAATGTCTGTATCAGTGCCTGATAAGAATTTCGTAGCTCTATCGAATGCTGATCCTAGAGATGCACCAAGGTCAAGTTTACCATCAATCTTGTATGCAGTAAATGTAATTGTTCCGGGGTAGCCTTTACCCGACATAGGCATAGACAGAGGATATCTGAATTCACGAGTTTTAGCATTAAGAGCCGAGACTTCAGAACGAGTCGATTCAGTACCATCAAGTCCCTCCATCTTTTTGTCAAAAATAACATTGGTCGCGTCTTGACTTATAGACTGTGCTGTGTTACGCGCATCCTGCTCGGCTTTCTTAATTTGACTAGGATTCATATTTTTAAACCTTACTAAATATAGTTTCTAATAATCTTTATTTATAAGGAAACTAGTGGCTTATTCTGGCAGATATAAAGTTAAAAACCCATCGAAGTATAAGGGTGACTATTCTAAAGTGGTGTATCGATCAATGTGGGAGAAATACGCCTTTACATGGTGCGACGATGACCCTAATGTTATAGGATGGTCAAGCGAAGAGGTTGTGATACCATACTACTATGACATCGATAAACGATATCATCGATACTTCATGGACTTGAAAGTGACATATGCTGATCGTCGAACTGTTCTTATTGAGATCAAGCCGAAGAAAGAGACGATGCCACCAAAAGGTGATAAGCGCACCCGACGATATTTAAACGAGGGATTGACGTATGTTAAAAACCAGAATAAATGGAAAGCCGCATCTAACTTCGCAAAAGATAACGGTTGGTCGTTTGAAATATGGACAGAGGTTGAGTTGACTGCGAAAGGAATAATGCCTAAGCCACTGAAGAAACTAAAACCACTAAAGAAATTAAAATCCACTAAGAAAAAGACTAAATAAACGTATGAGTGAAATCTTTAAAAAAGTAGAACAAGAAGCGTTTCGTGCGGGCATAACGCCACGTAGTAAAGAGGCGACTGCATGGTTTAGAAAGAAAGTGCAAAAAATGCGAGGCATTAATCGTCGCGCTCTTATGCGAGAACAAGAGCTAGAGTTACGCAGTACGCGTGGCGCTCGTAGTAGCAAAGGCATTGGTGATATGTACATGTACTTCTACGATGCCAAGCACCGAGATACGCTTCCGTACTGGGACGCATTTCCTTTAGTGATCATTGTTGGTCCTGCAAAGGGTGGGTTTCTAGGGCTGAATCTTCACTACTTGCCTATACCACTTCGTGCCAAGTTACTAGACGAACTAATGAAAGTTACAAACAATAAAGCGTGGGATGAAACTACTAAGTTTCAAGCCTCATACAAATTTCTTACTGCTAGTTCAAAGTTTAAATGGTTCAAGCCGTGTTTAAAGCATTACCTGACTTCTCAAATTGAAGGGCAGATGGCATACGTACCACCACCAGAATGGGAAATAGCGACATTTTTACCGACTCAACAATTTCAGGGTAATAAAGGTGCTGTTTATAAAGATTCGAGGAGCATGATCTAATGTTTAGACCAAGTAGCATAGATGAATTTAAAAGTCTTGTAGGTTCAAAACGTGGAGCCGCAAAGACGAATTTATATCATGTTCAATTGCCTGCGATTCGAGGAGCTGATTCTCCTAGGAACATGTCGTTTCTCTGTACGAGTGTGACATTACCTTCGAGGCAAATTCTTACTGCGGCTCGTGATATGGGTGTTGATCAACAACAAGTCGCGTACGGGTTTCAGAATCCTGAAGTCTCTATGACCTTTCGTGTAATGAATGATCAGAGTACCCGACGATATTTCGAAGGTTGGATGGATAGCATTATCGTCCGTACTGACGATCTAGAAGGTAGGTATGTTTCTGAGTATGCCGACAACTACTGCTTTCCTTTACACATCTATCAATTAGAGAAAGGAGTCAGCATACCTATTCTCAACAAGAGTAAAGACGTAAGATTAGGACCAATCAATATAAATCTCGACTTAGATATTGACGCAGGTACTTCGGGCTTTGCTAACTACCATTGGCTATTAGATCGTGCATATCCTAAGTCTGTATCATACGAAACATTTTCGGACGGTGCTTCTAATGAGATAAGTCAATTCACTGTAGAGTTTACATACAAGTCTTGGCAGGGCGAAGTACTCCAGAACAAAGATAGGGGTAAGTTAGGAATTACAGCTACTGGAGCGGTTATTACGGGCATACTAAATAAGTTAACAAACTCACTATATAATTCAATATAACAACTGAGAATAAATCATGGCATTACCACAGTTAAATAGTGTTCCAAAATATACACTAACTATACCATCTACAGGCAAGAAAGTCAAGTATAGACCTTACTTAGTTAAAGAAGAAAAGATATTGTTAATGGCATCAGAACAGCAAGACCCTGGACAAATAATGTCTGCGGTTGTAGATACCGTTATTGCTTGTATCGACGGTATTATAAAGAACGATGATCTCAAAACATTTGACATCGAATATATGTTCTTGCAAATTCGATCTAAGTCTGTAGGAGATAAGATAGACGTAAAACTAGATTGTTCTGAGTGTAAGACTCCTAACAAGAATAGTATTGATATTAGCTCGATTAAATGTGAGAAGACCGCTTCGTCATCGATCATAGAACTTACTGACGATATTAGCGTGGAGATGGATTACCCTAATTACACGATGCTTGACTTCGACGGTGATAGTAGAACGCAGGGATTCAGTGTACTAGGTAAATGTATTAAGACAATAATAACAGATAATGGCGAAAATAGAATAAACGCTAGTGAGGAGAGCGAAGAGAGTATGGGAGCATTCATTGACTCAATGACTCAAAGCCAGTTCTCAAAGCTATCCGATTATCTTGAGAATATGCCAGCAGTTAAGCACACTATAGAGTTTGAGTGTTCGGATTGCGGGCATGCAAATAAATTAAAACTTGAGGGCATGCAGTCGTTTTTTTAGTATGCCTCTCTCATGAGTCCCTTACAAATTATTTTAAATCGAACTTTATGCTACTTAGGTATCATAAATACTCTTTAACAGAGTTAGATGGAATGATGCCATGGGAGAGAGAGGTACATATGATCATGTTAATGCAAGCTCTAGAAGAAGAAGAAGCCCAACGAAAGGAGCAAGAAAACAGTGGCTAAGAAAGCTAAAGGTAAGACTCTAAATGATGTTGTCATGGAGCAACGTGCGAATAATGACGTTCTCACTAGGCTTGATCGCAACATCGACAACTTTATCACTCTCTGGGCTAGTAACAAGATGGACGAGGCTGAGAATATGCGTGAGCGTATTTCTGGTAAAGATGATTCGAGCGTCCAACCTGAAGTGCCTACTGTTAAGAATACCGAAGGTCTAAACTTTGGATTCGCGGCTTTAGTAGCAGGAATAGCAGGCTCCATAGCAGGCTTCACTTTGGGGCTAGGCGACACCTTGAATGCTATTCTGAAGAAGATGAATTTCGATGTCGGAGCTAGACTAACAAAATGGTCAAATAGCTTTAAAGCTATCTTTAGCGCAAACGGAAAGGTGGGAGCAATACTCACAAAGATTGGATCGTCCTTCAAACCTATGACAGACTTCTTCGGTAGATTGAATTCATTTATAGGCACAAAGGGCGTTATAGGTAAAACATTCGCGAAGATTACAAGCTTCTTTGAGCCCGTCACGAGATTCATATCAAAGTTCGGAGCTTCGTTCTCTAAGGTATTTGGTTTCTTCAGAATTATTGGTAGAGCATTCTTGCCTATCACATTAGCAATAGAAACCGGAATGGCAATATTCGAAGAGTTGTCTAGTCTAGGCGATGGCTCTGATCTGTTCGCTAAGTTTACAGCCGTTGCGAAAGGTGTTCTTAAAGGAATCGGTAGCCTAGTTACCCTACCCCTTGATCTACTCAAAGATGGAATCTCTTGGTTGTCTAGTAAACTAGGCTTTGATAATTTCTCTAAACTACTCGACGGTTTTTCAATGGCAGACAGCTTCGGTAGTATTGTCGACACTATCTTGAATTTCGTCGAAGGTGTAGGTAGAGGTGCGACAGCCGCAATTAAAGCTATCTTCACTAAAGGCGATTCTCCGATAGAAGCATTCATGCGCGAATTCGATAATGGATTCAACGACAACTCTGGTAAGGGTGAAAAGCCACGCATACCTCAGCCCACCTTTTCTGCTAGTACTATGGCTGATATGGCTTCGATTACTGGCGTAAACGAAAGTGAGAAGTACGGTGATCTTTCTAGATGGAAAGCTGAACAACGTACAGACGCGCAAGAGCGCGTTGAGTTTGTAACAAAAACTGTTACTGCGGAAATGATAAAAGGTGACGAGTCTCGACAGAGTGTTAGCGAAGAGATCGGGAGACAGACATCCAGTGCTTCTGGTGACGCTAATGTGACCATTGTACAGACAACTCAAGTATCAGCACCGACTACTACACAAAACAATGTTTCTAATACTAGTAGCCCGTTTGTTATGACTAGTCCTACAACAAACAACGGAACACGATCAAACGCTTACTCTTGGTAAATTAAAAATTTAGTGGAACGATTACTAGCGGCTTCAGCCATTCATAATCGTGTGACGCTTTACCATAACGGCTAGTCTATTGATAGCTCGTCTCCTACGAGTAATTATCTCGCTTCCCATCGTGTGGAGCACACTAGAGATCAATTACATCTCTCGTTTTTTTATTTCTTTCCGTTCTATTGATCGGGCTGTTCTGCTTTGTATCTTTTCTGATATGACTATCTCACGTTCAAGCTCCCACCATTTGTTATCATAGTCACCCGCATATTGGCGAAGCTTCGCGTCCATCTTCTTAGCCGCAGTGTAAGCTTCTTGAAGAATTCTACAAGCTTCTTCCATACCATCAACCCCATACACTATATCGTATAACTCACGATGCATTTCACATATGGTTCTCAGTTCATTTCCGCTATGCGTTTTATCTTCGATGTGTTTAGCCATTTAAATGTAGCCCTCTGTTATCGCTTCACTTATTAAGGTTCTATTGAGAACATGCTGTATTGCTCGATCTTCTTTTGATTCTGTGTCGATGTATTCTACACCAACATGTTCTTCTATTATCATCGAAGCGAGTGAAGATCCTTTTACTATAAAATCACCGAGCGTTCTACCGTACTTTCCTGAATGCGAATATGATTTCAAAACAACATACCCGTCTGTTTCTTCTTGCGAAAGTAGCATATGTTCCACATAGTCTTTGGCTATATTACCGTACATCTTTTCTATGTCATCTCGTGTACGAACTTCCGGAGTATCTACACCACGCAATCTTATGGTCTGATTCCTCATTTCGATACCGAAACCTAAGTCGATATCTACAACCACTGTATCTCCGTCAATGACTCTCACTACTTTACATCTATATTCAAACATTTATTGCAACCTCTGTCAATGTGTATATATTATATCGTACCTAGGTACGTTACAAGAGTAAAGGGTCAACACGACTGCGGCAAGAATCCAAAGGATAAAGCCTGGTTTAAGCCACCATTTTGTTTGGAGAATTCTACAAGCTTCACTAGCACTCCCTTTCCATTCCCACCATCCGGTTAGTCTTAGTGCTACATACGCGATATGGTTCAATACAACAAAACCGTTGACCGAAGTAGCGATTTCACGAAACCAAATATCTGATTCCTTTCGTGAAATAGCGTCTACATAGAAAAACTCACTACCCTTTGTGGGTGGATAGTATCCTGTTCGATAGCAATAATCGTGAACGATTCCTGGAATCAAAAGAAGACCAGTCGGAGATAAGAATGCGCCAAGAAATCTAGGTATAGAGGCGCAGTCTGTACGAAATCCTTTTGGTATAATAAAATCTGTGCCATATCTTCTTAATGAAAAATTAAAATCTTCACCTAGCTCAAAGGTTCTTCGAGTGAATAGCCAAGTTCTTATTGCACTCCAGAATCCCATATCTTTAGTTATGATAGGGACTGGTATTAATACGGGCATGTTCTGGTATTCGAATCGCTTCTGCATCTCTATCGACCAATGTTCCTTAGGATTATAAAGATATAGAATGAGACTTAATAATATAATTCCTAGAAAGAAATATTCTAAAATCGATGGTGAATAAAGTTGGAGAATTGTTGAGTAATCCATAATATAAGTCCTTCAAATTAAAAAAGGGGTTGACGAATGCCAACCCCGATTAGTTTAGTCTTCAGCCGCTAGAGAACTGAAGTATGCCATCGTATCTTCATCTTCAGAGGCTGCGGATGATGGAACTGCGGCATCAGCGGCTGCGATGCTGGGTTGAGGTGCACTTGCAGGAGCAGGAGCAGGAGATTGAGCATCAAGTGATACAGAATGAGCCAGAGTTTGAGGACTAGATTGACCCAATACAAGAGCTAGACGAGCAGATAATTCTGCGTAAGTTTTGTAATTAGCAGGATCTGTGTACTCATTTAAATCATATGTCGTGGCATACAATGCTTCAAGCTTCTCGTCGTCACCACCTAATAAGGCTGATTGACTGGCGAACTCTGACTTATCATAGTTGCGATAACCCTCTACATTTCTGATTTTCAATTTGAAGTCTGCGCCTTCCCACATATCATATGGGTTAAGTGGAGCTTCATCTTGAAACTGAGGTTGCATAACATCCATGATCTTATCATGAATCTTCTTACCGAAAGTATAGAGCATTACTTTACCTTCATTAGAAGGGTTGCTCGGATCACTTACGACCAATACATTCGATACATAATGAAGCCTACGCTTACGATCACGCACGATAGCTTTATCATCTTCGTTGCCCGAATTCCAGAGCGCACTATTTGCTTCTGATATTGGACATTGTTGCCCGATACTAGTCAATGATCGTTCGATCATCCATTGACCGGTAGGTCCTTTAAAGCCATGGTCCCAATATCTAGCCCATGGAGTCTCATTACCTTCTGGTGCAGGCAAGAAACGGAGAACGGCATAGCCATTACCAGCTTTATCGACCGTCGCTTTCCATTGACGATCATCGTCATAGTTTTTCTTTTCAGTGTTTGTGGCGCCCGCAGATACGAGGTCTGCGATTGAATTGCGGTTACGTTTTAAATTTGCAAAAGACATATTTCTTGTTCCTATTATTAACAGTGTATTTCAGTTTATGGTACTTCGAGTATTGTAACATAATGATCAACCAAAGTCAATCATTTTATTACGCATTAGTATATAGCTAAATTGGTAAAGTGTTTTGGCGAGGAAGATAGTTTAGGCTCATTGCTTCAGCTTCTATCTTATTCTTTATAACAGGAGATATGTACTTCTTAACATCTTCGATCTCCATCTTGTGTTGTTCACATATAGCGCAGACTGCATCCATGTAGGGCATTCGCTTTTCGCGCACCCAGTCTTCGACCATCTTAGTGAACCTACTCTTCGTCATCATCATTCCATCAAGCTTCATTCGGATACTCCATTTCTCGTGTCCATACAGCCCCAACATCAGGATAGTGGACACCTATCGTTCTATTCATAGTACCGTCTGGGCGATATGAAGGAGCTACGCAAACAGATACTTGCTTATACTCCCGCTTCTCACCGTAATGCGAATCTAGCCACACGCCTGTTCGCATATAAGCAGATAGATTATACAGATAAGTCATTGCAGTTTGGTATTGCATTCTTAACTTCGCATCGGACGATTCTTCGTAATGCTTACTCGCTTTGAGGTATTGCTTAATCGAAACAATCCACTCTTTCACTTTGGGCAGATATAGCGCATGATCTTCATCTTTATCAGATACGGTGGGGTGAATCAATGGATCGCCCGTGACCTTATCTTTAAGTGCCTGCGCATTTTTCAGTAACGGCATGAGTACCTTATATAAAGACGTTCGAACTGCAACCGGCATGTAGCCCAGACGTATCGCTTTCCAACCATGCTTTGCGCAAGCTACTAAGAACGTATCTGGTATTAAAAGCACCTCGTCATTTACACCCCAACCGCTTTCTTTTCTAAGCCACTTCTTCATAGAGTGAAGATATTCTTTATCAGTCACTTCACAATGCACGAACATATCACAATCTAACCAAGCTTGCATACGCTGATCTTCGGTCGTAGCCTTTTCAAGTTTACTCCAATTGGGTTGAGGTATCAACGTCTTCTTGGGTTTAGGTACAAACTTGGCACGTTTAACCCTTTTAGCTGTTACTTTTTTAGCCATCAATCATATTCTCTTCGATATGTTTCATTATCTGTATCCGTATCCTCGCTCTCTGGTACTGGCGATTCATCGGGTTTCTTCCATATGTTTTCAAAATTATCACGATAGTTCTTACTGCTTTTCTTACTCTGGATACTATCTCCAGTTACGTCATTTTTTGTTGCCATTATTTCCACCAATAGGGTGTGTCGCGTTTTGTCCATACTGCAAAACTCTTCTTAGCTACTTTATAGTAGTTACGATAAGAGTTTATTGAATCGCCTGGAACGATACAATCAGGGAATTGACCCATAGCAGGAGGTGGATCTGTAAAGCCGGATGCACCAGTTAAACCCTCGGGAGGGGATATCAAGTAGTACTCTAGCTTAGTGAATGAAAGGTGAGACTTGCCATATCTGTGTTCAAACTCATGATGTAATGCTGTCCACATATCGTACAACCACGTATAATTCTGTGCTGATTCTCGGAGCCACACCGCAGATGGATGATTCATGTGAGTAGCCTTATATAGAGTATGTTGCATAGCGGAGTCTGGGTGGAAGAACCTTGCGATTCTGCGACCGTTTGTAGTTCTTCCCTCCCAGTGTTCGCCGTCAATAATTCTATGAGCCGTCGACATAAGTTGCGCGTATTCTACAAGCATCTTTACCACGTGCTTGTCGTTATGCATTTCAGCACATACTACTGGGTCTTTATCTAAGTAGAACACGTTCATCTTATTTCACCTTTTGTTTAGTTTTTAGAATAGCATATATTTCGCCAAGAACTTCACGCTCTTTGTGATCTAAAGTATTGTACAGTTTCTTAGACCTTTTGTCAACCTTTCCTACTTTACGGAAGAGCTTGGCTTTTTTGCTATTCACACTCGTTGTATCAATGAGGTCGCTTCTCTGTAGGATTTTGCGAAATCATCATTAGTGGTTGTAAGAAAAACATAGTCTTTAAACTGTACCATCTTCGCATCAGCCATACCAGTCATACATATACCTCTCGCAAATCCTACACCGTCTTCAGTTGCGATTAACATTCGAGGATTTTCAACGACGATCTCGCCATCTTTGCCTTCACCGTCAAAAACGCCAACATACTCACCAGAAACTGTTACGACTGATACCACCTTTCCTATTAAATTACTTAGGCCCGTCAATATTCCTATACCCATTTCTTTATTCCTTATCTTCAATTGAATTAATTACACTAGGAAAGTGCTGTCCTATAATTTCCCAACAGGACTTAGCGATTTCCATATGTTCTTTCTGTGTACCGTTTGACATTCTAAGATCGCAATAGTGTACCCACGATCTTAGACTACCCGACATATATAGCGTAGTCTCGGTAAGACCTTCGGGTAACAATGACCTCGCTTGCTCTTTCGCGACACCTAGATCAAGAGCCCTATGATACTGCTCTTTTGCTAGTGTTCTAACTTTAGCCTGCGCGTCAAGCCATTCATGATGTACATGTTTATCATCCGTCTCTATAGAGTTTTGACGATTCGATTTATCTTGTAATCGTGTTTCCCTAACTACGTCTATATTCTCACTCACTGCATATCGTTGACTAAACTCTTGAAACGAGAAGGATCGATGACGTAAAATCTGGCGACTAATATCTCTAGTCGTTTTAATTTCCATTGTCATATGAACCATCTCTAGAGGCGACCAATGATTCTCACTAATGAGATACGAGAGGAGCTTGCTTGCTGTCCCAGTGTTATTTTGATTAGCCGGATTACTTACTCGCGCAGTATACGCTACTAATTCTTCGGCTGTTCTGCATTCACTATACGCGCTCGGTTTACTTAGCGCAATTAAATTTACCACACACATCTCCAGTTAAGTTAAAATAAGATCGACGCACCACCTAGGAATTCACCAATTTACGAGATTGTCGATCAGGTTGTATTATAGCAGGTCTTCTACCGTTTGTCAAGTGGAATTAAAAAAGCCTTCTCGAAAGAAGGCTAGTTGTGAGTGATCGTTTTATGGTGCATCCGCACGCAGGAATAGTCGCATCTGAAGAAGAAACGAGCTGGCATCTTTCTCGTCAATTACTCGCCACCCAAAGTTAGCGCATCGATATAACAATCCGGTATCAAAGTTATAAGCTAGATCGCCAACACTAGTTGAGTAGCTACTTCCGTTTAGTCTAGTAACTTTAGACTCGTCTTCCCACAAGTTAGTTAATCGAAACGCTTGCTCAAGACTATCTGTTTTAACATCATAAGAAGGAGTAAAGTATTTATGCATATCTGGAAAGAGGGATATGCCGGCTGACAAGTTCATTCGTGCGATATTCTTCTCGCTTGACATATGACCTTCTCGATTAATCAGGTCAACATCAGCGGAAGTCAATTTAATTTGAAATATTCTAATCATAATATAAAGCTCTCTAATTAATGAAGTACTATTATATCAAGGTCACAAGAGATGTCAAGCATTTCTCATTCTATCTGATAATTTCTTCAACTCTTTTCGATAAAATGCCAGCAAAGCCTGAGCTTCTTTATTTAATTTTATATTTTCTTTTTTTCTGGCTTTAAATTCTTCATCAGTCATTTGAGCCACAAACCTAAGGCGACAAGCCAAACCGCAATCAAGCCAAACCATATTAAACCTGCAAGAAAGCGTGATTTAATATAAGATTCCCCAAAGCTATCTACAGTCATAACAAAAACAGACAAAGTTACCCACGATAAGGACATAATTGTTACCACAAATAACACAATATTCACTATTATATCCATTTTTTATCTCCTTTGTATTTGGCGTGATGGACTAGTGCATCGCTCAGTACTGCTAGATCATAAGAAACTATGTCGAAGCCGCAGGCATTACACTCATGGTAAGGACGCGGTGCCACTAAAGGTATTCCCTCATGCTGGAATTCGTAATCTTCTATCTTGAGTACCATCTCTCCATCAGGGCATTTTTTGCACTTATTCATTACTTTCTCCTTTTAATTAACTACGTAAGAAACAAAGATTATTCATTCCCACCTATTCAAATTTTTCCAACCCCTCTTCCTGCTTTCATAAGATTCAATGCACGAACCAACGTACACCCAGCAAACCAAACCACAAATCCATACGAGAGGATAGGCGGTGAGACCTAACAAATAATCGAAAATTCCACCGAAACAAATACAAACCGAAACAGCACGCCAAAAAAACCAAACAATATTCATTACTTTTCTCCTTTTTTTGAATTCAGCAAGCATTGCATTCTGCCAACCACGCTATACTCTTTACCCTCTGCATTTATTTTCGGTGCTTTTTTATCATCTAGCCACATTTGTACGCACTCTAAATCTTCTGCTAACAGTTCTAATTCATTCAGCTTCATATCGTACATCATCTTCCCAATTAGGCTCGGGTTTGCAGAGTGATTCTAAGTACTCCTCTAGATCCACGCCGTCTCTTGGCATCGACTCCCATCCGTATGCTATCTGTCTAGCACTCATACCGTCAATTATTCTTTTCACATCAAGCTCCTTATTGAATTATTAGGCGGCTCTCGTTAATTCCATAAGATACCGTTTTGTATTAGGGCTGCACATTAACTCTGCCCCACAAATTGTTTTAACGGGGTAAATGCAAGCAACGTAGCCATCCCTCATTGTTGTAGCTACTCGAATAGCTGGTGTGCTATGTTGCATTAAAAACTCTCTAACTTCTTCTTTACATTTTTCGTTAATCATTGATTTCTCTTTATAATCTCTCATTAACTCTGCCCCACAAATAGTTCTCTAGCCTTTCTTATGTGCGAGTCATCAAGATCAAACTCTCCATGCCCAAAATCAACACCAATGTGTGCTATAGCTCTAACCAGATCTTCAAGTTGTGCATTCCTAGCCACCAACTCTTCTATCCTGTCAGCCGCTTGGGTGGCAGGCATAATCCCTAAAACACTATTGTCCGTTCTACGTAGCCATTCACAAAGTTCTGCGTCATTTTTCATCTATCACTCTCCC